>Ga0315306_10000272_pt1 | contig 24891 bp, 26 predicted proteins | sample TDP1_MG_FD_203803 | JGI IMG/M metagenome (GOLD analysis project Ga0315306, IMG submission 203803) | Freshwater sediment microbial communities from Lake Towuti, South Sulawesi, Indonesia - TDP1 | ecosystem: Environmental > Aquatic > Freshwater > Lake > Sediment | place: Indonesia: South Sulawesi... | reverse complement strand
TTAGTCGAGAGCACACAGCAAGGTTGATGAAGAAGATTTACGAGGAAGGTTATTTAGAAAGAGACTCAAGCAAAATTCCGTTCAAGTATAGTGTTAAGAAGGAGATGGAGAAGCTTCTGAAAAAGACAGAAAGCGAAACAGCGTAATCCACTATAGTGAAAGAGATTCTTGTTCACTCAGCTGTTTTAGGCGCTTCTCGATATCTAAAAGTCGTTGCGATTCGGGAAGACCATAGTCTTCTTTTCCTTTTGTATCTAAATATTCTGGATAATGTGTGACTTTTATCGGTACAGCGAATCGGATTTTTGGTTCAGATATAAGCAATGCCTCGCCTACGTCGAGCATTTTTATTTCTGTGTCGCTGTACTCTAGATAAGGCGTGTTTTCGGTTAGATATGCCCTGTCTTTTCGTAGCTCTGTCTTCATAATGACCTTTGTCCACAATTCAGCGAAGACGTCAAAGTTGATCCTTGAGGGTCTTGGTGTTACAGCGTTAAGTCCGACTCGGTATTTGCGATATGTTAGGGCGATGTCTGAAAATATTGTTCTTGGTTTGTTTGGGTCGAGAAACTCATGGGCCTCTTCAAGTGTTATGAGAAGAGTGGGCAGATTCTTCCATTCTTCGTAATTTTCTTCCCACACGCGCTTATAATGCTGTGCAACCGTTGAAGCTGTGAGACATGTGACTTTGTTCTGCTCCTCAGAGCTTATTCCCGAAATGTCTACAAGGCATGTTACCCCCTTGCATATGTTCTGAGTAACGCTGTCAACAAAGCTGTAATCGGAGGCTGGAAAGAGATCGTGGGAAAGTGATGATAATTTGAGCATCAGAGCTTCAATCACATGCTTCATCTTGTAATCTGCAAGGCGCCCCACGCCTGTATGTCCTTCTGCCCCGTAAACTTCTTTAGTTTCCTGAATCCAAACCTTACCTAGCTTTTTGTAAAGTTTCCTGCTAAGCCGGAATTGAGGAAGGCCTATGTCAGGAAAGAGGGTGATAAGCCTTTCCGGAGTGATTGTGTACAAGCCTACGGTCATTTTTCCATCTCGTGCAGAGTAACATTGAACCTTGGTATGGAACAGTGGATGATCTTTGAGACCCTTTTGCGGTTTAATTCCCTTTCCTTCAAGAAGCTGGCCGGCAAAGTCGAAAATGAGAGCCACTGTTTTTGGACTGTTATCAATAATTTGAGCATTAAGAATCAGTTCAGTGTTGGTCTTTCCAGAGCCAGTCATTCCAAACATGCCCATCATTAGCGGTATAGCTTCAATGTTTATGCCAGCCGAACCCAACAGCTGCTCTCCAGATCGAAGGCGCCCAACTTCTAGCTCTCCAGAGAGTTTAAGGACGGAACAATCTTCTTCATTGGCAGTGTAAACTTTGTCTCTGTAGCCTGGGTTAAAAGTTGGAGAACGTATTTTATCCTCCTTCTTTTCCAAAAAGAGAATCGCCTCTACACTTCGAAAGCTGGAGTAAGGGCCAAAAGCCTCCTTACCTTCAGCCTCACGAAGTTGCTCAATTGTCTTCAAAGTAGAGCTGCTTTGAGCGTTAACAACCCTAGCATAAAAGCTTCTTTCCCCCGAGTCTATTCTAACAATTTGTCCAAAAGAAAGGTTTATTCCATGATTTAGAAAGAAAGAGACTCTATCGCCCTCGGTTCCGCACACAAAACCTATAGGTTCAGACATATTCGCCCCATAACTCCCGTTCATACGCATGCCTTACCCCATGAAGCTCATCCACAAAGCTACATGTAAGCTCTTCCCTACGCAGAGCATTCAAGAGCCCAGCGCTATCTAGTTCTTTCTCGATTAAGTCATGGTAGTGAAGAAGCATGGACTCAGATGGGGCAGAGAACTCATGCGCAAGCCAAAGAGTAATCGGATATCCCATGCATCTTGGATCTTCTGAAGTGAATGTTAGAGGCGATAATATTTCATTCACCTCGCGATCCGTAAGATAATCCATAATGTCGCAACGGAAGATACGATGGCTTTCTTCGCATAATTTTATGATGGAAATATCACCGTATAGGCTCCGATCCTTGCTAGCTTTCCTAATTGGATGATAAACCCATATTCCGAAAGGAGAGAGTATACTCGTAGTAGCAATAAAGTCTCGCCCCTTCTCGTCATGGAGTATGGGGGAATTCTTGCTTATCGCCAGAAGGCTTATTCCTCTTTTCTTGCATTCTTCGTATAGTGTTACACGGAATTTTCTTTCACCGCCAAAATAGCCACCACCGTCTATGAGGAGATAATTACTACGAGGATCCTCGTAGTATTCTGTGCTATCGCTTTGTAGAAGACTTAAAGCCATCTGGCTTTCCAGCTCAATACGAAAGTCAGTCAAGTAATTACTACGAGTATATGCATCCCCCACTACTGAGCATATTCTTTCCATGTAACCCCAATTAACATCACGCCTTTCCAGAGTGGCATACGTCGTCCGCATAAGGTAAATGCCCCAGTTGTTTGCTCTTTTCAGCGTTCTAGTAGAGCAATCTACTGCCCAAAAGCGTCCATCGAAGCTACTTACTTTTTTTAAAGGTTTTATACTCTCCAGGTCTGGTTTCACAGCTATAACTGGTTCTTCTCGCACCTCAGTGGAACTTGCAATCATTCCCCTCTCTACGTACAAACTGAGCTTCCTTTCCATTTCAGTTAAGTCTTCTTTAACCTTGTCATTCATTGAGATCGCTCCTTGTGACAGATTCTCACAATTTAAGGTGCTGTTATTCCCTAAAGGGGTACGATTACTTATTATCTTTTGCGAGGCTTGAGTAACTCTTAAGAGCGCACGATACAAGTCTATAGCATTTGTTGTTGAAGAAGGCCCATTTTTTATCGTATTTTTAAAGGCTTTGAAGAGCCTGATTATGGTAGTTGTTGTTTAAGTGTGGCTTGCGAATAATTCTGTGCTACCTTGTACTTTAAGCGGTTAGAGGCTCCAGCCTTCGCTAGTATTCCTTTGTTTGTCATCCTACCAAGGTAAGTTGCAACAGTACTGAGGCTTATAGGTTCTTTAAATTCCTGTTCGTAAACCAACTGAACCTCTTTTGATGAGAACCAGACTATTGGAAAATGCCTTTGGATCATCGCCCAAACCTTGTCATACTTAGAAAAATTGTTGTTTGAAATCGCCGGATTACCTCCAGGGTTTCTCCCGCCGCTTGGCATCCCGCCTAATAGTTCCACTAAATCCAAAAGACGAAGAGCCTTTTCTCTAGTTATCTGCCCCTCAAAGGCTAGCGTATACTTATTACCTTCACCGTCGAATAGTTCAATACGCACTTTTCTCGTAGGCATTAAGCAGCATGCACCATTTAGGCGGATGTTCACAATTTTCCAGTTCACAAGTTATAGGTGTTATGGTGAAGAAACAGAAAAGAAGAAGCATGTTTGAAGCATATAAACGGAAAAGAAGAAAATATTGCACCACTTTTATCTTTACAGACTTCACAATTTCTCTAAAAAGGAAATAGAAACAGGTTAGTTAACAGACTTAAATCTCCACTAGAAAGGGAGGGGTGGCCTTTTCACAAAAAAGAAACATAAAAAAGTCAATACAGAGGAAGAGGAGACCAAAAAGTTGCAGCATAAAGTTAATTTCACAAGTCTTTCGCAAAATGTGAATGCAAAAGGATTTACAACTTTGCTTCAGTTCTTCTGTCTGCACTAAAAATAAGTCAAAAAATGTAGTTAAATAGCAGGAAAAGGGTGGCACCCCTTTGTTTCTATTGGAAAAAGAAAAAAGTAAACACATTGCTTTTCTTTAGGCAAATTGTTGCAAATATCTAAAATCTTTAACAGTAATGAATTTAATTTCTTTTCCTTATTTACCTTTCAGAGTATATTTCTGCTAAAGACAGAAATCACAGTAATTAGTTTAAACTAAAACAGATGTTTGACTGGAAATTATGGGGTGGGTCTCCATTTCTAGAGCGTTCCTCATGACAAGCCTGCTTTTCTTTTAGAATTATTGTGCTGTGTATTCAGTTTTCTGTACGACAGGGCTTATTTTTCCACAAGAAAATGAGGTGTTACCTTTGGTCTCAAGTGAGGGATTATGATGGACGACGGTAACATACTTGACGAGGTTTTCGAGAAGTTCGTTTGTCACGCAAAAGTCTTCAAGAATCGAGAGGTCTTGCGGCATGATTATTTGCCAGAGAGACTGCCCCATCGGGAAGAGCAGATTAGGCAGTTTGGAGAAACCGTTGCTCCAGTTTTGAAGGGTGCAAGAAGCTCAAACATTTTTATCTATGGAAAAACTGGAACAGGTAAGACAGCTGTAACAAAATACATCCTGAGTTATCTCGAAGTTAAAGCAAAAGAATTTAATGCGCCTATCAAGTTTTGCTACGCAAACTGCCGTATGGCAGGTTCTGAATACCGTGTTTTTGCGGGCTTATGCCAAAGCATAGGCGTATCTGTTCCTTTTACAGGATTATCTGTCGCAGAAGTTTTTGATAGGTTTAAAACGGGTTTGGACGCTTCTCGAATCATTTTTATTATTATAGTTTTGGATGAAATCGACACTCTTATAAAAACACGGGGTGACAACCTTCTTTATGAATTAACAAGAATAAATGAGGCTTTGTGTAGTAGCAAGGTATCCCTTGTTGGGATATCCAATGACCTTCGGTTAAAGGAATTTCTCGACCCTCGTGTTTTTAGCTCGCTTAGTGAAGAGGAAATCGTTTTTAGGCCCTACGACGCTAATGAATTGAGAAACATTCTTCTGGAACGTTCTAAATTAGCGTTTTTTGATGGTACCTTGTCTGACGCTGCAGTAAGCCTTTGTGCTGCTTTAGCTGCTGCAGAGCATGGTGATGCTAGGCGAGCTTTAGATCTACTACGTGTTGCTGGCGAGATTGCTGAACGAAAAGGTGCAAGTGTTGTAGTTGAGGAACATGTTCGAGAGGCTGAAAAGAGTATTGAACACAATCGTGTTGTGGAAGCGCTTAAAAATTTAACTTTACACTCAAAACTCGTGGTTTTAAGTGTCTACCACTTGAGTAAGGCAGCTGCTCATCGCACTATTACTGGCGAAATTTATGATGTTTATAGTGAGCTTTGCGGAGAACTTGGTGTTATGCCTCTGACGCAACGCCGTTTAAACACGTTGGTCAATGAACTTGATTCTATGGGGCTATTGAATGCGAAGGTTGTGAGCATGGGGAGGTATGGACGTACAAAAAGAATTAGGTTAGAGATAGCACGTACTCTTATTAGAGATGTTTTCGCTAATGACAGTAGGCTTGGACGTTTGGTTTGCTATGAACCGAAATGCCTTTCGAAACATGCAAATAGTGGGAGTTGAGGATGGAAGTTTTCAGAAAGGTATAATACGAAAAGCTCTTCTTGCAGCGGTTTTGTTTAAAGGGTTGGAAATTGAGAGTGTAAAGGTCACAAAGATAACTGTCGACGGTTTAGATGCAACGAAGAAACTTGCTGAAATCTTAAGAAAATGGGAATTCGACGCTGTTCTTCTTGCAGGCGTATCTTTTGCGGGTTTTAACTTAATCAATCCAGCGGTGATTAATGAAAAATTCGAGAAACCAATTATCATAGTAGCGCGGACAAAACCCGATAACAAGGCGGTTAAGCGAGCCCTTCGGGGGCATTTTAAAGATTGGAGAATACGCTGGGAAGTGTTTGAAAAGCTAGGTTCTGTTTACAAGTTGGCTGTTTTGGCTAACGAACCACCAATCTATGTGGAGACTATAGGTGCTGGTGTCAAATGGGCTTATAACCTTATTCAAGCTTTATCTGTTTGTGGCAGACTTCCTGAGCCAATCCGCGTTGCAGGGTTAATCGCACGCGGGCTTTCCTAAATAAACGGGATAACAGTAACCTCCAGCGTTTGGAGGTTTACCACAGGAACTTTCCCTGGCGTTGGAGCCAATCCAAGCCGTCGCATGTAATCTGTCTGTTCCTGCCACCCACCAGAATTTACAACTAAAACTCTACGGTAATTGCAGTATCCTAGCACGTGAACGTGACCAGCGTGGAATATATCAGGGACATGCTCGATAACAAGAAGGTCTCTATTTTCCGGCGACAACATTGTTTTTCCACCATACACTGGCGCCAAATGGCGGCACTGTAAAAGTAACTTCATCGCTTTGTCTGGATGGCTGAAGTCCATGCCTGGAATGGTTGAGATGATGTCGTCTAAGCTACGGCCATGATATAGCAATATTTCAACTTCGTGGAGGCTTAAGATGCATGGGTTTCCGAGAGAGTAGACCTTTCTTGACTCTTGCAATGGTTCCAAGAAAGTGTTTGATATTGCTGGCTGAGGCAAGGCTTTTCTGGGAGCGTCATGATTTCCTGGTATGATTATCACCTCTATATAATCGGGAATCTGTTCGATACACTTTGCGGCAAGCTTGTATTGTTCGTGGGCGTCTTTGATTGCCAGTTCTTTTATCTGATTGGGATAGACTCCTATCCCGTCCACAATGTCTCCCGCTATTAGAACATATTTGACATGGCTTGCCATTTCCCTCATTTTTTCGTCGCCATATTTGCCATTAAGCCACAAAATGAAGCGGTTGAAGGCTTCTCTCTGGAATTTTGTGCTTCCAACGTGCATATCTGAGGTTAATACAGCATAAACAGGGATTGAAGCTTTATGTTGAGGCTTCTGTGCGATGTCTGGTAAAATTATGTCTTCAGCGATTAGAAGATTACTTCTTGTTTTTACGACACTTATGCAGACAACTTGGTCAAGCAAGAGTAAACGTGCTTTTTCCAGAAGTTCCGTTGAGGAACCCTGTGGAATAAGTACCATCGTGCTTGCATGCAAATCTTCAACAGTTAGCAGTATTTTCTGTTTTGATTCTCTCTTTTCCGTTATCATGCCAATTATTTTGAGCTTAGTGTTCGCTGGAGCTTTTAGTGCGTCAATAATTGATGCTGCACTTTTGACGTCCATCCTTTGTCTCAGCAGTTTCTCCATTCGCCTAAACCTATCTCTGAAGTATTCCAGATAATCCTCGATAGTTCCGCTTGAGCTTAGTTTACTGGCTGGATCATCAATTATCTTGATGTTTGATTCAACTTCCTTTGCATAGGGACAGAATTGTCTTTTTCCTTCTATTACTTGTGGCTTTGGTAATGGTTGGAGCGGTTCTTCTATTAATTGGGTGGAAATTTCCTTTCTTGGTTCTGACATTTTTACCAATTGTTCCAAGAAACTTTTATCAATAAATAATGGCTTTTCTCTTAAAGCTTTGATTTCATGTATTGCCTTGCTCATTATTTCTTCAGGATCTTGCGTTGAGGCCAATGTGCTTAGGAATTCAAAAGCTTCTTTGTCTATTTGGTATCCTGCCGCAATCGTCAATTCTACGGCTTTTTGCAGTTTTTCTAAGTCATTCATATCCGAATTGTTCTCCAGTCCTGCTTTTTTGGAATGATCACGTATCCTTCTTCTTCGTCACCTAAAGCTTCTGTCTGTTTTTTCATATGGAGGTATGCTGTTAAGGCTGCTATTACAGCATCCATTTCGTGAGGCGTCAAGGTGCGCACTTTGAGGTCTCCTTCTAGACCTATTTGCGTTAAGACTGTTTGAATTTTTTCCCAGTCTTTTATTGGCATGCTTAGGGCTTTGCATGTTGATGTGGGGTGTACCTCTATTGTTTTGAATCCTTGTTCTGCTATTAACCTGTTCAGTTTTATGGCACGCATTGTAAGTTTTTTCATTGCTGGGATGCTTGGTGGAAAAACGCGATACCCATTTTTTATCATTTCTTTGTCTGCTTTTCTAAAGATTCCTTTTTTTGGAAGGCTAAAAGGGGCGTCAACTGCTATAATCTCTGATTTGTTTTGGGTTATAACTTCAATTATTTGGCTATTTGTGTATAGTAGACCCGTTTTTACCTTTTTGTTTTTCCAAGTCGCCCATCCTGTAGGGTTTTCCGGTTTTCCCGCTAAGTCTATACCAATTATAACTTTGGTTTTCAATTTTAATAATCTCGCTTAATTTTATATATTTGATTTTTGTTTAGATGTGTTAATATTCTAGTTTCACGTATCGATTTATTGCTTGGTGATGCAAATGAGTGAGTTGCGCAAAGTTCAACGTACTCCTAGTGGCACCTTTTTTGTTTGTTTACCCAAGTCTTGGGCTGAACGTTATGGTTTGAAACGAGGTTCTGTGGTAGCAGTTACTGAAACCAGTGATGGTAGGCTTCTAATAGATTCCAAATATGGTGCTGAGCCTTCTGCCCGCACCATTACTTTGAAACCTGAACCATACTTAAGCCGTGAAATCATAGGAAAGTATCTACTAGGCTTCGACATTATCAATGTAGAGGCGAAGAACCGTATTAGCTTTGAGGTTCGAAACACTGTTAAAAATGCAGTCAGCCGATTAATTGGGTTAGAGATTGTTGAAGAAGATTATTCACGTATTGTTATGCAGTGCTTGTTAGACCCTTCAAGCTTTCCACCTGAAAAGATCCTTCGCCGAGGCTACACAATTGCTGCTGGCATGCACCGTGATGTTGTTAATGCGTTAGTTGATGGAGACCTGCATCTAGCTAAGAGCATTATAGCTCGCGATGATGAAGTTAACAGGCTTTACTTTCTTTTAGTTCGCATCCTGCGTACAGTAATCCAAAATCCTAGTTTAAGCGAAAAACTGAATATCCGTCCAATTGAATGCTTGGACTACCGCCTTGTAGCGAGCTTGGTGGAAGCTATTGGCGACGAATGTGTACGATTGGCGATGAAAGGGGTTGAGTTAAAAGGCACAAAACTAGCTGAGGATTTAAAGAAATTGCTCGTCGACTTTCACACGGTCTGCTTTGAAAGCCATGAAAATGCTCTGAAAGCCTTTTTCGCTGGCGATATAGGTTTAGCTGAAAGCGTACGGTCCATGCGAGAAAAAGTTGAAAAAACGTTTGCTAACATCGAAAAAGTTGCTAAAGCGCAGTCTCTTGACATCGTGCCACATATTCTAGCTGTAGCTTCGATTCTAAGGCAAATTTATGAACACAGCGTAGATATAGCAGACTTGGCGATGCCGAAAAAACTATAAATTGTCTTTTTACAAGGAAAGTTTATCTACTTTTTGCGGTGCTTTGGCTAATGAAACATGTTCACCTAGTCTTAGCTCATTAGTGTACTGTACTTCACCACTTATTTGACAATAAGATTCAATTGCGATGCTTTCACCGTAAATATTCTCGGCGTGTGCCTCACTTCTCAGGAGAATCCTTTTTCCATAGATATTTTCTGCACGTGCTTCCTTGCCAATAATGACTTGATCTGCCTTTATAGGTCCGCGAACTTCGCCTCTTCTTCCTATTTCAATAAAACGCGCGCTGACACCGTCAACGGTAATTATCGAACCGCCAACTTCTACACGCTCTTCTGCAGCGGCTTTTCTTGAACAGAATACTCCGCCGACTTCAATGATTTTTGCTGAAACCTCGCCGCCGACTTCCACTTTACCTCCCACTTCTAGGCTTTTAGAAAGCTTTAGAGACCCGCCAACTTCTGCTTTACCTCCCACATTCATTTCGCCACCTTCGCCTGAGCCTGTTATCTCTACTTTGCCTCCTACGTCGATTTCTTCAAACTCTAAATCTCCTTCAACCCGAAATGAGCCCCCCACCTCTATTTTTCCGCCCTTGCTTTTATTGGCAAGCCGGACTGTTCCGCCAACATCTATACTTTCAAATTCTAGTGGACTATTCGATTCAAAGCTTCCTCCAACGTTTATTTCGTGGATTCTTCCTCCGTCAACTTTTGCGGTGCCTCCTACATCCAATTGCGTTATTTCTACTTTAGATTCGATTGAAACACTTCCTCCCACGTCGATTTTTTCCGCTTGCACTTCTCCTTTGGCTTTAAAACTTCCGCCAACATCTATATCTCCAGCCTTTACGGTTCCATCAACTTTTAGGCTTCCACCGACATCTACTTCCTCAACAGTTAAGTCCTTGCTCACATACAGAGCCTCATCGACATCTACACGGTGCGCAGCTATTCTCCCATAAACTTCTAGACGGCCATCTTCAACTTCAACATGGCTCTTTATTTCCAAGTCTCCATGAATTGTTACGTTATCTTCCGCTTCTAGATTTTCTGCTGAAAGGTTGCATTCAAAATTGTTGTCTCCTTCACCGTAAACTGTGCCGGAAACCTTCACTGTGGGTGGTTTTCCCGATCCATTTATGACTGAATGTCTACCCACTACTAAGTCGCCTTCAACAAAATCTAAAGTTACTGTGCGCCCTGAAGGAATGGATGTTTTGCTGTTCAAGTATTAACCTCCATTTAAGCCTGTAATTACTGATTTAAAAAAGGAACTCACGTTTTGTAACTACTGTTCATTACTGAATTGTTAGATTTTCTTTAAGTAGAAACCCGATCGCCTCGGCTTTCATCTGCTCAGCTTTTATCTCATAGTCTTTAAGGTTTTCCGTTGTATTGTATGCAGTAAAATGAGTTGTAGCTGATCTTAAATGTCTTATTTTGTGATAGGTGTTTCTAACGATACCAAGTAGTCTTTGTGCTCCAAGAATAAAATTCTCTCTTGCTTTTCGTTTCCAGCCTATATCAAATTTTATGCCATTTTCCATCTTCATCACCCCTTTTTCTTCGAAAAAGAACTAGGGCGTATGAGGCTTTAAAAGGCGACGCACATGGCGAGAACACTTTTTGTAGTCACAAATTGTTACTGTTTTCATTCTTCTAAAGCAGCAAAGAATTTCCTCATGCGCTTGAATGTTTCCAAATATTCTAGTCCCCATTTTGTTGCTCTGTATTTTTTTCGGTCGTCTACAGTTATTTCTGTTATGAAACCATGTGAAACAAGAAAATTTACGGTCTTCTTTGCTCTATCTACTGGCATGTTTGCTCCATAAGAGATTCTAGTCAAGGAACATAGATTCTTCTTGGCAATTGTTTCTATTATATCTGCGTAAATGTCATATTTTGTCCTTTTTCGTTCGTTGGGCAACAGGTGGCTTCTCCAAATTTTCCACTATTATTAAATGTTGATTTCTTAATCTTAATTGTGGTGAATGATTATGCATCGAACAGTTTCCGAGGGCAAACAGTATCATATTGCTTGTGGAAAAGGTGATTTGGCTAAATATTTGCTTGTGCCTGGTGATCCTGATCGTGTTTCGAAAATTGCCGATTTTTGGGAATCTGCCAAAGAAGTTTCCTATCATCGTGAGTTTCGCAGTTTTACGGGCAAATATAAGGATGTTCCTATATCTGCCATTTCAAGTGGCATTGGTCCAGCTTGCATGGCCATTGTTGTTAACGAGGCTTCTCGTATAGGTGTGCAAACGTTTATTCGTGTAGGCAGCACTGGTGCCATTCAAAAAGAAATTGATTGCGGTGATGTGATTATTTCTTCTGCTGCTGTACGTCTTGACTGCGCAAGCAATTGTTATGTTATGCCTGAATATCCCGCAGTTGCTAGCTATGAAGTTTTGTTGGCTTTGATTGAAGCGGCTGAAAGTTTAGGAATAAGTAACTATCATGTTGGCATAACGGCAACAACCGCAGATTTCTATGCTGGGCAAAACCGCCCAATAACATCCACATCCCACATGGAAGACTTGCTCCCTACACTGCAGAAGGCTGGAGTGTTAAACTTCGAAATGGAAACAGCCACACTATATACCTTAGCAAGCCTCTATGGATTAAGAGCGGGTTCCATATGTGCCGTTTATGCTAACAGATGCACAAAAGATTTCAAACCAGAAGCAGGCGAGGAGAACGCCATAAAAATCGCAAACGAAGCCATAAAAATACTATACAAATGGGATAAGAAAAAACGCAAAAAGAACAAGACATGGCTTTTTCCTTCACTGCTGACCGATGGATGAAAACCCTTTTAGAAGACAAACAGTCTTCTTTCCTTTGCCGGGGTGGCAGAGTGGTTAACGCGCTGGCCTCGAGATCTTACAGCCAAAAAATAAGGGGCTTAAAATACAGAAGAGACAAGTAAGCCAGTGGGCCTTCGGGCTCGCAAGGGTTCGAATCCCTTCCCCGGCGTCATTTTTCTAGTAAATTTTATATAGAAATCGGATCGCGCGCGCTAGAAATAGGTTTGCTTGTTTTGGAGAAAGGCTTCTACAATAATCGGGAGGATATCCCCAAGAAATTGCTCTTTGCATTTATAGAATTAGGTGAAGCAAGTGACACCTGGAAAAAAGGTGAAAGCGAAGAGAAAATAGGAGAGGAGTTGGTTGACGTACTGTTCTATATTTTAGACACAAGTAGACTGACATGCCTTCGATAAATATGGATAAAATGTTTGAAGCTAAGTTTGAAAAAAAAGCCTCTTCAATATGGCGAAGCGCATCGATCAAATAGAATTATTTGATAGTCGTTATGTTTTTGGTATTTTGCCTATATCGCATGAAGAGTATTTTTCCGCTCTTTTCTCCTGAACCGACAGCTCAAACATATCTGAACAATTTTGGCAAGTTGGCCTTCAAGCTTGCTCTTGACTCGGTTACAAAGCAGGGCAAAATTCATTTCGTTCTTGCCCCTTCACATCATTGAAGATTTTTGCGAGCACTTTCTAATTTTTCAACTAAACATCAATTTACAATTATTCTGGGTTTAGCTTATATTAAATCACTTTTATAGTTAAAGATAGACCAATAAAGTGTATCTGGGACGAAAAAATGATCACGAAGAGACAACTAGCTAAGCTGATTGACCATACTTTGTTGAAACCTGACGCAACAAGAGATGACATTGCCCGACTTTGCGAAGAAGCAAAAGAGCACGGCTTTTGGTCTGTCTGTGTTAACCCATATTATGTATCATTGGCAAGTGAAATCCTCAAAAACAGTGATGTAAAGATCTGCAGCGTAATAGGTTTTCCGCTAGGTGCGAATACATCTGAAGCAAAGGCCTACGAAGCTGAGAAAGCAGTGAATGATGGGGCAAGTGAAGTAGATATGGTCATGAATATCGGGGCATTGAAATCGAGCGATTACGAACTAGTAGAAAGAGACATTCACGAGGTTGTTGAGCGCGCGAAGTCTCAAAAGGGCACGATTGTAAAGGTAATCATTGAAACTGGGCTATTAACTGACGACGAGAAGGTCTTGGCCTCTAGGCTAGTTAAAAAAGCAGGAGCAGATTTCGTAAAAACATCTACCGGATTTAATACTTATGGGGCTACAGTTCGTGATGTTAGGCTCATAAGAAAGACTGTTGGTGCACGCTTTGGTGTAAAAGCTTCTGGTGGAATAAAAACGTATGAAGATGCCGTGAAATTAATTCGGGCTGGTGCCACTAGAATAGGGACTAGTTCAGGTGTGGTAATAATTGGGCAAAGTTAGCACATGTGGTTCGATTAATCATGTGTATTTCCTTTGTTTGATTGATTGGGAACGTATATTAGGTTCAAAAGAACTAAAAGAAGTGATAGAAAAGATAATAGGGGCATCGGCTCGAACAATTGACGGGTGGAAAATAAAATCACTAGATTGGTCTGAGCTTTCAGATATCGTATCTGAGGCTCAACTGGGATTCTATCATTCAAGGTTAATCTTCAATTTCGACCTAAGATCAACCCCTAAAGACATTTTTGAAGTGAGAAATATAAGAGAAAGACTAGAAGCAAAGATAGAAAACTATTGCTCAAAAGAATTGGTTGCTGTTATCAAATCTTACAATAAGGAAGCGAAAGAGCCGTTCATCTTCACTTATCCTATTTTCGAACTGAACATTCAAGAGGATTTCTGGAAATTCGAAAGACAAAAACCCTATTCTTTGCCTACAACATGCTTTTATACGGAGTTGGATGATCGTAGAAGACTGCCATTTTTCGGAAAGAAAGTGAAAATGAGAATAAGCGGAGCAAAGATAGTTGCGTCAGACATGAGCTATTGGTTTTTTGAGAATCTAGTCAGTATTGTTTTTCACGAAGGCTTGTACCGCCAAACCAGGGACAAGAAAAGAAAAAAATTGCTTTCTAATAAAGAGGCATACAATGGTTTGGAAAACAGGTTAGAAGATTTTGCAAGCAGGTTGATGACAACTTTTCATGAATACTCAAGCGAATGCGTTAGGCGCAACATACAGAAGATCGCACTAATTGCCTCAGGAATTGCGATTTTTCTTACAGTATTAAATCTTGTACTTAATCAACTGTAATATTTACGCCTCTCTTAAATCTGGGCTAGCGAAGACTGGGCGCATGAGGGTGTATTATAAAAAGGTAATTGGGAGAGTGAAGAAGATTATGCACATCTAGCGAGGATAAGTTTTGTTTACAAACTCCCGTTAAACATTTATAAAAGCATTTTTTTACTGGTAAGTTGGTGCTGAAATCCCTTCGCCGGCGTTTTTTCACTAGTTAGGGCTCATTCCTAGGCTATTTTGGACAAAAAACCTTGATTTGTTGGTTTATGGGCAGAGAAACAATTAGGAGTACGGTTTGAATTGCCATGTTTGTTTTTGTGAGTAGATTTTTCTTAGCATGTCTGTGGCTCTTTCCTTGTCCATCGTCACAAGCAATTTTCCGATGTGTTTACAAAACTTCTTGGCAGGTAACATCTTGCTCCAGTCTGCACAATCATGCAAAATCGTTTTTGTCTTAAAGTCTATCACAATGTGATACTCTCTTATTGCAGCTTCCACTCGCTCATCCGTTTCCTTCTCAATTTTCAACTCATCATCTTTAATGTCCTTAGCCCTCTTCAACCTGCCGGCATCCAAAAAGGCGCGCAACAGACTGTCAAAATCAAGCTCCGATGGTTCAACAAAAGCCTCGATTCTCGGCTCCTTAAAGGCAACTGATGTCTTGAAATAGTCCTCCACTCTATTCTTAGCCTCAGCCTGCTCTTGCGTCAGAACGCCCAACATCTCCAGGACTTGCAAACAGTTTTCAGCCGCATAACCGTGATAATGATTGTTAAAGTAACCATAAATCGTTTTGACCTTCTGTGTCGCCTCCCTAACCCTAGGAACCCACGGCTCCAGTTCATCTACGCCATAGCGATAATTGTACCATGGTCTTACGCCCTTACCATGCCACCTAAAGTACGCAATACTTGCTGTAAAATGCAGCTCTGGCGGAAGCAAAGGCTCATCTACAACTGCATAGGAAACGCCATACTTCTGCAACAAAGTCCATGTCTCCTCACGCATCCACGACAAATCCCTAAATTCCACAGCAAATTTGATGTGCCTTGGCAAAATCTTGAGAAACTCCTCAAACTCTTTCGGTTTGTAATCGTACTTTGGCGGAAGCTGAACAAGCAAACAACCAAGCTTCCCACCTAGCCAAAGAGGCTCCAAAAGCTCAATGAACTTCTCCAAATCCTCTTGAATGCCTTGAGCCACATCCAGTTTCTTCTCGTGAGTAATTAACTTGGGCAGTTTAGCTGTATATACAAAGCCTTCAGGCGAATACCTTGTCCAACCCATAACAGTGCCCTTTGATGGATATCGGTAGAATGTTGAATCAATTTCGACGGTTTTGAAAACTCTCGTATAAGCCTTGAGCAGGCTCTTATCATTCTCTGTATAGAATGGGCCCACCCATTCTCTGTAGCTCCATCCAGAAGTGCCAAGAAGAATGTTGTTCTCACTCATGTGTGAACCTCTAACTCTTGGATAATTTCGTCAACATTGTGATATGTCTTTTCTGGCAATTTGGAAAGTAACTCAGAGAGATGTATACGCTTATTAGACTCTAGGTCAATCACCTTCCAACCCTGATGCTCAACGAGTTCTGCCTTTGTGGAAGGAAACTGAGCGTCCTCGCTGAGAACAGCCCGGGCAGAATCGACGCCTGTAAACGAAGTCACAGGAAGAAAAACTCCCTTTTCCTTGTACGCCTTGAATCTTGCGGCATCAGTATTCATCCTTAAACCGTGGAAAGTGGCAACTACGATCTTGGCTTCGGACTTGACGATTTTCTGGTCGATTTCCTCCAACTCTTCATCAGTGAACTGGTAAATGTTGTGCTTTCCCTTGCCAAAAAGCCTAGTGTAGACTGCATCTGACCTGAAGGCTGGTGATTCTCTCGACAAGTCCACAGAGTGAACTATGCCAAAGTCTTGCATGAGCTTCGCAATTTCCTCTGTCACTTTTCCCCTCATCTCCCAAGCGAGACGCACTCCCTTCAGATCAACAGTTGAAAAGAACTCCCGTGCTTCCCTTACCTTTTGCTCGTCGAAAGCGTATCTCGCAGGAGTCTCTAAATGCAAGAAAGGTGCTCTCAAAGCTCTACAAACTCCAATCATCTGACTAAAAACCGCATAAGCCTCTTGAACTGGTTTCAGACCTATTCGATGCGTAAGGTCTTGGTGACATCTGACGGTAAAAGTGAAGTCAGTCGGCACAGCTCTTCGCCAATGTTCCACCATGCTCGTGTCCGGGTACTTATAGAACGTGTAATTTACCTCAACGAAATCAAAGATTCGAGAGTAAGCCCTAAGAGAGGATTGCCCGGGAACCTTGAAGTAGGCCCAACCGCCTGTTCCAACAAGATAATTTATCACCAACCGACACTCTCTAAGAGCTATTTCACTAATAGACTGATTAGCTTTTATCTCCATTATTGCTTTCACTTTCACTCTACTCTCTCCACTTCTCAAAGATGTCGGTCTGGTGATAGCTTAAAAAGGCAAAAAGACGCCTTTTTCATTCCCTCAAGAAGGGGGGAGAGTGAGAGTTCTGTCTCAAAATGCATTAGTCAAGTCCTTACCATCTCAGGCATTTCTCACACTAAACATTCCAAATATAGACGAACTGTTTCCAGGCTTCGCAGGAGGGGACTTCGCGTTGCTTTATGGCACATCCGCTATTCTGCCTTTGTCATCACTGCTTTGCGTTAGGGCTCAATTGCCAAATCAGTTGGGAGGTCTAGGAGCTAATGTTATCTTTGTTGATGGCGGGAACACTTTTAGGCTCTATCAAGTGTCCCGTATAGCTCAAAATCATCAACTCGATCCAAGACAAGTGCTCAAGCACATCTACATTTCCAGAGCGTTTACGGCACATCAATTGACATCAATCGCCTTTGAAAGACTGAAAGACACCATTGAAAGATTCAACGCAAAGCTCGTAGTAATGTCAGATATTGCAGAGTTATACCTAGACAAAGATGTTCAAGCAGAAGAAGCAAAAGGAGTGTTCAGTCAACTCGTGGCCTATCTCTCTACGTTTGCAAAAGAGAATAAACTCATAATAATAGCCACCTATCCGCCGCACCATCGTTCACGACGAAACAGTTTCCTGCACACGCTCGCCTATGGGAGAGCAAACGTAGTGATATCTATCAGACCGTCTAGGTATGGTCTGGAACTCGTACTAGAGAAGCATCCACGCTTCACGCTCGGACATACAGAGTTTCCTTCCGAAAACCTCACGTTAAATGATTTCACAGGAGGCTGTTGAGCAATGGGCAAGACTGTTGAGTCTTACAGAATGGCTTTGGAAGATGAAATTCGCAGGTGGGATGGATTTGCGAAGGCGTTACGCAGTGAAGATAGGAATGCCTTTGAAGAGTTGATGGACGCTTGCAGAAGTTCTGCTTCGGCGGGGAGTAATGCGACACAACCAGTGATCTTCGAACCCATGGTAATGTCCATTCTTCTGTTTCAGCAGAAGAAGCTGTCCAAGTTGGAGAGGGAATTGAATGCAATCAGACAATCCAGCCGCCCCTAAGCATGTTAGAGGTTGGATACTGGATGTTTATCCTTCTGCGCTTGGTGAGGTTGCGGTTTGGATTATCGGAGAGAATAGGGAAAGAGTTAGACTAACAGATAAGTTTGAACTGAAAGTCTACGTCTCTGGAAAGGAGGAGGATATAGAGAGACTGGCTAGCCGCTTGTTTTCGAGCAAGAGCATTGCATCATGGAATTTCACGTACAAACTTGCACATGCAACCGACGCAGAGAAGTCTAAAGTTCTGGAAATCACTCTTAAAGACTGCAGAAAGACTTCCTCGTTCACTCGCTACGTTTTGAAGATGGGCGATTATCTGCGATATGAGGTGTACAACTGCGATTTGCACGGAGATCAGAACTACGTTTTCATCCGCGGCATATTTCCGCTTGCGTTTGTGGAAGTCGAAATTGAAAGAGCAGGGTTAAAATATACACTCCTAGACTCCGTGGAAAGCATAGACTATGCTATTCCACCACTGCGAATAATGAAGCTGCGTGTGGAGATTGCCAAGAAGGGAAAAATTGCAAACCTCAAAGATCCAATTGCCAAGATACTGGTTACTCTAGCAGACAAGCAAGTAATCATCGACTCAGGAGAGGAAGGCGAGAAACTGCTGCAGCTTGTGAAGATAGTTAAAGAGTTTGACCCTGACATAGTCCTAACAGCAGGCGGAGACTCTTACCTTTTCCCCTATTTCGTTCGAAGAGCAAGAATCAACAGCGTTCTTGACAGGTTTATCCTAAGCAGAGACGAAGTTCCTTTTGTAACTAAAAATGTGCGCGGCAGAACTTTTTTTTCATATGGGCGAACGTTTTACCGAGCGCCCACGAGAAGATTGTTTGGAAGAATCCATGTAGACGAAAGCAACACTTTCATCTTGAGTGAATGCGGATTTGAGGGCCTTATTGAAATAGCGAGAACATGCAGGGTCCCATTACAAAAGGCTTCTAGGTCATCGATAGGCTCAAGCATGTCCTCACTTCAGTTCTACCAAGCTATAAAAGATGACGTTCTTATCCCTCGGAACAAGAGCATACCTGAAATGTTCAAATCTGCTTATGAGCTTCTTGTTGGAGACCGTGGAGGTTTTGTCTACGAGCCACATGTTGGGATTCATGATTTGGTTGGCGAAGTGGACTTCGCTTCTATGTATCCATCCTTAATGGCAAAGAACAACATATCAGCTGAAACAGTCCTCTGCAAATGCTGTCCCGATTCGCATTTACGAATCCCAGAGCTGAACTACCACATATGCGAGAAGCGGGTAGGCATAGTTCCCAAAGCATTGAGGCTAATTCTCACTAAAAGGCTGAAGTATAAGCGCTTAAAGGAAGAAACTCGGGACCCAGCTCTCAGAGAAGTCTACGACAGACGGCAGGCGGCTCTGAAATGGATCCTAGTGACTTGTTTCGGTTACTTAGGTTACAGAAATGCAAAGTTTGGCACAGTCGATGGGCATATGGGCGTGTGCGCGTTTGGCAGAGAAGCTTTTCTCAAAGCTGCACGTATGGCTGAAAGCCGAGGATTCACTGTCATTCACGGAATCGTGGATTCGTTATGGCTAAAGAAAGACCAAGCCACCATCCACGAATACATAGACTTGTGCCACGAGATAAGCCAAGAAATAGGAGTGCCCCTGAGTTTTGAAGGACGCTACAAATGGATTGCTTTTCTTCCCTCCAAGATGCATCCTAGGATAGGCGTCTTGAACAGGTATTATGGAGTAATGGAAAATGGCAAGGTAAAAGTCAGGGGCTTAGAAGTTCGAAGGAGAGATACGCCCAAGTTTGTGTACAATGCGCAGATGGAAATGATCAAAGTCTTATCTTCCGCCAACAGTTCCGAGGAATTTTCGAAGACGGTACCAGATGCGTTAAGGGTAGTGAAAAAATATCGACAGAGATTACTCGATGGGGAAGTGGCTGTCTGGGATCTGATTGTCACAAAGCATCTGTCAAAGCATCCAAGAGAATACAAGCAGAAAGTTAGCCAGGTAATTGCTGCTGAACAATTGATGAAAGAGGGAGCTGAGGTTCACGCTGGCAAGAATATCCGGTTTCTTTTTACAGATGCGAAAGACAAACGTTATGAACGCAGAGTCAAAGCAGAAGAGCTAATAGAAGAAAGTGCAAGTCCAGACACCAAGAAATATTTACTTCTTTTGTATGCTGCGGCAGCAAGTCTCTTAAGCCCTTTAGGCTATTCAACCAAAGAAATCTATGACACAGTTAGAGGGTACTACCGCAAAAGCCTCACAGAATACTGAGGTAACAATAGGCGAAAACTCAAAATCTATAGTAGTTGCTTGAAGATGTAAAAGTCATAAGAGACTGCTTAATTTTTTCAAAAGTTCATTTTCACTTTTAAAGTTAATGATTGTTGTTTCAGTTATTTGACCCATTCCTTGCATCAGAGGCGACAATTGTGATATGGGTTGTTCAGTCAATATAATGACTCTTTTTTTAAAAATAGAAGCCCATCCCAACTCTATGTAGACACCTGAAGGTTGACTATTGATATATGCAATCACTAGGTCGCATTCTTTTATTAACTTCACATCTAATGGTGTGAGCTTGTTTGGATCCATGATGTTTTCTCCCCAATTTTCTCTTATGTGTGCGCTTACAACGTTGTGACCTTTTTTCGCGATTAAATCAATAATTCTTTGAAGTCTTTTGCGGAACTTAGAATTAATGAGACCCGTTTGTTCTTGCCAGACGCTTGTGAATGGGGCTGCTAGGAAGACATTCATTCTTCACCATCTCTCTTCTCTGAAACATAATGAAATGGGAAATAGAAATTCCAGAGTACCCCATAGTCAATAATTGTGTTGACAAAGAGCACGACTGCGCAAGCGTAATTTAAAGCCCATTGCCAAGATGAAGTGGAGAATTGTAAAAGGATAAGCAATATGATTATCGCCCCGAAATTGTTCATTGACCAAATTTTCTGATGTCTGAATGTCTCTTTATCGGGTACCAGATGATAAGTTGCGAAAAACCAAAAAACATCAACCGTCAGCAAAGCTATGAAACTGTAGAAATAATACAACGGTCTTGCCTGGTAAAAACTCATAGCACATAACATGAGACTTTCAACTAAAATGAAGAAGAAATCAATTGTGACTTTCTCTCCTTTCGGATGTTGTTTTATACTTCCTGAAATCGAACTTTGGAAGTTTGTAGTAGAATATGTTACGTCTAAATGTCTAAAGTTTCCGTGATAAAATCTGATCATATTCACTATTAGAAGGACAAAAATAACCGCTGATTCAAGACTTATTTCGGTTATTTCCCTCACAGCTGTTCCTTCAACAAGAAACTGGACAATTGCATTTGTCAGTGCTAGTCCAACTATGATAGTTGTGATTTCTTTTAATGAATTAACCATAGATTGTAATTGTTCTAGTTTGAACTCATTTTCATTGGTCAAAGCTCATCAGTCTTCTATTTGATAAAAATGAGTTTTTGTGTTTATAATCTTTACATTTGAAAAGGCGCATGGCAAGACTGGGAAAACCGAAAGACTGTAAAGAATTAAGAAAGGATGATTCAAGTGATGCCACAACTGAAGCGATCATTGTAGGAGGCATTGTTGCCGCTGGCTTTAATCTGCTAACATACTTTTCAGTGAAGAGAAAGTGGACACTACTTTTGCGGCTAATAAAAGTGTGTAAGAAATAGGGCTTTGATTGGATTTAGTGATCAACCATATTTTTTGAATTTCACTAGTTTTAAATATGAACGAAGCAAAGATTCAGTGTGAATCACTTTGAATCGTTGTTGGTTTTGCTTTCAGAAATTAAAACCGAATGATCCTACTGTAGAATTGAAAATTGGGCTTGTTCACGAAAAATGTTACCTTGAAAAGAGATTATCTTACTATCGGGAAGAAATTAAAAGAATCTCTAATTTGCCAAAACTAGAGCAGAATTTTAAGGAAAGATATGGCGTCTTCATAAGGCTTGCTAAGTCTATGAAACAAGAACCTTTTGACCATAGCAGAACTCAAGAACTGTATGACAGATGGCTGGAAGCAAATCGATCCATGATGGATATTGGATTTTTGTGGAGTTTTGCCAAGTTTTACCACGCTCAAAGAAGCTGGAAAGAACGGTTGGCTGCGTGGTTATTGGAGCGTCCCTTCGCATACTCTAAAACACCATCCATGATAAGAAAATGGAATAAAAACTGGCAGGAGTTGCTCACAGTCTTCACGGATTATTTCAACCTTAATATTGAGCCACTTTTTCTGGAAGAAATCCGAACTCTCTCAGGTTTGAAGACCAAAGAAGAGTGTCAAAGGAGAATTGACACACTTACCTTGGAAACAAGAGAGATTACCAAAGATATCATTTCTGAAGCCAGAAGAGATTTGTGGAATTATTCAAGCGATCTGCAAGAAGAGTATCGAGAATGGAGAAATGAAAATGGCTCGAAACTTTTCAAATACAATTTGTTTCCCTGATGATTGAGTACACGTCGTATTAGATTAGATCTTATATTAACAATCGTCAACTAGGTAAAGGGATAAAGTTGATTGAAAGGGAAGCTCAAAAAGCTCTAGCGCTCATTGCAGATTTTATCTCGAAAAAAAGGTATAGTACTAGTTGGCCTGTTATGGCGGGTTTAGTAGCTTATGATCTTAACGACAATCCTAGGCTTGTTAAAAGTCAAACTTTTATGGATGATGATTACCCAGCATGTATTCTGAAATTCCTGACAGATGTTTATGCAAAAAATAAAGACGAAGCAAGGTTCGTTATCAGTCGTATTGCACGGGATGGCGATGTGCAGGACGTGATGGATCCAGATTATCGCCCTGCTTTTGAATTACTTGAAATAATTCCCAAGACAGGTGCTACGACGCCCATTTCACTTTCGATTGTGAAAACGAAGTATATCGACGTTCAAGGATTCCCTGATGACTTCTATAAGGAATTGATTGATCAAATCAATGCCTGCTATCAGCAGGAACTATATGTTGCTGCACAAATCATGATTCGGAAACTGCTTGAAAATTGTTTAATCGACATTCTAAGGAAAAGATACGGGATGAGCAAGGCTAAGATGTTCTATGATGCATCCAGAGGGCGTTTTCATGACTTTTCGCTGTTGTTGGAGACCGCGGAAAAATCAATCAAAGATTTTGCACATGTGAAGGACTCTTTTGATGAGAATACTGTAAAAAGAATAAACAGTTTTAGAGAGCAAGGAAACTCTAGTGCTCACAACTTAAGCTTAGACAATAAAACGATCATGGCAGAGTTGGATAGAAATAGGAGTGAACTTACTTTCATTGTGAAATCGCTTTTCAGAACGATATCCAACCTATAGCGAGTGTGGCAGCGTTTCTCATTCCTGCAAGGCTCATTTTTTATCAGTACTTGCGCGCTTCCCTTTCTAAGACTGGTGAGCTTCTTGTACTTATTCTCTAATATGTTGCCTGCGCTTGTTAACATCATCGACGAAAGCGTCATAATAATCATTAACCTTCCATGCCTCTATGATAATAATAAGCATTATTTGGGCTTCAAAAAGCTTTTCAAAACTAAACACACGCTTCTAAAAAATGAAAGGTAACAAAAGTACCGTCCCTAAATGATTAGTTATAAATAGAGAAAATTAGAAAAACAATAATTGGTGGCTAAAGCAAGCATGTGTAATTTTGGGTCAATTTCATTTTTTAGGGTTGTTTACTATGGAAGAAAGACCAGTGTACAAGTGGAAAATTAATTTCCATATTGAAGATGTAAAGCTCGATAAGACTTGGGGCAAAAATAATCTTGTCTTCTTTCCGAAGGTCGAGAAGAGACCAAATTGGTCTGACAAAAACGATATTTTTGGTTATTGCCGAATAGAGACTGCTGGTGACAACCAAGAGGAAGCTGAGAGAAAAGGAAAAGAAATTATAGAGGGGGTTGTTGCTTCATGTTCTGTCTCTACCGGATTTGAGACGCTTCAAATAAACTATATTCAGCCCCCGCAAGTTGAGAATGAAACTGAATTAAAAGCTATGAATTTACCTGTCACTCGCAATATTGGCCCAATTACCCTGTACGCATCTCGTGACTTAACTGCTAATGACCTTGATTTGAGCTACGCTTTTTTTGAAAAAGTTAAAGTCAATCCAAATGTGAAAGAATTGTTACTTGCAATGAACTGGTTCCAAAGAGCAACTGCTTATAGAGATCCATATGATAGATTTATTGCTTTTTGGATATCCTTTAATGCTTTCTACAACCTGTTTTATCCTAATCCATCAACGGATGATGACGCGACAAAAATGGAACACTTGGCAAAGAATTTATTTGAAGAAAATGAAGCACAAAAGCTGGTAATAGATATGAATCAAGTTGTTTCGAAACTAACTTCGGCGAAGGGTATCTATCTGTCTACATCTGGAAATACAGATTGGGCTGATAAATTAGAAGAAAGCATGAAAAATAGTGACTTTCGAGACGCCCTGCATTATGCCCTTAGATGTATCTATGGTATTAGAAAAACGCTATTTCATGGAGACAGAGATACCAAGGAAAAAGAGAAAAAAGCGATACAAGATGTCAATCCCATGCTCAAACAAATTATTCGAAGAAGCCTCTTAAAATATGTAAATGGCAAAATCTAATCATTATAAAAATCACTTGGTTCAGTTTGCCCAGCTCAAATTTAGGTCCGAGGAACTTTTCAAAAAATCTTTGGCACAAAGCCTATCCGCATTTCAATAGCAATTTCTATTGGTTTTATAGCGAAAAGGCGGTTGATTTGCGTGTATTTTGAGGGTTATTGGTAGCCCGGGAGAGATTCGAACTCTCGCCAAGCTTATATGATGCGTTTTTACTAGTAAATTGGTGCTCAAATCCCTTCTCCGGCGCCAGCATATGTTTAGGAGTTAAAGAATGTGAAGGCAACAGCTGTTGCGCATCCAATTCAAGGCTTAATCAAGTATCATGGATTAAAGGATACAAAGCTTAGAATTCCATTTCACGACAGCATATCTGTCTGCGTTGACAGCCTACACACCACTACAACAGTTGAAACAATCAACTCGTTAAAGAAAGATTTAGTACTAATTAACGGAAAAAATGCTGTAGGCAAAGATTTAAAAAGAGTAAAAGTTGTTCTCAACAAGCTAAGAACCATGAGTGGATATACAGGTTACTTTAAGGTTGTATCCCAAAACAGTATAACTACCGGAAAAGGCCTCGGC
>Ga0315306_10000269_pt1 | contig 24945 bp, 27 predicted proteins | sample TDP1_MG_FD_203803 | JGI IMG/M metagenome (GOLD analysis project Ga0315306, IMG submission 203803) | Freshwater sediment microbial communities from Lake Towuti, South Sulawesi, Indonesia - TDP1 | ecosystem: Environmental > Aquatic > Freshwater > Lake > Sediment | place: Indonesia: South Sulawesi... | reverse complement strand
AACGTGATAGTGGACACGGCGCATCGTTCGAAGGGACTAGGCGCCCTGTTAGTGAGATATGCAATAGACTATCTGCTGAAAAAAGGCGTCTCCGCTATAGGACTCTATTCTTACGTTAACACTGTGCCGTTCTACGAGAAACTGGGCTTTGAACCCGATTGCAGCTTCGTTCGTCTTGCTGGACAGGTACCAGAAGCGCACGTTGACATAAAATCGATTAGAATGATGACTGACGATGACTTGGGGGCTGTTCTGGATCTTGACACACAGTGTATGGGCTGGAACAGGGAACGATTGTTGAAGCGAATATTCAGGAGTTCAAGGGATTTGTGTTACGCTGCATGGGAAGGCAATGTCTTGCTTGGTTTTATCATGGCTGACTGGTATAAGCAGGAGGTCGGACCTTGTGTTTGTCGTCCTACCCATGCCGAAGAGGCTGTGAATCTTTTAAATGCTGTGCTCAGCAAGCTGGTTGGTGTTGAAGTTCGAGTAGGCGTCTTGGAAACGTGGCGGAGCATTGTTGATGCGCTTAGGGAGATGACTTTCAAGGAGGAGTTTAAGGTTGTGCGGATGTTTTGGGGCGATAGGTTAAAGGACACAAGTTGTCTGTTGGCGATGGAGTCGCTGGAGAGAGGCTAAGCCAAAGCGTTACTTGATGAGGCTCTTTTTCATCAGGTTTATTGACAGAACAAAGAAAGAAGGTGCTGTGGCTAGCACCCAAGCGAGGCTAAGCAGCAGATTCACCCTTAAGCCTTCAAACATTATAGTTCTTAGGATGAGACAATCAGAAAATGAACCTAGAGCTCATGCACAGCGTAGACAAACAATTAAAAAATGGGCAGTTGTAGGCGATCAGAAGAGGTAGCTTTTGTTTAGCCAGTCTGGATACCATTTGTAGTAGTCTAACGGCTTTGCTTGCTTCAAACCTTTGTATGTGGCTTTTGCCAGTGTTATATTGCCCCGTCTGTCCTTGTATAGTTTGACCAAGCCTCTGGCTTCAAGCGATGTCAAGAGTTGGTTTAGTTGATCGTCGCCTATGTTGCTGAACCTTTCTTTGAGGTCTGTTCTGCTCATGTACAAGCCTGGGTTGACTCTGTAGTCTTCAGCAAGCACTTCAAGCAATGTAGTTTCGTTCGCTTCTTTCACAACAACAGGTTTGTTGGTTGAGATTGGTACGTTGAGCTTGGGGTGTACGTGGCGATGTGGCATTTTTAACTCATTTGCCATAGCGCGTGTTCCCTGCCGATATAACACCATGCGCATTACTTCGCTTGTGCCTGCACCAAGCTGATTCACTTTGGCGTCGCGCATGAAAGTTTCAAGCGGGTAGAATCGGGTCCAGCCGTCGCCTCCCATCACTTGCTGTGCCTCGCTTACAAGTCTCTCATACGCTTCGGAAGCGTACAATTTGGCCAAGGTTGCTTCTAGGATTGCATCAACGTTCAAGTCCATCATGTAGGCTGAATAGTACGTGAGCAGGCGTGCTGTTCGCAACTGCGCTATTATGTCAGCGATTTTGAACTGGTTAACCTCAAACTCGATTGTCGGCTCCCCAAACTGAATACGCCTCTGAGCGTGTCCAACAGCGTATTTCATAGCTTCACGCATCGGTCCCAACATGCCAGCCGCGAAAAGGTTGCGTTCGAAGTTCAGCCCATCAACCACAACTTTCCAGCCCTCTCCCTCTGCGCCCATTCGATTGGCAACGGGCACTTTGACATCGTCGAAGCTAAGGTATCCGTTCGGCAAGCCTATCCAGCCGCCGAGCTCATTAATCTTTTCAACTGTAAACCCTGCCATGCCTTTCTCGACTATGAAAGCGCTGAGGTGAGCGAATTTTGCCTTGTCTTCTGGTCGTTCGCTTGTTCTAGCATACACCGTGTAGATGTCGGCTAATCCAGCATTTGTAATGAACCTCTTCTTGCCGTTTAGAACATAATTATCGCCTTCACGAGTAGCAGTGGTTTCAATTCCGCCAGCGTCTGAACCGATTGAAGGCTCAGTGATGCATATCGCGCCCATCTTTCCCTTCGCGATTTCAGGCAGCCACCTCTGTCTCTGTTCCTCGTTGCCGAATTTTAGCAGCTGTTCCACACCGCCGAACATGGTTACAGAGTAAGCACCCACAAGAGCCGCGCAAATACGGCTTAACTCCTCAGCCACAATGCAGCAGCCCGTTACTCCTGTTTCTGTGCCTCCATATTTGGCTGGGATGGGCGCGCCGAACCATCCTCTATCTGCAACCTCTTTCATGACATCTGTTGGAAACTGCTGAGTCCAAGCCACCTCTTCGCCGCGCGAAAGGTTCTCGTCGGCGAATTTCTTAGCTTCTTCAGCCAGTTTCGTCTGTTTCTCATTCCACCATGGATATGTTTCCATCGTGATTGGGCACCCGCTATTGTAAGACTATCAAGAATGATGATGACTACACTTAAAACTTGCCTAGACAAAGGCTAATCGAAAATCCTTTATGACTAGCTTATCTTAGTTTTGATGCTGGTGTTCGTTCTGAAAAAAACCGGTGGCGTGAATGTTCCTACGAAGATAGGGAAGAGAGACGGCAAAGTAGTCGACTTTGACCAAAACAAAATCGTCGAGGCTATATGGAAAGCTGCCAAAGCGGTTGGAGTTACGGAACGCCAACTCGCGGTCAAGTCAGCCGCACAAGTCCTTGAGCGCTTAAGAAAGCAACTCAAGCCAAGGGAGATTCCAACTGTAGAGCAGGTTCAGGATCTAGTTGAGATGACACTTATCGCTAATGGACATGGTAGCACCGCTAAAGCTTACATTCTGTACAGGCAGAAGAGAACGGAAATTCGCAAAGCTAAAGCAATGCTTGGCATCGTCGACGAGTTGAAGTTGCCCTTAAACTCGATTCTAGTACTTGAAAGACGATACTTGCAAAAAGACGAGAATGGTAAAGTGGTCGAATCGACAGGGCAGATGTTTAGGCGAATAGCCAAAGGCATAGCTGAAGTTGACAAGAAGTATGGAAAAAGCGACCGTGAAGTCAAAGCACTGGAAAATGAATTCTACCGGATAATGGCCGGTCTTGAGTTTATTCCTAATTCGCCTACACTTATGAACACTGGTACGTATTTGAGGCAGCTTAGCGCCTGCTTCGTCCTACCGGTAGAGGACTCGATTGAGAGTATTTTTGACACGCTTAGGGCAGCAGCCCTCATTCACAAGACTGGCGGTGGCACTGGCTTCGCGTTTTCTAGACTGAGACCAAAAGGAGACATGGTTAAAACCACAGGCGGAATTGCCTCAGGTCCACTCTCTTTCGCCACGGTCTACGACACGGCGACCGATGTGGTTAAACAGGGCGGACGTCGAAGAGGCGCCAATATGGGCGTTCTGCGGGTCGATCATCCTGACATAATGGATTTCATCGTGGCTAAGGAGAAAGAGGGTGTTCTTCGCAACTTCAACATATCCGTGGGAGCAACCGACGAATTCATGCGCATGGTTGAGAAAGACGCGGACTTTGAACTGATCAATCCGAGAAACGGGCAAGAAGCCAAGAAGCTGAAGGCTAGAGCGATTTGGAACCTGATCATAATGATGGCTTGGAAGAACGGCGAGCCCGGCGTCATCTTCTTGGACACCATAAACAAGTTCAACCCGACACCACGGATTGGGCAGATCGAGGCAACAAACCCCTGTGGAGAACAACCGCTACTGCCTTATGAGTCCTGCAACCTCGGAAGCATAGATGTGAGCAAATTCGTGACTGAAGCGGGCAAAATGGATTGGAATCGGCTGCGCGAAACTGTAGGGGTTGCAGTGAGGTTCCTAGACAACGTGGTCGATGCCAACGTCTACGTTCTGCCCGAAATAGAAGCAATAACCAAGGGCAACCGGAAAATAGGCTTAGGCATCATGGGTTTCGCAGACATGCTTATCAAAAGAGGCATCAGGTATGACACAGAGGAGGGCTTGAAAGCTGGCGAAGAACTCATGAAATTCATAAACGACCAAGGGCACAGAATGAGTGTAGAGCTGGGTGAAGAGAAAGGCGATTTCCCAAACTTTCAAACTAGCACTTTGAAGAAGAGCTGGAAGACTCATCGCAACGCCACGGTAACAACTGTTGCGCCAACGGGCACAATCAGCATAATCGCAGGCTGCTCGCAGGGCATCGAACCTCTTTTCGCCATCGCGTACGTCCGCGAAATCGCTGAAACGCTCGGACGCAGCCTGGTTGAAGTCAATCCACTGTTTGAGAATATTGCCTTGCGCGAGGGCTTCTATAACGAGGAATTGATCAAGGAAATCTCTAGACGCACTTCAATACAAGACTTGAAGGATATTCCACAGAAATGGCGCCAATTGTTCGTGACAGCACACGATATCAGCGCTGAGATGCATGTGCGCATGCAAGCAGCTTTTCAGAGATACACTGACAACGCTGTTTCGAAGACCATTAACTTCCCAAACTGGGCAACTCCCAATGATGTTGAGAAAGCGTATATGCTGGCCTGGAAGCTGGGCTGCAAAGGCATAACAGTCTACCGCCACGGTAGCCGGGAAGTGCAAGTGTTGAGACCGATAGAAAGTGAGGGCACGGTCGCCGACTACAGCAGAAGCTGCCCCACCTGTATCTAGAAAACCTCTCAATGTGGTAGAGCCGAAGACACATTACCCGTTGAGAGATGACTAGAGAGAACGAGCGTGTTGACGTCAACTTATGTAGGCATTATATTTTACACGTTCTGTTCTGTCCATTTTGAGCCTGCCAAGAAGCCCGACCAGCATAAAGTCGAAGGTGCCGCCCCACAGCAGCCATCTTAATTTGTGATAAGTATGAAGCAACTCTAATCCTCTGTCAGTTGTCTTGTAGTAGGATAAGTCAGGTTTCATTTCCAACAAGTCGAGTTCGATCAGGGCTGCAACATATTTGCCAAACATTGTCGGTTTCAAGCCAGAACGATGATGAAGTTCATTTTTCTTGGCGCCTTTACTTGCCGCTCTGAGAATCTTGACCACAAGGTCGAGTTCATGCCTATTTTTAGACGTAAATTGGCCTCCGCACTATTGCCAGCTGTCAATCGACAACGTTCGCTCCGATGATATTAATGGTTGTTTCAGCATGGAGAATATTGCAGAATCAAGTTGAATATAGCACTAGAACAACCTCAAGGGAAGAATCTAGGCTGGCAGAGAACAACGTGAAAAGAAGAGAAAAGGAGAGTGGCTAGCGCCTTATTCTTCCTAAAGGAAAGAGTTAGAATACGACTATTGGCTCTTCTTCGAGCTTTTCAGGCTTTGGCGGTTCCTTTTTTTCCTCTACTGGCGGTTCTGGTTGCGCTTGGGGTTGCTCTGGTGGTTGAACTTGGTCTGGCTCTGGTTGCTGATCAGACTTTGAGGCTTCTTCTTGCGGCTGACTTGGCTGCTGTTCTGCCTTGGTTTCCGTTTCAGTCTGTGTTTGTTCTGGTTCTGTTGGAGATTCGATTGGTGGAGTGGGAGCCAAAGCACGAGATTCAAATTGACTCCAACCTTCAACATAACGTCTGGGTTTTGCCCGCAGTTGAATCGTCAAAGCCATAGTCATCAAACCTAGAGACAATACAACTGCTCCCTCTCCAGTTAATGCGCGTAGAAATAGCATTGAAAATCCGCCGCCCAACATCATTGTTGCAACGGCTATTCCTGCCCAGAAAGCTTCGTCTTCAGCTATCATGGCTCATTATCACTTACTTCTGCAGATTCACGTCGCGGAATATTTAACACATATGAATCGAAGATACACAATCCCATGTCGAGACAGTAGCATGGAAAAAAGAGGCAACCTTAAATGCGAAAGCCAAAATCTAGTAAGCGGAGCATGCTAAAATGGGAAGCAGAGCGAATCCATTAACAGTCATATATTGGACACGACTTGTCTTAGGCATTGTCGCTGCTTTAATATCCGCTCTGCTCAGCAGCCTAGTACCGGACTTTAGCTTCTTGAACGGTGTCACGATTGCGTTGCTCATCTATGTTGTTACATACTACGTGTACAAACCCATGTTTCTTGCAAAAGTGGAGAAGCCCTCAAAAATCTTTACAACGGGAGTTGGTGCATATTTCCTTTCATGGCTGGTTATGTGGGCTCTATTTCACACCCTTTTGCGGTCGTAGCTTTAACTGATGGAGGGCGTTAGGACCCGGTTCATTGCATCATCAGCCACAGCTACAGCGTAGCCGGCAATTCTGCGCAAGTCACGGGCAATTATGCTCAACGTTACTGCGATGTCAACATCCTTTACCCTTTCCATGATACTCTTGAGCAGTGCCTCTTCTTTTTCTCGTATTTCATTCATCTTAGTCAGAACGATGATGGCAAGCTTTGCATCTTTCTTCAAGAACGCGGAAACAGCGTTCATCTGCATTTCATATGCCACACCAGACAAGCTCGCGAAAGCTTTCAGGAGTCCAGAATCCGGCCTTCGTCTTACTCCCAGCCTCAGAACATGACCTGCAATCTCAGAGGAGTGATAAACCAAGCGGCTCAGATCCCGAGCTACTAACGCGAATGTGATGTTTTCTTGACAGTTTTTCACTCCTATCTTGTCGGCGATTGTGCGTCTCAAACTTGCCAACGCGACTTGCCTAATCATCACACGATAGTGTCGCTGAGCTTCACTGCCCCGTTCCTGAACCTCCTTCGCCAACGCAGGGTTCCACTCCACCAACGACTCAACTGCATCCTGCTGTAATTTCAAGGAAAAAGCTGAAGTCTTTTCGATCAGCGACTCCATCGAGAAAGTCGCAGGATCAATTAGAACCTGGAAGCTTAATCGGTTAGCCTCTTCTTCCGCGACTTCTACGCCCGGCAACTCGGTTCGCAGTTGCTTCAGCCGCTTCTTCTGTTCAGCTGACATGACCTTCTTCGAGATTACGTGGATGCGGCTGCTGCCTTGAATGTAATAAGTTGCCACACAATACTCGAGTGCCCGTAGACTGGGGAAATCTTCAAGCGACAAAGTAACTTCAAAGGGCTTCTCAAATCCTGCGCCCATCGGAAAGATCCTAAGAGAACCGTCGTCTTCTTCAGAAACTGCAATTTGCTCGCCACTCGTTAGCCTGCGTTTCTCGACCCATTGTTTGGGCATAGACAGCGTGAAGCTTCCACCCTTGATCTTCTGCAGTTTTCTTATTTCCAAGACATTTTTCCTCGCTTATTCTCCGTGTATATAAGTTATATAAATTGCTGCTTGAAAATATTTCTCAGCACAATCATTAAATCAGACTTTCACAACTGTTACTTTTCAGACTCGTGAGGCTCATGACCGCGCAAGTGAAAATTCTGCTCCACGCCATGTTCAAGGAGACGGTGGGAAAGGGAGAAATCACTCACGAGTTGGGCTCGGGCTCAACGCTTCGAATGCTTTTGGAAGAATTCGCACGAAAGTATGGAAAAGACTTCAAGCAGATCCTGAACCCGAAAACCGGACTGATCGAAGCCGATACTTTAGTGATGCTTAACGGTCAAAGCATGAGAAAGCCGGATGTGCAACTAAAGGACGGAGACATTGTTATGATAACGGTTCCGATTGGAGGAGGCTAGACGCAGGCAATGAGCGAAGTTAGGTGTCTAAATTGCCTGAAACGGTTTCAAGTGCCACAAAACGCTGAAACTGCCACCTGCCCACACTGCAACACCAAGTTTCGTATTTCTTGGCCTGCGCCTGGTCAGGCAAAGGTTAGGGGATTAGCCTAAAGAAGAGTCACAGAGAGAGGATATTCCAAGTTGGTCTTGAATAGAAAAATAGCTTACGTCAACCTTTCAACACGCGAAGTTGTCCAGAGGCCCATTCCACGAGAAATACGCACGTTGTATTTGGGCGGCAGAGGCATCAACATGTACCTTCTCTACAATCACGTACAACCCAACACGGACGCCCTCAGTCCAGAAAACCCTTTGATGATAGGTACAGGATTATTGTGCGGTATTCCATGTCTTGGTTCTGGACGATGTGACATCGCGGCTAAGTCGCCGTTAACAGGCGCGGTTGGAGACTCGAACATTGGCGGCTTTTTTGCTCCAGAGTTGAGACTCGCCGGCTATGATCATTTGGTCATCTCTGGAAAAGCCGAGAAACCAGTCTACCTTTGGATAAATGACGATGAAATCACGGTTGAAGACGCCTCGCATTTGTGGGGACAAGACACGTTTGAAACCCAAACAATGATACGGAAAGACCATGACGACGAAGACATCAAGAGCATCGTAATCGGACTTGCTGGGGAAAACCTGGTCAGATTCGCCAACGTGCGCACAGGCATGAAGAACTCGGCAGGCAGAACTGGCATGGGCGCGGTCATGGGTTCAAAGAATCTTAAGGCGATAGCGGTCAGAGGCACCATGAGCATTGAATACGCGCATCCAGATGAGCTGCTTGATTACTGCAAAGAAATGAACGACATGATAATTGGGACGCGTTGGGCTAAGGCTCAGTCGAAATGGGGCACCATGATAATCTACAGCAACACCAACACGACTGGTTTGATCAGAACCAAGAACTTCCAACTGAATAGATTCGCTGAAGGCGAAGACCTCGAGCCTGAGAACATAGACCGCTACTCGTTTGGAACTTCAGGCTGCTACGGATGCGTCGTCCACTGTAGGCATCGTTACACTGTGAAGGATGAGAACGGCGAGACGATTTTTGCGGAAGGACCAGAGTACACGTCGCTTGGCGCCTTTGGAACCATGGTTAACTGCCCTAAGATGGAAACGATTCTTAGAGCCAACCATCTGGTTAACAAGTATGGCATTGACACTTTGGAGACAGGCGGACTCATCGCTTGGGCTATGGAACTCTATGAAAAAGGCATTCTTACAGACGGGCAGACTGATGGTTTGAAACTGGAGTGGGGCAACGAAGACGTTGTCTACGAGTTAATACGTAAAATAGCGACTCGCGAAGGCTTTGGCAACGTTCTCGCCGACGGCTTCAAACCAGCTATTGCCAAGATTGGAAAAGGCTCCGACTACTACGCCATCCAGGTCAAGGGCATGAGTAATTTGCATTCAGATGAGCGTCCGACGCCGAGTTTTGCTTTAGGCATAGCTACTTCAACACGCGGTTCAGATCACTTGCGCAGTCGTCCAGCTATCGATTTGTACGGTTTGCCTGAGGAATTGCTTGAGGAGGTTTATGAGGGACGGGTTAGCGCTGATTCGGCGTCATATGAAGGAAAGCCGCGTATGATTTGGTGGCAAGAACGCCTTTACGCTGTAACTGACGCAATTGGCACCTGCAAGTTTCAAACAGTTTTCTGCGCTGTCCACGCGCCAAAATGGAACGAGTTCTCTAAGCTTATACAATTGGCTACCGGTATGGAGTTTTCAAAGGCTCAGTTGATGGAGATCGGCGAGAGAATCTACACGCTTGAACGCTTGTTCAACCTGCGCGAAGGCTTCACACGCAGAGACGACGCACTGTCAGAACGTTACTTCAAGGAGCCGACGCCGATTGGCTTGCCAAGTGCCAAAGGCAAGACTATCAACAGAGAACAGTTTGAAAAGATGCTGGACCGATACTACAATTTGCACAACTGGGATCAAAATGGCATGCCCACGAAAGAGGCGTTAAAGGGGCTAGCACTTGACAAAGAACCATCTCGCATTATTTGACAAAAAGGGAGAGATGAGAAGTGGAGAAAATCCTGTTCATTGACCCAGAGAAATGCACTGGATGCCGGCTCTGCGAAACAGCATGCTCACTGCGGAATGAAAAGGTGCTTAATCCTTCGCTTTCACGAATTCATGTAGCCAAGTGGGAAACAGCCGGGTTGTACATTCCAGTAGTCTGTGTGCAGTGCGAGTCGCCCATATGTCAGACGGTCTGTCCTGTGCGAGCTATAAGTCGAGATGAGAAGACGGGCGCTGTCGTGATTGATGCTGATGTATGCGTGGGTTGCCGACTCTGCGCTCTTTACTGTCCTTTTGCCGGTGCTCAGATTGACTCCAAGAAGGGCAAAATCCTGAAGTGCGATTTGTGCAGTGGCGAGCCAGTGTGCGCAAAGTTCTGCGACCCTGAAGCCCTGCGGTATGTTAAGGCTACAACCGCCAATATGATGAAACAACGAGCAGCAGCACAACGATTCTCAGAGCTGATGAAAAAAATGTTGGCTACGCCCTAAGAAGTGCTGCCTCAACTATTTCCACCACGTCGTAGACTTTGATTCCAACCAACTGCCTTGCAGCTGCGTTGCGCAAGTTGATGTGACACGTGGGACAAGCGGTAGTCAAAGCTGAGACACCTAGAGGAACCGCATCTGCGACTAGCCTTTCAGTGGCGCAGCTCGTTGCAAGCGTGTTGTTGAAAGACCACAGCCCACCGCCTGCACCGCAACAGCGCGAACGGTTTCGGCTCAGCGTCATTTCGACGAAGTCCAGACTGGGCACAGCCTTCAGCACGTTGCGTGGTGGGTTGTAGATGTTGTTGTGTCGTCCGAGTGAGCAGGGGTCGTGATACGTAACTTTCCATTTTAGATCGTGTGGAATGAGAGTCTTATCTGTGATGAGGTGCTCCACGTACTGTGTGGCGTGCTCAACTTCGCAGGGAAGTTCGGTGCCCAAGATTTCTGGATATGTTTTGGTGAATGTGTAGTAGCATCCTGCACAAGTTGTGATCAAAGTGTCAGCTCTGGTTTGGCTCAGTCTCTCAATAAGCTTTGAAGCGTTTTCCTTTGCCTCGCCCCAGAGTCCTGATGCGATTAGAACGTAGCCGCAGCAGCCTTCTGTCTCGCCCAGATAGGTGAAATCGACGTTCGCTCGGTTGAGAATGTTGCCCACTGCTTCAGCGGTGTTTGGAGTGCGAGTTGAAGCCACGCAGCCAGCCCAGTAGAGAACAGAGGCTTTGAGAGGAAAGACGCCTTTTTGTGGAAGTTGCTGCGCCCATGCAGCGCGTTTGCTAGGCGGCATTCCGCTCGGGTCTCCTACCTTATGTATGCTCTTGGCTGTGGCTTTGAACAGCTCAGGCGCCAGTTTTTTCTGTGCAAGGCTGCGGCGCGTGTTCAGTATGGCTTTTCTGACCTGCGTGCCTTCGAAACAAGGTGCAAAGCACAGTCCGCATAGGCTGCAAGAATACAGGACATCGATCACCTTAGAAGAAGGTGGCAAGTCGCCGCTGGACAATGCTCGCGTCAACAGTGCTCTGCCCTTGGAAGACCAGGTTTCAACATTGTTGAAGGACTTGCTTACGGGGCAGTATCCGCTGCATACGTTGCATGTGAGGCATTTTTGTGATGGAAGCTCGGAGAAGAATGATTTCAACGCCACAGCATAGTTGCGAAGTGAACCATGTCCAGCTTTTCGGATTTCCTGTTCCAAGTCGCTGGTTCGAGGCTGTTGTTCTTCTGATTTCAGAAGTTTCTCAAGCTGGGGAGGGTCGGCGTCGTCGATCAAAATTGTGGCATCTGACGTGGTTTGTGAGAACCTGATTTTTTCTTCGCTTCTTCTGAGGGTTTGAATGCCTTCTTTTCGAACTAATTCGAGGATTTCGCTGGCTTGTCGATCGGAGCCTACTTTGATGACAGCGTCAAGCTTTGGATATATCTTAGGTCTAAAGAACTGCTCGAAAGAGTACACGTATAGGTCTTCGGCGTCCGTGAGGACGTTCGAATTGCCCACAGTTTGTTTGAGTCTGTTGATGATGCTGTTGTTAGTGGACATGTCTTCAGCCTAGCTCTGCAACGGGTCAGAACAGTGAAAGTGGATTTGGAGGCAAATTAACGCTTCTGTGCGCTTAATTCTGTTTATATGTGGGAAAAGAGGGACGCTGCCGATTATGCCTAGGAGACTGGCAAAATTCATATAAAAGCACCAAGTGCTATAAGCCTAAATTCTGAATGACATCATAATCTGGAAAGGGAGAAGATTGATTATGGGATTGAAATGGTTGCCACGTGATAATGAACTCAAGAACCACGCGCTGCACGGCGACACACATTGGAGCAAGCAGGCTCCAAGCGTCATGTACGAGAAACGACCCTTAACAGATCCGCAGGGTCATCCAATTGAAGACTTGTTCGTGTCTTGGATCATTCTTAACAATCCTCAACAATACAATTCGTACACAACTGAGATGGTGAAAGGCGTCATAGCGGGCTTTGAAAACGCTTCACTAGACCGAAGCATAGTAGCAGTTGTTTTCACGGGTGAAGGAGCCAACGCGTTCTGCACTGGCGGCAACACAAAGGAATACGCAGAGTATTACAGCATGAGACCCAATGAATACGGCGAGTATATGGAACTCTTCAACCACATGGTCGATTCTATACTCATGTGCAAGAAACCCGTCATCAACCGCGTCAACGGCATGCGAGTCGCGGGCGGACAGGAAATTGGCATGGCATGCGACATTTCAATAGCAAGTGACCTAGCCGTCTTTGGGCAGGCAGGTCCACGCCACGGTTCGTCTCCAGACGGTGGCTCGTCAGACTTTCTGCCATGGATGCTGAGCATGGAAGACGCGTTGTGGAACTGTGTCTCGTGTGAATTGTGGAGCGCCTACAAGATGAAGAGATTGGGCTTAGTCAACAAGGCTGTTCCGGTCATCAACGATTACGGCAAGTGGATTCGGAATCCTTCGGTGATAACTGATCGCTATGTTGAAGATGGCGAAATCGTCTACGGCGAATTCAAGATTGGAGAAGAATATGACAAAGGTCAAGCTGTCATTAAAGTTGCAAGAGAACAGAACAAAATCAGCCTTGAACTCCTCGACAAGGAAGTCAACAAGATCGTGTGGTTGTTTGCTAACCTGTTCCCTGGCTGTGTCATCAAGGCAATTGACAGTGTGAGAGCCAAGAAGAAATATTTCTGGGACATAGCCAAAGACTACAACCGTCACTGGTTAGCCGCGAATATGAACTACGAAGCCTTCCTTGGATTCAACGCGTTCAACACACGTAAACTCACAGGCAAGGACACGATTGACTTCATCAAGTTCAGGCAACTGATCGCTCGGGGCAAGCTTGCTGAAGATGCGATGTACGACGAAGTCATCGCCAAACCCAAAGAACAACCACCAAAATAGCCCATCAGTCCACAGAGACAAGGCGACAAGTATGAGCAAGGTTCCTGAGAAAATACAAACTTGGCAAATGACAAAGCCATGGAGCAAAGATCCGAAAACAGGGCAAGTCACTGAAGGCATGCTGGAAAGAACTGAGATTCCAGTTCCACAGCTTCAGCTAAACGAAGCATTAGTCGAGATCGCTGGCTGCGGCGTCTGCCACACCGACCTAGGCTACTATTACGACGGCGTGTCCACTGTCACGAAGCCTCCGCTCACGCTAGGACATGAAATAAGTGGCACCGTGATAGCAGGCGACAGCCGCCTAGTAGGAAAAGAAGTCATCGTGCCCGCGGTGATGCCCTGCAACAAGTGTGACATATGCGCTTCGGGTCGAGGTAATCGCTGCTTAGCTCAGAAGATGCCTGGAAACAGCCTCGGCGTTTACGGAGGTTTTTCAAGCCACATTCCTGTGCCTTCTGAAGACTTGTGCATGGTTGAGAATCGCGGCAGTTTTCAGCTTGCTGAACTTGCAGTGATAGCTGATGCTGTGACGACTCCGTTTCAAGCATGTGTTAGAGCTGGACTGAAGAAAGGCGATAACGTAGTCGTGGTTGGCGTCACTGGCGGCGTCGGCAGCTATGTTGCTCAGATGGCTGGGGCTTTCGGTGCCAGAACGGTGGTGGGCATTGCTCGAGATCAGGAGAAGCTTGAACGCGCGCTGAGGTACGGTGCCGACTACACTATAAACTCTAGCGGCAAAGATGAGAACGCTGTCCGCAATGAATTCAAAGACCTTTGTAAGACTCGCGGTCTCGCAAGCTATGCTTGGACAATATTCGAAGTCACCGGAACTGGTGCAGGACAGGCTATTGCACTGAATCTGCTATCGTTCGTGGGCAAATTGGTCGTTGTCGGCTATGGTTTGCAGAAGAACGAGTTCAGCATATCCAGACTAATGGCTTTTGACGCCGACATCATAGGCACATGGGGCTGCTTGCCCAAATACTATCCCAAAGTCCTCGAAATGGTGCTGAACGATACCATCAAGATACGTCCCTTCACTGAAACACGTCCAATGAGCAATATACGAGAAGTATTCGAAGAAGCACACACAACCAGAATGATGAAAAGAGTGGTTCTAACACCCGATTTCTAACATGCCAAGACTCCGCGCTGGCGACACCGAAGTGCTACTTGCCATCAATGCCCACAGACTCTGCCAACGAGGCGCATGCAGCAAGCTTTTCAAGCGTGCGAGTAGCTCTTTCTCTATTGAGGCTTCTAGGTTTTGACTGAGGAGAAACAGAAAAAGAAAAAGCGCAAGCGACAGCTAACTCTGCTCAAGCAGGAAGAGATTCAGAGCGAATCCTTGCCAGCTCTTGTGGAAGTTTTGGAAGAGCTTGGAAAGGAAGGAAAATTTGTTGACGTGCAGATCTGTCCTAGGTGTAAGAGCGCCAAGGTTCGGAGAGTTGGTTCGATGAGCGGTGACATGTCAGGACATCTAGCGATAACGCCAGTGAAATATGAATGCCTAGACTGTGGATGGAGAGAACGCCTAGTCATCAAAGCAACCAATCGACCGTTAGGCTGGAAAGAAATGGCAATAATCGCAGAAGCACTAGACATCAAAGAGAGGGAAAAAGAAGAAATTAATGAATAGTAGATGATGTACGAAAAAGGCTGGAATATCCCTATCCGGTTTGACCGCAGTTGCTCCCGTATATGATCAGGTCTACTAAACTTATGATGCTATTGTAGTTTATGTCTGGTCGTGAGTTCCAGTTAGAACTGCTTGGCGTGAAGCCATCGCTTTATAGAGTCCGGTTGTCTTTTGTGGAAAATCGCCGTGACACCCTCTATTAGATCATCCCTGCCTCCGCCTCCACCTCCTGTAGACGGAACAACCTGGACAAGTTTGACACAGACGTTATTGTTCAGGATTTCTTCTTCAGGCACCACAGGGACGTATGCGGTTATGTTATAGACTCCTTCAACCGTAGGAGTCCATACATGGTTGAGAGTGTATGAGGAGAGACTGGGCAATACTTCAATATTTTCTGAATTCACAATGCTACCGTTTATAAGAAGAAATATCTGTACATTGCTCTCGTTGCTCCTTCCGAAATTCGACACTGTTGCATTCAAAGTCATTGGACAGCCAGGAGAATTCCCTGATGGATAACAATCCAACGCAACGCAAAGTTCATGCTGATATGGTGGCAACTCTACTGCACTCGAAGCGTTTACTCTTCCGCATCCCAAGAAATAGTCAAATCCTGGGGAGCCCGCATCATAAGCGGTGTACTGTAGATGCTTTTTTACCTGTTCCGGCGTCAGGGTTGGGTATCGACTCCACACTAAAGCTGCCACGCCTGCAACGTAGGGTGATGCCATTGAGGTGCCGCTTAGGTATTTGTAGGCATCATTCCACCAAGTTGAATATATGTGGGTGCCTGGTGCCGCTAGGTCAATCCACTCGCCATAATTAGTTCCTGACGATTGGTCATAATCCCACACGGCAGGATCATCCATTGCATCAGTCGCCGAAACCGCAATAACCTCTCCATAAGCTGCAGGATAGAATTCATCGTCTCTCATGAAATTTCCGGCGGCTGCAACCAGTAATACTCCACTGTTATTAGCGTATTTTATAGCGTCGTGAATTGTATCGCTATTGTTATAGCCGCCAAAGCTCATGTTAATGATGTCAGCGCCTTGATCAGCTGCGTGTATGATACCAGAGGCAATCCGCTCCGCACTGCAACGACCGTACTGATCCGCGACTTTCTCAGCCATAATCCCCACCTGAGCCACGCCAGCGACGCCTATGCTATTGTTAAAGGTAGCTGCAATGATGCCGGCGACATGGGTCCCATGCCCATCGTCGTCCATAGGATTGGTATCATTGTTCACCCAGTCATAGCCCAAGGGGACGTAATTCGCAACCAAGTCTGGGTGATCCCAATCAATGCCTGTGTCAATTACTGCTACAAGAACCGAGGGATCGCCAAGAGTTGTATTCCAAGCTTTATCTGCCCCTATTTTCCGCGATCCCCATTGCTCATTCCAGTATGGATCATTTGGAACAAGATTGGTTTGAAACTTAATATTGGGTTCAACATATCTCACCCAACCTCTCTCCTTGATATCTGACGCAAAAAAAGATACATTCTCCAAAGGAATGCCAACGGTCACTGCAATAATACGCCCACCTAGTGATAGCTGATCGAGCATTTTGCCGTCATGCTTATTCACGATGCTCGCTAGCTCTTGCGAACATTCAGTCTTTTCTTGACGAAGTCCAACTATTAATTGAACATAGTTGCCATCAACGTAAGCAGAATCGCTCCACTCGCTGATATTATCAAAGTTCCACCTAGCCTCAACGAGTCGGTCATAACTATCAGCCTTGGCTATTGTCACACTAAGACAAGAAAAATCACTTGTTACGCTCAATGTGATGGTCAGAAGAACGGCGAAAACCCACCTTACGAATCTTCTGCTCATTAAGATCAGTTTGTATTTTTCTTTCATCTGTTTAAGCTTTTCGGCGTAATCTCATAAATGTCTTGACCGTGGTTGGAGAGAACGCTTAGTTATCAAAGCAACCAATCGACCGTTAGGCTGGAAAGAAATGGCAATAATCGCTGAAGCACTCGACCTAAAAGATAAGAAGTAAGAGACAACAACCGAAGCTAGGAGTTGCCGCAAAATGGCTTTGCAGGGTCTTGTGAGAGATTATATGATTGAAGATGTTTTCACAGTTAAACCTGAAGATAATGTTCAAAAGGCTATAGAAACCATCGTTAAGGGCATAGACCAGCTGCCAGTTATAGATGACAAAAGACAACTGGTTGGCATGATTACTTGGCGAGACATCTCTGAGAAAGTGATCCTCAAGGATCAGATTCCAAATGAAGTTAAAGTTAAGGAAGTCATGGAAACTAAGATTATCACGCTTTCTCCAAGAGACCCTGTCAGAAAAGCTCTGGGTCTTCTTACGGTCAGAAAATTCTCCTTACCTGTTGTGGAAAACAGGAAATTGATTGGACTGTTATCTTTCATGGACGTATTGAAGTCCTACTTGGATGCAGTAAGCACACACTAAACCTAAGAGACAAGAAGTATGAGGCTACTTGTTCTTTCAAGGAGTTCTCTTCGTTTCATTAACCTATCTTTTGATTTGGATAACATTATCCATCTCATTTCAAACAGAGAGAAGTGGGGTCATTTGGTTGTGTCTTTTAGGGTTTTTTCCATGAAAAGCCATTGAGGTTTGAGTTGTGGTGGGATTTCGGTTTCGGGATATTCTCCGCGTTCAATAAACCCGAAAGAACGGTAGAGGTTGTGTGCAGTGGTCATGAATCGTCCAGAATCGAGGTAGACTGAATGGTATCCGAACTCTTTCGCTTTTTGCAGTAGCTGTTGCAGTAAGGCTTTGCCGTAGCCTTTTCCTTGATATGCGGGGCGAATGTACATTCTTTTTATCTCGCTGATGTTTTTCTTCAATTGTCGGAGTGCACCCATGCCGATTATGGTGCTTTTAAGTTCAACCAAATAATAGATTCCATGCGGGTCCGAACACAATTTCTCAACTTCGATGGTTAGGTACTCTCGTTTCTTGCTCTCTACGGCTTTTTTTGACCAGCCAAGCAGGGTAGCTAGGTCGGTTTTGAAGCAATCTTCGATTCCTCTCAGCCACCAGTTCATGTATTCAACGTTCAGATCGACTATTTGGGACCTGTGAATGCGCAAGTCAACAGGGGTAAACTGGATGTTTTCAGTCATGATATCAACCCGTTCAATTATTCAGCATTCTTTGGAAAAAGTTTCTTTCCTTTTTCTGTGTACTCGATGACACCTAGTTGTCTGAGGAAATCCAACATGTCATAGACTGACCCTTTCTCTACAACCTTACCATCTACTATACGCCAAAAGTTAACACCTGTCCACGTAACCTTCTTACCGGTAGGGGCTAACCTTACGGTCCCGTACGTAAATTCGCCTGTGTGCGTTCCCGTGCATTTAAAACGATGCCACACCTTATCTCCCTCAGCAACCATGTCCTCAATGGTTTCATGGCAATCGGGAAAACCCTTGAGAAACATGGCATAGAATTGTTTCATACCGTCAGGACCTCGCAACTGCCAAGTTGGGTGAAAGAAGTCGGGTGCTACTAACTTGTCTAGAACGGCTAGGTTCTGCTTATTGATTTCCTCAATCCACCTTCGCACGACAGCCTTATTCTCTTCCAAAGACATAGAGCACTCACCCCCTTTACCATTAGAGCAGTTACTTAGCTTCGTCAGGGAATCCTTTGTATTCGATAACGCCTAATTGTTTGAGAAAATCTAATTCGTCATATACCGCTGACTCTTTCTCCATGATCTTGCCATCAATTATGCGCCAGATGAGAACACCTGTTTCCGTAACCTTCTTGCCAGTAGGGGCTAAGCCGCGATACTCACCTGTGTGTGTACCAGTATCTTTGAAACGAACCCACACCTTATCACCTTCAGCGATTATATCCTCAATGGTTTCGTGCCAATCGGGAAAGCCCTTCAAAACCATAGTCAAGAGTTGTTTGTAAGCCTCCAGACCTCGTACTTGAAGAGAAGGGTCAAAGTAGTCTGCTGCTATTAACTCATCGAGTACAGCAAAGTTTCGCTTGTTCCATTCTTCAATAAACCTTCGAACTATAGCCTTATTCTTCTCCAATGACACAAAACATTCACCTCTCACTTGTTACTGAAGCAATTACGTAACACTCTATGGAAAGAGTTTCTTTCCTTTTTCTGTGGGTTCGATGAGACCTAGTTGTGTTAGAAAAGCCAGCAAGTCACGGACTGATTTTCGCTCCACAATTTTGCCATCAACTATGCGCCAGATGTCAACAGCAGTGTATGCTATCTTTTTTCCTGTAGGAGCTAGTGTGACTCCAAGGAAATTCCATCCACCTGTATGTGTCGCAGTTGCGGTCAAGTGAACACATACCTTATCCTGCTCAGCGACTATGTCCTCAATAGTCTCATGCCAATCAGGAAAAGCCTTGAAAAGCGTGGTCACGAATTGTTTGTAACCTTCTGGACCTCGCAGTTCAAAAGGTGTGTTTCGTCCTTCAATAAAATCCGGTGCTATTAACTCGTCCAGTATCGCTAGGTCTCGCTTGCTCTCGGCTTCAAACAATCTTCGTATGATAGCCTTATTCTCTTCCAACGACATAACACATCCCTCCTTTGCTGTCAATCCTAATTGTCTTTTTGACATTTAGACGTTTGTTACGAAAATCCGGATGAAAGGAAACAGGGATTCGTTGGCAAGGCTCACGCCTTCTGTTTGGACTTCCACGCGTACCAGACAATCAGTGCTGGAGCCACAACCATTGAAATGTCGATCAAGTGCATATAGGCAAAAACAAATAGGTCCTTCAGAGCCAGAGCCTCAAGCGAACTAAGGATGCTGAGGGCGGTAAAGACTATACCCGCGATGATGTTCGCCCAGCGGTTTACCGAGTCCTTCAAGGTCAGGGACAGGACAGCCATCACTAAAGGAATCAACAGAATAATTGCCGATGCCAGCAAATATCCACCTGTTATTGGTTCTCCCATTACTCCTTTTTCCGCTCTTATTTCGTCTATTGTACCTGGCGCAAGCAACGAAAATATCAGGACGAGCAACCAAGTCATTACATAAAAGAGCCACAGCACTGAGATCTTTATCTTCCAATCTTCCAAGAACACATCACCTCCTCCTTGCTCTCATGCTTTCTTTCTGGACTTCCATGCAAGCCAGATAATCAATGCTGCAGCCACGAATTCTACAGCTGTGACCAGTATCGTAAAAGCATAATATGTAGCGGTATAGCCAGTTGGAATCAAGAGTGCGAGAAAGGCAAAGACTACAGCCACGATGATGTTTAGCCAACGATTCGCTTTATCCTTCAAGGTCAAGGATAGGAAAGCCATGACCGGCCCAACTAGCATTAAAGCTCCTATCACAGCAATCTCTTCAGGTGTTATTTGCGCATAATGCTCCGCTACAAAGCCTGGCATGTAGTGCTCCACCGTAGACAGCGTAAACACACCGAATCCGAGAACTATCCACAGCACTGCTATCTTTAACTTCCAATCTTCCAAACACCATCACCTCCTCTTTGATCACCGAACCTAAACATCTCTTGATCCATTAGTGTTCATGCTTTCTGTTTAGACTTCCATGCGTACCAGACAATCAGTACGAGAGCCACAATTTGTACAATTGCGATCATTATCACAGAAGGCAAATAGGCAGTTGGAATCAGCTCAAAGCCTGTAAATAATGTTACTGCAAGTATAAAGAATATGCTCAGGATGATGTTTAGCCAGCGATTTATCGAATTCTTCAAGGTCAGGGCTAGGAAAGCCATGATTGGTGGAATCAATGCTGAAATTGTGATTGCTAAAATCTCTCCAGGTGTTGTTTCTGCAACAACTTCCATTGGTATACTTTGTTCGATCAGCATAAACGTAATCATACAAAATTCTATAGTTGACCACAGGACTGCAATCTTTATCTTCCAATCTTCCAAATCTCTCATACTTCCTTCTAGTATTTTTTTGAACATCTGTGCTTCCAAAGTATATAAAGCCTACATTTTTTTGGATGAAAAATGCATGAAAGTGGAAAACACACCAATAGAAAGACTGCGTATCGGAAAGTGGAAACGGTGGAAAAATCATAGCGTCTAGTTCATAGTAATATCCGAGCCTATGTGGAGGTTGCCCTATGACAAAGTCGATAATGCTTTTCTGTCTGGTGCTAGCTCTGATATCTGCTTTAACCTACGTCTTGCTGATCTTGGGAATTCTAAAGGCAGGAGAAATGATGACGCCTGAGGGAGGAGTCCCAGCTTACTTCTACATTGTTCCTGCAGGCTACGTGGTCGGCGGACTTCTAATTCTCCTGAAAAAGCGTTGGTTGTGGATAATCGGAGCCATCATAAACGCTATTCCCATCATCGTGTTCTATGCCGCGTATGCCGGGAGGCCCGACATAATGCTCAGCGCAGCTGGCCTCATTGCCAAGATTTCACAGATTCTGCTGGAAATCGGACTCATCTACCTAATAGTAACGTTCAAACGTCAGTAGAGGTGCAAGATAAAAAATATAGCGCGTACAGCCCATGTGACTAGGTGAATGCAGATGTCTTCTGCTGCGCAATTGCGATTGGTGAAGAAACATGCAAAGTAAGAAAGTAAAACTTGGAAAGATCCCAGTTGTTTATCCCATCCCTATCATCCTTGCCGGCGCGCTTGTCCACGGCAAGCCCAATTTCGCCACCTTAGGAGATGTCGGAATCATGGGAATAAATCCCCCAATTGTTTACATCTCCTCTGGATCGAGTCACCGCACGAATGAAGGCATTCTTGAACACGGTACATTCAGCATTAATTTTCCCTCGACTCGCCTTCTTACAGTAGCTGACTATTGCGGAACGGTATCTGGGCATGAGGTCGATAAATCGCAGCTGTTCGATGTCTTCTTTGGAGAATCGGGAACTGCCCCGATGATTCAAGAATGCCCAGTGAACCTAGAATGCAAAGTGATCAAAGAGTTCTCCATTCAGCATAGACAGATCTTTGTTGGGGAGGTTTTGCAGGCCTACGTTGATGAGGAATTTGTCGTTGAAAGTGAAGGACGCTTGAAAATAACGGATATGACAAGACTTGATCCAATAATCTACGCGCTGGATAATCGCTATTACAGAATTGGTGAGCCTATAGGAACTGGATATCAAGAAAGCAGGAAATTCCACCAACAAGAAAAGCTGGGGTAGCGCGCGCCAGCTAAGCCAAGGACAAGACCGCGTTTACTGAATCCATAGTCGCCGGAGCTTCTTCAGACAAGTAGAGGAGGAGAAAGCACAAAAATGGTTTACTCATACAGAGGCTACCAGACAATAGAGAATTACTGGGACAAGTATCATCTTGAGCCTTTCATGGACGTATATGATCGATTTGCTCTCTCATCAGTGTCTGCTGTAGATGATATGGAGGTAAATTATGGCTTCTCCGGGAAGAGAGTATTAGATATTGGCGGAGGCACAGGCAAATCTGCTTTCCATATTGCTCAATATGCCAATTCCGTTGTAAGCATCGAACCGATTACAGCATTTCTAAATTTCGCCATCAAAAAACAGAAACAGATGGGCATAAAAAATGTTCAATTCATCGAAGGTATCGGCGAAGACCTATCACAGTTCCAAGACGGAGAATTCGACTGCGCAGTAAGTGTCTGCGCTCTTCCCATTATATATGAAGATACTGAAAGAAACAAGAAAAACTGTGATGCCTTAGTCGAGGGTTGTCTACGAGTGGTTAAACCTGGAGGTTACATAGCGTTGGTCTTAACTACACCCGGGTGGTTGAAGGATCATGAAGTCGGTGGCATGAATTCTTTTCCTGACCCAAATATTAAGGGGCCGAATGAGGAGTTGCTCGAACCCTATCGTTTCACGTACAGAGATGTTAGGATCGTCATCGATTATGGCACAGTGGAGGAAGCATTGGCTACGTGGGGTTTCATCTACGGCAAAGAGGCTATTGACTATATTATCGATTATCGGGTTTCCAAATTCAGTTGGAGCCTGAGGATATTCCATCGGAAAGTTTAGAGTAGAGCGCGCGTTATCAGAGATTTCATATCTGCTCTATGTTCAGAACCTTTTTGAGCATCTGCTCCTGTCTCTGCCTGTGATGTTCGGCGTAGCATTCTTTGTGGAGCCATTTCTTCCGCACACGCCAAGGGATGCTGAGACAGCCACACCCAACGCTTGCAGTGGCTGCAACGGTGAGGAAACTTCAGAAGGAAACGGGTCATGCCAGCCTTATTTCAAATGGCAGACGCATTTCTTGACTCTCGAAGAAATCCTCTCAGGCTTTTCAGAATCTAGGATTTCGCTCTGGGCTTAGCGCGCTAATTCACCCTAAGCCGTTGCGTATGGCAACAGAAAGCTATTTTAGTCCTGAGTTTTATTGAAGCAACCAAGAGGAGTTGTTTATGGACATCAAGTTTAAAGAGGATTTTATTGTTCTCTGGAAGAAATTTTTCGGTGAAGCGGAACTTCCTATCGCCTTCTACTACACGAATGAAGAAGGACATGCGGAACTCGTGAAGCCCGGTACAATTGCGCTCAGATGCGTCATCGCAGCGCTCTCACTCGTAAGGAAGGGGAGAGCTTTATGTTTTGATGCAGAGTCAATCGGCTGTTTTGGCGGACAAAAGTGCCTGGGTTTTCGTGAAGAGGAAGAACCTGACGTTGAATACTTCCTCTCCTGTGGAATTCCTGGAAAAATGGAAGGTGAGCATTACAAGAAGACGCCCGAGATTGCTGCCGAGGCGGTCAAGCTTGAGCCGTCGTTCAAGGCTCCAGCAAGGTTCATAGTGTTCAAGAGGTGGGACTCATTGAATGAGTCGGATGAACCTGACGTTGTAATCTTTTTCGCGTGCCCCGATGTCCTTTCAGGTCTCTTCACGTTGGCAAATTTTGATGAAACGGAACCCAACGTTGTTTTCACTCCGTGGGGTTCAGGGTGTGAATCAATCGTAATGTATCCCTTTCTTGAGAAAGACTCTGTCCGTCCAAGAGCCGTCATAGGATTGTTCGATGTTTCAGCGCGCCGCTATATTCCAGAGAACACACTTTCGTTTTCTGTATCCATGCTCAAGTTCGAGCGTATGGTTCGCAACATGGAAGAAAGTTACCTGACCACAAATTCTTGGAAGGCAGTACAGAAAAGAATGCAAAGGGCACCATAGTAGAGCGCGCGAAATAGAAAACTAACATCACAGCGCGTAAACGTTAAGAATGAATCAGTTCCATCTATTGAGTGGTCTCTAACAAACGAAAAAGAGGGACAGGAATGAACTGAGAATGCTTGATGTAGCGGTTATTCGTGTTCTTTCGATTCTCTTAGTGGTCGGCGGAATCTGCTACTTTGCTGTGTCTTCTTTTTTCAGGAGGGAACGGAAGGACTTGGGCTCGGTCAAGGCCTCCAAGCCCACAGGCTTTATTCTTAACCAGTTTTTTGGTTTTCTGGTTATTTGGCTACCCTTCATCTTCTTACTGCTTGGGGCAGTAATGCCCAGTTGGATTTATGGAACGCTTCTCAACCTCTCCTTTAACGGCGTTGAGTATCTGCAAGCTGCTTCTGTGCCACTCTTCTTAATTGGCGCGATTTTTGCTGGCTGGAGTGAATGGGCCATGCGCCAGTTCATGAGACCCAGTATAGAGGTTAGGGAGAAACATGAGTTAGTAACTAGAGGACCTTATTCTCGCATAAGACACCCATTGTACACCAGTATCATACTAATGACTTTGGCGCCCGCTCTACTATTGCTTCACATAGTTCTGGTCATAAGCTTTCTTGGCTGCCTCTGTATGGTGTACAGGAGGGCAGTTCTGGAGGAAGAGCTGCTCGCTTCTGAGGACGGATTCGGACAAGCCTACCGCGATTATATGCAGAAGACTGGAAGGTTCCTGCCGAAACTTAAACGTTGAGCGCCCCGCATAGCACGCGCGAGCGCTGGAAACTGTCTCATAGGCGGTGTAAATCGAAAAAGGAGTTTGAATTCTTGGGAAAAGTGGAGCCCACACCACAACAGTGATAAAAAAAGTTAGCATCGAGTTAGGAGTTAGCTTCCAAACTATCTTTTACCATGGTTTTAGGCTGTTTTCTATTTCGCGCGCAAAATTCAGACAGACTGGTGGGCTGTTAAGAGGGAATAGAGATCTTTGACCTTGTTTTTGTCAACTCTGGATAGGATTAGATAGCATGATGGACAATAGGTCACTAGAGGTCCCTCACTCTCACCAATCATCTTTTTCGCTATTTCCATTGAAAGTGCAGGAGCATAGGAGATTAGGTTGACACCACAACATGGATAA
>Ga0315306_10000268_pt1 | contig 25029 bp, 27 predicted proteins | sample TDP1_MG_FD_203803 | JGI IMG/M metagenome (GOLD analysis project Ga0315306, IMG submission 203803) | Freshwater sediment microbial communities from Lake Towuti, South Sulawesi, Indonesia - TDP1 | ecosystem: Environmental > Aquatic > Freshwater > Lake > Sediment | place: Indonesia: South Sulawesi... | reverse complement strand
CGCCTACCCTAGGTTCTTCCCCTTCCATTAGTTGCTACCCTCTCGATCGACCTTCAGCAAGGATCGTGGAGGCTTTCATTGCCGCCGCGCTGGCTTGGGCTATGCTGTCAGGTATGTCCTTCGGCCCTTCGGCTACTCCAGCTATGAAGATGCCATCCATTGACGTGAGAACGGAGAAGACCTCCGGTTGAATCGCCGCGAAGAAGCCGTCTTCACCCCTTGGAACACCTAGGATCTTCTCCACAACCTCTGAGCCTTCAGATGGCATTAAACCCACCGACAGAACAGCCATGCCAAATTCCCTCTCCATTAACTCACCAGTGTCCATGTCTTCAACCCTTAGCATTAGATTCTTGGTCTCTGGATCCTCTGTGACCTCGCTCACCGCTCCTCGAATGAACTTTATTTTGAACTCTTCTTCGGCTCTTTTGTAAAATTCTTCGAAGCCCTTGCCGTAGGCTCGGATGTCCATGTAGAAGATGGAGATTTCCGCCCTCGGGATGTGCTCCTTGGCCAGTATGGCCTGTTTTACTGCGTACATGCAGCAAATCCTGGAGCAGTTGAGGTTGTTGGCCTTCTCGTCTCGGGAGCCAACACACTGGATAAAGCCTATAGTCTTCGGAATCCTTCCATCTGAAAGCCTCGCAAGGTATCCCCCAGTTGGTCCAGCCGCGTTCACCAGCCTCTCAAACTCAAGGCCTGTAATGACATTTTCATATTTTCCATACCCATATTCTCCCTTGATTTTCGCGTCAAAGGGGCGAAAACCCGTGGATACTATAATTGATCCTACTTCAACTGTTATCTCAGCGGGTTGTTGTTTGTGATTTATGGCTCCGGCTTCACACATCTTTTCGCATAGGCCACAGTTTATGCAATATTCCTTGTCAATCACGTAGACCAGGGGTATTGCCTGGGGAAAGGGGACGTAAATCGCCTTTCTGATCCCCAGCCCTGCATCGAAATCGCTGGGGGCCTCTATGGGGCAGTACTGGGCGCAGACCCCGCAGCCCGTGCACTTTTCCTCGTCTACGTATCTAGGCTTCTTTAAAATCAGAACCCTAAAATCGCCGGGCTTTCCTGAAACCTCCCGGACCTCAGAGTAAGTTAAGAGTTCAATGTTGGGGTGTCTGGCTACGTCCACCATCTTGGGGGTGAGTATACAAGCTGAGCAGTCCAGTGTTGGGAAGGTCTTATCCAACTGGGCCATTCTTCCCCCGATGCTCGGGGTCTTCTCTACCAGGTATACTTTAAAGCCCATATCTGCGAGGTCTAGGGCAGCCTGAATCCCGGAGACCCCGCCACCAATAATCAGCACGCCCTTTGCTTCCCTCGCAGAGGCCATTAGTCACCACCCCTCAATGGGCTTTCACCCAGTTCCTTAACACGATCCACCATCTCCCTCATAATACGTGCAAACCTCTCCCCCTCCGAGGCCGACACCCACTCCAATCTAAGCCTCTCAGGCTCCAAGCCGATAACTTCTAGAGCCTTTTTAACCACCTTAACCTTAGTTTCGGTGTGGAGATTTCCAGAAACGTAGTGGCAGTCACCAATGTGACAGCCACTTACCAACACGCCGTCAGCTTCCCTGAAAGCCTCAAGAATGAAGGTGGGATCCACCCTGCCACTGCACATTAACCGGACTATCCTGACATTAGCGGGATACTGAACTCGACTCACGCCGGCTAGGTCTGCGCCAGCATAACTACACCAATTGCAGGTGAACGCAATGATCCGTGGCTCAAATTTCTTCGCCATGACATTTACCCCTGAAAGGCCGATGCAACCTGGACCAAAACTTGTTTATCCGTGAAGTGCATCATGGATATCGCCTTCTCTGGACACGCGGACGCGCACACACCGCAGCCCCTGCACAGGGCCTCCAGAATAGAGGATTTCTTGTTTTCCACCTTCATAGCTCCGTAGGGGCAAACTTCTCCACAAAGACCGCAGCCTAAGCAAAGATCCTGATTTACACTTGCAATTATTGATTCTACCCTGATTCTTCCTTTGGAGAGGAGGGCCGCGGCGCTGGCCGCGGCAGCCTTAGCCTGGGCCACGCTATCATGTATATTCTTAGGACCTTGAGAGGTGCCTGCCAAAAATATGCCGGCGGTGTGGGTATCCACGGGCCGAAGCTTGGGGTGGGCCTCCAAAAAGAACCCGTCAGGACCCCTAGGTATGTGCAAGATCCTGCTTAGCTCCTCCAAGGTTTTTGGGGGGACCATGCCCACGGAAAGAACTATAAGGTCAACGTCTATTTCAACCATTTCTCCCAGAAATGTGTCTTCCGCGCGGACAATCAAGTTTTTTGTTTCGGGATCTTCGATGACTTCGGCGGGGATTCCTCTAATGAAATTGACCCATAACTCGCGGGCTTTCCTGTATAGTTCCTCAAAGCCCCTTCCGAAGGCCCTGATGTCAGTGTAGAAAATGTAAATCTCACATTCCGGGTGTTTTTCTTTAATTTGGACAGCCAACTTTATGGCATTTTCACAACAAGTGTTTGAGCAGTATATCTGCCCTGTTCTTTTGTCCCTCGAACCGACGCATTGTATAAAACCTATTCTATGGGGCTCCCTTCCATCCGAGGCTCGGAACACTTTTCCACCCGTGGGACCAGCCGCGTTTATCAGCCTCTCAAGCTCAAGGCTCGTTATTACATTCGCATAAACTCCGTATCCATACTCCCCCAGTTGGGAGGGATCATATAGCTCATGGCCTATCGCAACTATGATTGCACCCACTTCCAGTTCGATTTCCTCTGGTTTTTGTGCAAAGTTGATGGCCTGCAGTGCTCCGCATGCGTCTATACACTTGTAGCATTCGATGCAATGATCCATATTAATCGTAAAGACGAGGGGGACCGCCTGGGGGAATGGGACCGATATCGCCTTACGCACACCCATATTTCTATCCCATTCATTAGGTATTTCTATTGGGCATACGTCCAAACATTCGCCACATCCTGTGCAATTTTCCGCTACAACGTATCGTGGATTTTTTCGAATCCTTGCCTTAAAGTTCCCTACGAAGCCTTCTACACTGAGAAGGTCCGCGTAAGATATGATTTCTATATTAGGATGGCGGGAGACCTCAACCATCTTCGGCCCAAGGATACAGATGGAGCAGTCCATGGTGGGGAAGGTCTTATCCAGCTGGGCCATGTGGCCCCCAATGCTTTCGCTTCTCTCAAAGACATAGGTCTTAAATCCCATCTCCGCCAAGTCGAGGGCAGCATTTATCCCGGCAACGCCACCGCCGATCACAAGCACACTTTTGAGGGCTTTAACCTCCTTAACCTCTAGGGGTTCTAGGAGTTGAGCCCGAACCACGGCCATTCTTACTAAATCCTTTGCTTTTTCCGTGGCCTGATTGGGTTCGTTCATGTGCACCCATGAGCATTGCTCTCTAATATTCACCATTTCAAATAGGTAACTATTTAACCCTGCATCCTCCAAAACTTTCCTGAAGGTTGGCTCATGCATCCTTGGAGAACACGCCGCGACAATGACTCTATTAAGACCGTAATCTGTAATGTCTTTTCTGATCATTTCTTGACCTGGGTCTGAACATGCGTATCTGTGATCTCTTGCGATCACCACCCCTGGGAGGCCTTTCGCATATTCAGCTACCTCCTTCACGTTTACGACGCCAGCAATGTTCAGCCCACAATGACAGACGTACACGCCAATTCTTGGTTTCTCTACCATGGAGCGCGCCCTTACCCTATTTTATTTAGCATGGGTTCAGTTGGAATTCTATGTGTATGGAGACCGAGTTCGTCAGGCGTCATTCCTAGAGCTAGTCCCAGCAGCTCTGGGTAATGAAGTATAGGAATTTTATAGGGCTCATTAAACCTCCTACTAACCTCCAGCTGCCCCAAGTCAAGCTGAAGAAAGCAGAAGGGGCAAACCGTTACGATGCAGTCTACCTGAGTCTGAGAGACGTTGAAAAGCTTGTCCCTCGCAAGTTTACGGGCCAAATCATCAGATATTCCTCTTAACAAGCCTCCGCAACATCTCATTTTATGCAGGTAAGGAATGCTTTTGGCTCCGGTAGCATCAACCAAGTCATCTAGGATGTGGGGGCGCTCCGGATCATCAAACATCAAAACTGAACTGGGCTTTAATATGTGGCAGCCATAGAAGGTTGCCACCTCAAGCCCCTTCAGCGATTTGGAGACGCTTCCCCTGATTTTTTCGAGACCGAGATCGCCATATATAACCTGAAGATAATCCCTCACATTTCTTGTGCCCTTGAATTCTTTTCCCACTTCAACTAGAACATCATTGGCATCAGTTCTCAGCTTTTCGTCCCTCTTTAGTAACAAATTCGCCCTTGACAAAACCTGGAAGCATCCATTGCATATCGTCATTAGATCGAGGTCAGCCTCCTCGGCTAAACAAAGGTTGTACGCCGCTATGGCTAAGCTGGTTTTAAAACTAAGCGATTCAACTGGAATGGGGGCGCAACATGTAGCCCCCTTCAGGTCAATTAAATTAAATCCCAGTTCCCTGAATACCTTTCTCACCGATAACTCATAACTTGGCTCTCTAGCTGGCACAACGCATCCCAGGAATAACGCATAACTCAATTTCACTTACCTCTCAGTTTTTCTAGGAGCTTATCAAAGGTTGTTTTTGCCACGATCTTCCTGACGGCCTCTATAGATGCTGGAGGGATGCTTGGGAGACCAAGCGTGGATCTTCTCCGTTCTGTCAAATCGGAAATCTCTACGATGCGGCCGTTCTCAATTAGAGCCGAAGCCTGGTCCACGAAAGCCTTAGGTGCGTAACCCTTATCTGCAGCCATATTTCTGATGGCCAACATCAGATCTGCGATCTCCACCCCTTGTGGACAGCGCTCCTGACATGTGTAACATGAAGCACAGAGCCATATTGAGTCTCTAGATAGGACTTCATCCCTAAGGCCCAGCAAGGCCATCCGAATTATTTGGCGGGGTCTGTATGAGTCAGTAATCTTTCCAACGGGACAACCTCCAGCGCAGCTTCCACACTGATAACATAAATACAATTTCTCGCCACCTGGATGCTTCATGATCTCCTCGGGAAAGCTTTGATCCAGATCTGAAGTACGCAAAGGTTCCCTGATCTTCACTTCAACGCCTTCCTTTGCGCTCAACTTAATCACTTCCTGACCGTGTGTATTATATCAAAGCGACGGAACATTTTCTTAAATTAGGTTTTAAGCACCTATAAATGTTTTAGTTAACCGAGGGCAAGAACTCCATGTGCTATAAGATGCAAACCGCAACAATCGTTAATTTGGGTTTCAAAGAGGAAGGACTTAAGGCGCTCAATGTGATAGGGGCCGATGTGGGCCTTCCTCCTATCGGCCCCATCAAGCCTGAAGAGACCACCAAATTTTCACAGCTCACAAATGTAAAGCTGGTGACATAAAAACAGCTAACAGTATTTTAGATAGGAAAAATATTGTTGACACTAAGGAGGAAAGTTGATGACACAATTCTCTTGGAGCCCCCTAAGCATTTACCCACACCTGAAGCATGTAATTCATGTTTAAACAAGATGACGGAGATTGGGGGAGGCATCGCTGCGATAGCCATAGATAAGGAGTCCTTGCAAGATTATTAAACTAGGGTCTCTGACGCTATCATGGTTACGGTTTCCTTAACTCCAGAAATCCTACGCACCCTATCGAACACAAAAGCGTCAAGCTCTTCCACGGTATCGAAGTTCGCTTCAATGTGTAGATCGTATATCCCATAGGTTGCACTGGCCTTTCTGACCCCTTCCAATTTTTTAATCTCCTTAAATACCTCTTTATCCCTTCCAGCTTCGACCTTCGCCAAAACATACGCTAACACAAACTATACCTCCCATGTTTATTGCCGTTATTAATACTCTGTTGAGGTAATAAAATTTTCCATAGTTTCCGTTGCCAACCACTTTTCCTGCACAAAGTTTTAAATGCTTAACCGAGCATTCATTTATGGGGATCTTATGTCCAAAATAGGCCGAAGAGAATGTTACCTGATTAAAATAAGTTCCCAGAACGTTGAAAGGTTGGCAGAGCAGGTTAATTCAGCTCTGGTAGAAGTGGGCGTTCCCGATGAATGCAGCGTAAAGGTCTACAAAAATGTTTTTACCTGCTGCGGCTTTTCCCCCGGCAACATCATCATCGAAGTCACAGGACCCAACGAGGAGAAAATCAAAGCCCTAGACTTGAAGGCCGTCTCCAAAATCTTAGAAATATGTGAAAAAGGAAGCATGGATCACCACGTGTTTGGGCCCCTGGAAATCACCTAAACATTCAACGTATCCAACTCCACTTCCTTGACATAAAAAGATCACTGTAATTCAAAACTCAGAGTCTTTCAACCTTGATTATGTGCCTTTTCTCCAGTCTTTTTATGGCGTCAAGAAATTCGCTCTTCCTTTTCCCCGATAGGCTAAAATGCTGCAGCATCTCTCTTACGGGAACTCCCACACGCCCAGCGGTTCGAAACTGTTTCCCTAAATAGTCAACGACAAGACGCTCTATTCTTCCGCACTTCCACGTTGAATTTCGAAGGGGAATGGCTATGGCTTTAATCAACTTCTGCGTTTTTTCTTTGGATTGCCTAGCCATATTTTTTCCTCAAGACATTTTTCATGTACCAGTATTTGTGTGTATTGGTTTTAAGTTGACTTGGCTTTTCTAACCTTTATTCTAAATCTTGAAAACAGTTGCTGAATCCCGATTACAACGAGGGCTGTGGCAATGATTGTGATGCCGATTCCTATCCAATACCATGGAATTGGCGTCGCAATGGAAACAATAAGCTGCCCCACATCGGTTCGCTGTTCGTTGCTTACCGCCTGAATCCTTAGAACGTAGTCTCCGGGAGTTGTTTCGGGCGGTGGGGACGCCCTGACAAGGAAGTTTGTACTCAGCCCAGGGTCTAGGGAAAGCACATCTAATGGTATTACTACAATGTTTGAAAGCGTCGGGGGTGCAGTGATATTCAATCTTAATCTTGTGACTGGTGATTCTCCTGTGTTTTTCACGGTTACGGTGATGTGGACTTCTTCCCCCGCATTGGCCTTGGGGTTAATGGGCTGAAATCCACTGATCTCCAGCCTGTAATAAGCAACGATTACTGCTGTCAGGGGGAGGGTGGCATTGAACTCGCCATCCTCTGTTCCTGCGACAACAGTCAGAGCGTATTGGCCTGCCGACACAAGGTAAGGCGGTTTGATGTTAAACGATATCCAGACGCGCCTTCCCGGTTTGAGCACAAGATTGTCAATTGTTTGGCTATCGGTGATAAAGGAGGTTTGCCATTTCATTAATTCCGTCGAAACCTTAACGGATAAATAGATCCTTTCTTCTCGGTCTCCATTGTTTTGAACTTCTATGGGATAAGATAAACTCTTACCTGTCAAGGCGGTTTGCGATTCGAAGGGGCATGAAAGCCCGAGTTGGCGTACAATCTCCTCCACGCTGATGGTTAAGGCCTTCAGAGCGTCGGTATCACTTCCTTCAGCCTTCAAACAAAAAGAGTAATCTCTTGGAGCCGCGTCCCCTGGAACATCGACCTTTAGCACCAGGTTCACCGCTTTACTTGCCTCTATCTCGACTGCCTTAACCTCTGTGGTTCCGAGGTAGAAACGGGCACGCCAATTTTTCGGCAAGTCCATGATCTTGAGGAAGTAGCTCTCGTGTTTGGGGCTCAGGTTAACGACCTCTAGGTTGAAGTTAACGGTGGTGTCAGGCAAAGTCCCTTGCCAAGGTTCACGGCACCTTATCGTTGTCTCATAAGAAGTATCACCGGTATAATAGGGAACGATGGTGGCTCTTAGTGACAGAGTGGCGTTGAGCCGTCCATCCTCAGTTACTGCTAAGATGTCTAACAAATAATCGCCTTGTTGCGTGGTGCTTAGAGACGTAACACTGAAGGTTACCCATCTGCTTTCACGGTCTTGAAGCATTAGGTTGCTGATTGTTTGGCCGTCGATGGTGAAGGACTTACGCCAACCGGCCGGAACACTGGCGTATAAGAAAACTTTCTCAACCGCATCCCCCCCATTCTCAACTCTTATAGGATAGGATGTGGTTTCACCTGCCGCAAGTCTCTGTGACGAAAAGGGGCATGAGAGACTGATACCACGGGGGACTTTATCCACGGTAAGGGTCAGTGATAGGGAAGCGTTATATTTTCCGTCCCCTGTTACAGCTAAAACCTTTAATGAGTATCCGCCTGGCTGCGCCGTGTCCGGTGGTGTGGCGCTGAAAACTATCCACCTCTTCTCCCTTGCCCTAAGTGTCAGATTGCTGATTGTTTGGCCGTCGATGGTGAAGGACTTACGCCAACCGGCCGGAACACTGGCGTATAAGAAAACTTTCTCAACCGCATCCCCCCCATTCTCAATTTCTAGGGGATAAGATGCAGTCTCACTTGCTATGATGGCCTGCGACAGGAGTGGACTTGAGAGGTTGATTTCACGGAAGACCTCTTCCACAGTAATGGTTAGTGTGGACGAGGCCTGGAGGTAAAGCCCTGAGACCCACACCTGAAATTGGTAGTCCCTTGCAGTCGCGTTTTCTGGAACAAAGACCTTTAATGTCAGAACGGCGGATTTTCCCGGCTCTAGTCCTATAACTTTGATCTCGTTATTATTCAGGTAAAAGCCGGCGTCCCAGTTTTCTGGTAAACCCGTGGTGTAGAGGGTGAAGCTCTCGAATGAGTAGGTATTTGGATTAGTGATATTTAGGTTGAATACGACCTGGGTGTCCGGCGTAGTTACCTGCCAGGGGTTGTAGCAAACTATTGTATGGTCTGGCGCGGCGAAACATGGATTTGGAATAGTTAGAATGAAAAATGAAAGTAGAAGGATGGTAAGCATTATACGCTTATGCATAACTGATGCCTTAAGCGCCTTCCTCAATTTGATCCCTCTAACAGATTTGATGGGTAATGCACATAAAGCTTAAAAGATTAACTCCAACTTTTAGCTTACGGTTTCCATAGATATATTAACTACTTTTAAGACGTGAAACGGATTCGCCATTTGCTCCTCTTGTGAACGGGAGTCAACCACATGGCACATCATCTTGTCTTGTTTGACGGCGTTCATGGCCAAAGCGGCGCATATGGAGTTGGGGCCGCCGGAGAGGCAAACGACGTTGACTCTTGAAACCATCTCCTCTGCTTTCTTCCTACATTCCTCTATGTCAAGTGGGTTCATTTGATAAACGACCATTTCCGGTACGCGAATTCCCTCCCAATCTAGCCTTTTGACAAGGATATTCAGTTCCTTGCGAATGTCGAGTTCTGACGAGGCTATGAATAGGCTCGTTGGGTTATAGACGTTTATTAATGTGTAAAGTTGGCTCAACGACTGGTCTACAGGAGTTGCTACTTTAAAGGTCATGGTGTTCCACTCAAAAATGAGCTTCCGTAGGTAGGTTACGACTTTGTGGACGCTTTCTTTAACGCCACCGCTGACCGGGAGGCTGACAAGTTTTGCATCAAAATAATACTTCTCCACGGATCGTGATACTATTAGCTCATTGTTGGTTCCAAAACTTTTACTCTGATAGAAATGTTTGAAACTTAACCGTTTAAGGGGTCCCTCCTCTGTATCAGTATCTTTCCTTTTCAGTTCTTCTATATGCTCAATGGAACTTTCCGTAAAGCTTTGTAATTTCTTTTGGATGAAGCTCACAAATGCGTCCACTTCCCTTGGCCTAAGTTTGATGGGTAAATCTACGGTCCAGGGCTGACCTTCCTTTCTTGGGCTCTCATCTGGCTCAAGCCTCCATTTTCTTAAGAGGGACGGTGTGACGATCGTTGAGGCTTTAATTGCCGGGATCGCCGATGCCAAAACCGCGGCGGTTATGGAGAGTAAAAGTGCAAGAATTCCCCACTCTGCCGACACCTTCTCTCGCACTTGAAGCGCGCCCAGAAAGGGGACTGTTGCCGCTCGGTAGCCTGAGATGCCGAACAGGTAGCCTAGGCCGCCACCAACAAAGCCGAGCACCGTTGCCTCAGCCATAAATAGGGCAATTATGTGGGTTGGATTTAAACCAATGGACGACATGGCTGCTATCTCGGATTTCCGCTCATTAACTGAGCCCAGCATGGTGAGACTGATGTTTAGTAATACCAAGCTCATGAGATAGGGTATCAATCCGAATCCCTTTTCCTCCAGATAAGACCCAACGTACTGAGTGTAAAGGGTGCCTTCAAAGGAGACCCAAGTCTGATATTCGTAAACGAGCGCAATGGTTCGGGCAAAGTCTAAAAGATCCTTGGAATCCTCTAGCTGGACAATTGCCCTTGATATGTCAACGCTGGGCAGAGTCAGGGCAGTCCCAAAGGTGGTTACAATTATTTCATCACCTTTGCACGGACCGTAGATGACGGGATCGGTGCTAACAATTGCCATTGGTATCATAAGAGTGCCGTCTAAATCCATAAGTTTCTCCATTCGGTCGGAGTTGAAGAGGCCTTTGATGAAAAACCTTTGTCTAAAACCGTAGAGAGGTTCTCCTACCTTAATTCCCAGGCGTGCGGCCAGGGATGAGCTTATGAGGATTCCATCGTAATCATTATCCTTCAGGCACTCTCCTTGAATAACAGTGCTGTTGATCAGCGTGACTTTTGATTCCATGCTTGGCACGATTCCAAGCACTCCCTGAACCCACATATGAGCATTGGATGAAGTATACAAAATGCCTAGCGCATCTTCGAGGGGGAAATTTTCGGCTTTAGGTGCCACTAACGTGACATTTGGCTGTCTTTCTAGCCATGGGAGAAATTCTGAAGGAAGGGGGTCAAATGGGGCTTCAGGCGGATGGGGCACCCTTATTGAGAGGGCATCCGCAGAAATCTTTGAAGGCCCGATAAAACTTGACACAAGTCCGTAACTGGGGGCGATGGAAGTTAGGGTAATGAAGCCAAAAACTAGGATCATGATAGTAATGATGCTTAATGTGGTTCGCATTTTCCTCCTCCTCAGGTTTCGACAGGCAATGGAAAACGCCGCAATAACAGCACTTCTGAACGCGATATAACGGCCTTCAGTTTTTTCTTCCATCAGCAACAGGGGCAATGCCGTCACGGTAACCTGGCCAATGAGCAAAGAGAATACGCTGATTTCGATGAAGGTTGTTAGGGGGATGAGTCGGCATCCTGGAAATACGATGAAAAATAAGCCTAAGAGCGAAGCGTAAACCGCCATGATTATCAAAGGGCTAACGGGAATGGTAATAAAGTGTTTGTCTTTAACTGTCACCTCTAAGCCTGCACCTCGTTCCAAAATTAGGGATGTGGCGGCTATGGCAATGAATGTGAAGAAAAAGATTAGGATCTGGGCTGACTGGGAGCCAACCCCTAACAAGCCTTGAAGCCGACCCGTCGTTTCGGTGGTCAATATGTACGCACTGCGGAGGGTTGCGAAGCATTCATAATATGATTCTTTTTTCTCAGAGACCATTGATCTGTCCACCAAAGCGAGGGCTTCCGAAAGGTCCCTTCTTTCAGTTTTCACAAGGAATCCGGCGCCCTCCGCGTTCTGAAGTAGGGAAATGGCCAAGTCTATGTTTTCCCTAACTTTAGCAACGTTAAATTTAAAGCAGTATTCTCTAACGTCCACGTGCAAAGATGCTCCTTGGGCTAGTTTAAAGAAGCCAGCTTTGCCGTCAACTATAAATTCGTGGGAAATTGAGGATGGGCGCTTAGGCACTCTCGCGCCTACCTTAACTATCACCTCTTTTTCGGCGGGTACTATAGCAAGGCTCTGATTCAAACGAAGGTTTGTAACGTCACTAACCATTCCGTATTCGCTTATGGAATAGCTGCTAACCACGGGCTTCCCCGAGGGGCTGAGAACTTTAAAGCTATGCCAATTAGAGGGATTTGAGCTCTCAACGAACCTGATCTCTTCTTCAAGGAATAGGGACGCGCCTGGTTGAAGAAGAAAAATAAAGGAGGCCTGGGAGCCAATTTCCAGGTATGTACTCCATTTGGCAGGCACATAGTCCACGCCTGGCGTCTCGTTCCTGTCGCAAAGGGCGTAAACATTGTACCAGAACCCGGTGTAACCTGCTGTTGGCTCAACATTAACTGAAAAAAAACCCAAGGAATCAGTTGAGTTAACATATGCCCTCCTTGGGGAGTCTCCATAGGATCTTGGGTCTCTATAGTATCCCAGTATCTTTATGGTCGCATTCTGAATCGGTTCACCAGACTGAATGTCTACGACTCGACCATTAATAATCGAATATCTTTGCTGGCCAGAAGCAGGAACCAAGATGGAGACTGCAAAGAAAATCATAAATAGGGTAAATAGGCGCTTATAGACCCCCTTCATACCCCAACTCCTCCTAAATATGATTCCCCGCCTGTTTTAAAACGTTTTCATACATTTTTAAAGCATATCCTTTTTCTCTTGTGGTTAATACTCTGGGATTTTGTGGAGCAGCATCCCTTCAATGGTGACCGGTTGGATTCTTAGCGCCACGTTGTGTGCTTCGGCAAGTTTTGGTCCCCGCTCAGCATAGATTTCAAGGAGTACCTCACCCTTTTTCACTTGATACCCCCTTTTCCACCGCAACATGACGCCGGCTCCCTTTTCTATCGGCGCGCCCGCCGCCCTAGCAATGGCTGTTATAGCTGCGTTGTCAACATTTGTCACGAAGCCGTCGCAGGGAGCCTCTATGGCAGTGCGATGTTCGCCAATAACTATTTCTTCTGGTTTAATGTTTGAGCTTCCCCCCTGGGTTTCGATGATCTCCCTCATTTTATTTAAAGCCTTCCCGGAGGAGAGGATGTCTTTAGCGACGTCTTTTCCAGAGTTTCGCGGTGCCACCCCTCCCATTTCTAGAAGCATACCAGCCAAAGCCGTGGATTTTTCAATTAGGCTAGCAGGCCCCTGGCCTTGCAGTGCCAACAGGGCTTCGCGGGCTTCTAGGGCTGGGCCCACGGTGTGCCCCACAGGCTGTCCACCGTAGGTTATTCCGCATTGAACCCGCGCCTTAAAGCGGTCTCCTAGGTTTACAAAGTCATGGGCAAGTTTTCGTGCTTCCTCTAGGGTTTCCACCTTGGCTCCTGGACCCACTGGAATATCTATTACTATGGAGTCTGCCCCAACCGCCAATTTTTTGGCCATGATGCTGGCTAGCATCTGTCCGTGGGGGTCGATGCTCAGGGGGTGTTCAGCCCGAATTAGGATATCGTCTGCTGGGGCAATGCCCAATTTTCCGCCCCAAACAATCGCCCCACCTGCCTTCAATACCATCTCCTTTAATTCATCTGCAGTGAATTCCACATCAGCCAGCACCTCCATGGTGTCCGCGGTGCCCGATGGGCTAGTTATGGCGCGGCTACTGGTCTTGGGGATTAGAAGCCCCGCGGCTGCCACAATGGGAACGACCAGCAGGGTTACCTTGTTGCCTGGCACCCCCCCTATGCTGTGCTTATCATAACATGGGCGTTCAAAATCAATGGTGTTTCCAGTGTCAACCATGGCCTGGGTTAGATATTCGATTTCATCCATGCTCATTCCTTGGAACTTCTCTTCCATGAGGAAGGCCGCTATTTCCAGTTCACTCAGATTCTGATTAACCACATCTTGGATAACACTGTAGATCTGGTCCTTAGTGAACGGTTGCCCCTCCATCTTTCTGCGGATGTACTCAACCGACTCGGGAACCTTTGTTAAAGCAACGGAAACAAGGGCGCCATCTTCTGCCTCAAATTCGTCCTGCAACTCTTTGAAAATGCCAATTTCTCCCCTCTGAAGATACTTGTCGGTTGTTTCCACAAACGCCGTAGCCGTTTGCTTCTTGTAATCAATCCGGACCCGATCGTGGGAGAGCATCCCATTTCTCTTGGCGTCCTCTTCGTGTAACAAAACTAGGCGTTTACCTACAGGGATGCCGATTAACTTTGCCTTAAACTCAGCCATGGGCTAATGCCTCTAAAACACTAATAGGCTCTATAACGGCATACCACTCTAAAAATATTACGGAAAGAAGGGGCCTATTCTGTAAGGGGATTTCCAACCCCCTTTAAAATAAAAAGTGCGGTCGGCGAAATATTTAAAGGCTTTCATAGGAATTAAATCCTAACTTTAGGGATATCTATAAAAGAAAAGCCTGATGGGAGAAGGATGAAAAAGTCGGTTTCTGTATCATTGACGGCCATTTTCGCGGCCTTTAACATCGTCTGCGACTCCCTGATGGGATTGCCTGAGCTTTCAGCTGGCGTATGGTACAGCTGGATTTTCCTATCTGAACCCATTACAGGAATCTTAGTCGGGCCTTATATAGGGTTTCTATCTAGTCTCATCGGAGTTTTGATTGGCCACACCATTTATTTTAGGGGCTCCTACGAGTTTCTTTTTACGATAGGGGCTCCCCTTGGCGCCATGATTTCAGGCCTCCTGTTTAGGGGGAAATGGAAGGTTGTCTTGATTTATTATACTCTACTGCTCACGGCTTATTTCGCCACCCCTGTAGCTTGGCAACTCCCCCTTTGGGGAATGTGGAATGTCTACTGCGCCTATCTGGTTCTTCTTACAGCCGTCATTGGAGGAACCTTTAAGGGGAATTTGTGGAAGGCTGAGGCGAAGAGGCTTCTATACCCTCTTGCTGTTTGTACTTTTATTGGGTTGGAGGCTGATGTACTGTTTAGAATTTTTCTCTTCATACCAGGTCAAACCTACTGGTTTTTTTATGGCTTTGACGTGGACGCTTTAAGTCTCATATGGATGGCAGGAGCCTTTGAGACCCCCGTGAAAGTGGCGTTATCCACCGTCATCGTCCTGACAGTTGGCCCCTCGCTGATTAAGACCCTAAAAGGGGCGGGGGTATTCCCATCGTCTGGATAGTAACCTATCCCATCTGAGGCGCGGATTGCAAAAGCCTACTGATGGAGTTAGCCATCCTTTTCGCCTTTTTTAGCGAGGAGCTTCTGGTTGGGCCTTCTGTTAGTATGGAGCAAAGGGGTTCCCCTTCCTCTATGACGACCCCTGGTAAGGGTATATCCCTAATATCCTTCAATTCCTCCAGGTTAGGAGCCCCCGAACGTTGGGGGGCGAAGGAAATTAGTCTAGTGCAGAAATGGGAGGGGCCCCTTACATCCTTTGAGAGGAGACCTTGAAGACAAGTCTTCAGATGGCATTCCACGAGATTTAATCCGAGAACTTTTTCGACACACTCTAAGGTCCCTTGAAAGCGAGGATTAACCTCCATCACGTAGGATTTCCCTTCTTGGGAAACAACCATATCTACGCCGTTTGATCCTAGGAGGTTAAAGTGGGAAACAACCCTTCTGGCGGTCTCCATACAGTTACTTATAGTCGCTGGGGAAGCTTCAAGGGGAACTATGTTTCCACAGTAGCCGAAGGGCTCCCGTTGGCCCACCTCTTGTAATCCTAATAGCTGCTCATTCACCGTTAGGGAGACCGCTCCGCTCTTGGAGGAGATTAGGGTAACGCTAGCTGGTGTTCCGGTGACAAATTTCTGAACTAAAACGTCTTCATCGAGAAGGGAGGCTTCCCGGAAGGCCCGCCTGATTTCTTGGGGTCCGTTAACCTTTCTTACTCCCGCTCCGCCGAAGCCCCTGGAGGGTTTAATCACCATAGGGTAACCTATCTCCTTGGCTTTTTGCGTCGCTTCCTCAAGGTTTTTGGTTACCGCGGTTTCTGGGTGGGGTATTCCCAATCGTTTAAGCTCCTGAAGAAAATGGGTTTTGTCGCGGACTTTCTCTATAACCTTGGGAGAATTTCCCATTATAGGGATGAGATCGTTAAGCTCACGGAGGGCCTCGGGGGAGTCGTCTAGGCCGGAGGACAGCAGGACGGCGTCTATTTTATGGTTTCTCAAGAGATTCCTTGCTAGGGGGAGGAGGGACTTCGGATTGAAGTCGCTTAGATGTCCACAGGATATTCCTGCCCTTTGCTGAAGAATAGACTGGTTTTCAACGCAAATACGTTTAAGGTCTTGATCGCCAAAATAATCCGCGCCGTAAACCTTGTAGCCCGCCTTTTTGGCGGATAAGGCCAGGGGAACTATGTCCATTCCTATAACTAATAGGCTGCGGAGATCATCGTTTGTCAAGGAGTTAGCCCTCTATCATAAGGGTTATCTTCTCATAAAGTTAATTCATAGTGTTTTCGTAGTTTAAAAAGGCACCTTTACACGTAATATTATATTTTATGTCATTTGGTTTATGGCGCAACGCCTAGAAGCCATACAAGAGCGGTGGGAAAGCGGATAGCGTTGAAAACACTGAACTTTTGTGGGAATCACTGCAGGGTCTCTAGTCAAGGTACTTCTCGTACCCCCTTTTCTTAGGCTCAGCCTTCTTACTCGTCTCATCAGGATATTTAGCATCATTCTCGAAGATTTCGGCGCGGAGAATCTCGAAGAAGAAGGAGAGGAAGTAGGCACCTACTTAACAAACTGGTGGACCAGGTGGTTCATGGACGCCATCCTCCGAGGACCTTAGAGTCTATTAGATTGGATGAGGCTTTGCATAGCCTTGTGGAGGGGAGTTTCGCCTTGACAAGTTCGTCCGATATACCGTTGTGCCGCTTCTGCGGAGCAAAAACGTAATGTACGTGGGCGCTAACTTAGTCTGGACCAAAATCTTCTATTATTGTAACGATTGTTAGAGGGTGTTCGGAGTTGTCCAAAATCCAGAGAAGGCGAAAGAGGCGAATACCAAGAGACATAGTTGAGTTCCTTGCCGATGAAATAGCTTATAAATGGGAATGTGGCCAATCTCCACTGTTCAGTCCTAAAGGTGTTCCCGAGTAAGAGGGTGATTAGAGCCAATGCCCTATAAACGCCGAAACCCAGTAAACTGGCAGAGACAAGGCTACTGGTTTGAAGCAGAAGGCTCAAAAAGAGAAGCTCCGACTATAGGAGCCATAGGACATTTGGACACGGTAACCCAAACACTTGACAGAAAAGACGTTGTGAAATACCTATGCAGGGAGCTAGTTAAAGGAGGATTTACAGCAAAAATAAGACTAAAAAAGAAAGAAAACGCAGTTGTGTGTTCAATAGACAGAATAGAAGAACAAATATGCTTTATAAAGCGCACAAAACCCTATTACCTAAGCAAAGAGACCAAAGAATGGGCAGAACGATACTTGGCAGAACTGGAACGAAGGCGAAAAAAGGCAAAGGAAGTAGGAGGAAGACCAAGAATCCCCTTTGAATGCCCATAACCATATACTTGGAGCCTATTGAGGGAATTGTTTTAGGTCCTTGGGCAGGTTTTTTCGCCGCTCTCATAGGCAGTATTGTGGCCAGAATGATTAAGCCCATTGACGTTTGGATGTTTGGAATAGTTGCTGAACCTATGGGAGTTTTAGCTTGCGGCCTTCTGGCCAAGGGGCGGTGGAGGCCAGTGATGGCGATTTATGCGTTTATGTTAGCAGCCTATTTCGTTCATCCCTTTGGAAGGTGGCTTCCGCTCTGGACAATTCTGGATATTCTAATTGCCTTCGCCCTCATATATCCAGTGGCGAAGATTGGTAAAGGCTTGTTTGAGGAGGATGTTAAGCGTCTACCCTTATCCCTAATTCTCGTATCCTTCATAGGCACGGTGACGGATGCTCTGACGCGAGTGTTTTTGTTGATTCCAGCAGGATTGTACACGTTTTTTGGTTGGCCTCCCGAAGGTGTTTATTTTATTTTTGTAACCGGAGCTATCGACTCCTACATAGAAGATGTGCTGGTTGTCGCAGTCTCTTTTTTGGTTGGTGCTCCATTGCTTGTCGCTTTGCGAAGGATTCCAAGCCTTAAATATCCAATAACTTAATCTCCTTCACCGCAAGTTTGAAAAGGTCATTCCGCCTTAAACTTTTCTAGGAGAACCGTGACAAATGGGCTTCATTTCATCCAAGGCGAGGGTTCAAGGACGCCTGGAAGGCCACAACGTTATTTTGGGTCCCACCGTGATAGGTGAAGGCTCGGTTATAGGAAGAAATGTGATAGTGGGATATCCGACAAGAGAAGGTGTTAAAGCCTTCTGTTTTCCTGAGCCCTTCGCCATAGAAAAGTATGACTCTATAAGTCAAGGGGCTAAAATCGGTAAAAACTGCATTATCCGATCCGGCACCGTCATCTACGAGACCGTGACCGTGGCGGACGGGGTTGAAACTGGGCATAACGTGTTAATTCGGGAGGGCAGCATCGTAGGTGAGGGTTCCCTCATCGGTTCCTCAACCCAGCTGGACGGAACGGTGAGGGTTGGGAGAAATGTGAAGATTCAGTCAAACGTGTATCTGCCCCACCTAACCGTTATAGAAGATGAAGTTTTCATCGCCCCAGGGGTCTATTTTACCAATGATCCCTATCCGCCTAGTAAGCGATTAGCCGGCGTGATGGTGGGGAGAAACGCCATCATTGGAGCCAAAGCCTGCATTCTGGCGGGAATTAGGGTAGGCGAAGGGGCGGTGGTGGGGATGGGTGCCGTGGTCACGAGGGATGTTCCAGCCAACACCGTCGTTTTAGGAATTCCCGCCCGCCGTCACATGACCCGGGAAGAATACGATGAAAGGAAAAGCAGATGGGAAGGGGCATCATGACTCATTCACATAGTTTCATCCTTAATCGCCAGCGCTTGACCACTGTTTAAAAGCGACTGGTAGGTGAAAACTAGATTCTGGCACCTAAGCTCTTGAGGTGCTCTAGGAGGGGTTTGAGGTCTGGGGGGCATCCTGGGATGAAGTTTCCTTTCAGGTTGTTGTAGAATGTAGGGGTGGCGCAGCTTCCACAGAGGAAGGCGACTCCTTTCTTTTCAGGGGATTTCGCGTTGGGCCCCATGAGAATGTAAACTTCTTCTTTCATGTTACTTTCGTCTGTTCTGAAGAGGGCTGTGGCTATTCTTCCGAAGCAGCCAGTGCATGCGCCGCAGTTCACGAGGTGGAAGTGACTTAGTTTCTTGTTGTCGTAGTCCACGGAGGTCATCATGTCTCCTCGGTAGGCTTCCTCGATGGTGATCCCTAGGGTTTCGATCTGGTCGAGGCTTGCGTTTCCCAACCCTTTTTCTTCAGCCCAAGCTAGAAAACGGAGAGTTCTGGGGTCGATGCCCAAGATTTTCGCTGAGACGGCGTCAATGGCCACGGGGTCGAAACCCGCCAGGGTTAGATCCAGCTGGTGGGTTTCCAAGTATTGGTCTATCATGCCCCAGTGGAGGATGGTGCGGGTGCCGTCGACGATGACCATGTCGCTTTTTCTAACTTGGTTCAAGTCCACGATGGCTTCCTCCACTCTGTCGAGGCGATGGTACTTGCGTTTATCCTCCTGGGGTATGGCCCCGTAGAGGTCCTTGATGGCCACCGTTATTCCAGTCAGATGGTGGGTTTTCAAGGCTGGAACGCCTATGAAGACATCACATGCCAGGAGGGCGTGGGCAACTCGGACAGTTTCGAAGAAGACGGGATTGGACAACCTGACTTCCTCCCAAACTTCAGCGTTGAAGTCAATCATCCTTCCCCCCGCTTTCCTGATACGCTTCTCGTAGCGGCTATGGAGGGACTCAGTGATCGGAATAGAAGGCCGATTGACGAACCTTCTGCGGAGGTTTTCAGGGGATACCACAGGCTCGCCTTCACCCACCAGAACCTCCTTGGCTCCCGCGTCGAAGGCCAATTTGATCACCGTCTTGATGACTTCTGGATCGGTGGTTTCCCCGGTTTCGGGGGGAAGGCCACCCACCATGTTGGGTTTGATGAGAACCCTATCTCCCTTGCCTACCACCTTCCCTAGGCCGCCCACCAACTCCACGGCCTTACGGGTTCTACGCTCAATGTTGGCGTCCCTTACGATGGAGACCCTACTTTTCATATCGTCCTAGCGACCTAGCCTATCCTCAGGCAAAGGCTCATCGGAACTTTATAAATATAAATACGACTCTCCGAGTAGCGTGCTATGCCTCTAAATGGTTCACTTAATCCCTTGTGCAGTTAAATTCTTTTTAAGTTGAACCCCGTGGATTCCCCTACCATAATAGTTTTTGAGAACCCCTACGTCCGTGTAGCCGTGCTTTCGGTATAACTCTTGGGCTGCCAAATTGTCTGCGCGGACCTCAAGGTGGCTGGTTTGGACACCCCTTTCCCTAAAGATTCGCTCCAAATCGTTGAGGAGCCTTGAAGCCACGCCCCTTCTTCGGTGCTTGGTTAAAACATCCAATGTGAATATGTGCCCAACCCTCGCATTGCCATAGCCTTGGATTAGGCCGATGATGAAGCCCACTGTCTCATGGTCTATCTCCGCGATTAGGCTCACCCCCATGGGAGCCCTTAAAAGGTAACCGATCTGTTCTTGCGTAAAGGCCTCGGAGGGGAAGCATTCCCTTTCAATTTCGCAAAGGATATCCAAATCCTTAAGGGACGCCCGCCTGATGGTTATGGACAAGGAAACCGCCAACCAACATCCTAATCATTAAATGGTCCAGAGCGAAATTTGAAGCTTTTGCCCAGGATCTTTAACTGGGACAAGTCTCTTTTCTTTGACGAGAATAATCTGCGAAAACGGTAAACGCTAATTCTTAGGCTTGAAGGGGGATTCTGGAAACCACTTTTCTTCTAAAATGTCATTCCGCTCTATATCAAACTCGCCAAGTTTAAGTGAGGCATATGCTGTTCCCATTATGTAGAGAATGGGAATTTTTTGGCATAGCCTTTTTATTTCGGTTGGGATAGGTTTTGTAGAAATTAAAAAACTATATTTTGCACTGAATAGTTCGGCATATCTTTTTGCTTGATAGATGTCTTCCAATGTTATAACATCGTTCTTGACCTCAACCGTAATGAAATTAGTGCTATATTCCTCTTTTATAAAACCCGTTAAATCAGGCGAGTTCTTCTTTTTTAAGAAAGAGAAGATTATATCATTGTAGTTAGGAACTTTGCTTTTTATTTCCTCGCTAAATTTACCATTAGAAGTTATCTCAAGGTGACAATTTAGAAATTCAGCCCGAAATCTTTTTTGTAAACAATTTTTAATTGATTTATAGAGTTCGTTTTCATTTTGCATTTTATATCACTCTAACCCAAGTTTTTAAATCAATAAAACATAATGAAAGAATATCTTATTTTTCAGGCGGCCATCCCTTAGGATAGACCATTTTTTTGAGACATGTAGGGCAAGCTACTTTTCCATTCACAGGGATTTTTGAATGCATGTTGAATCGAGTTCCACATTCCTTATAAGGGCAGTAGTCTTCTATGCCCTTTATCCCGAGAGGATAAGTGTTTCCTTTACTATACTCCTCAAGAATCCCTCTTATCCATTTTTCTTGTCCATGTATAGCATAGTTATTGAGGTAAGGCACAGGAAAATTTATGTCGACCCCATCACACCAGACCCAGACATCAATTCCTCGTTCACATGCCAAACCTATTTCATAAGCAATCCAGTTTTGAGTATGCTTCCAGTCTTCTCTTAATTTAGGGTCTTTCTCTGAGGCTTCTTGGGCTTTTACTAACTCCTTTCCTACCAAAAGGAACATAGCAGTCGAAGCATCCATTTGCTCTTTTATTGTTTTCCAAGCAGGTGGTTTGATTTCTTCATATTCTGAACGAAAAACTCTAATTCATACACGTGCCGCCTGAATGTCAAACCTGTCACAGAAACCACTATCCAATTTCGTATGAGACATAAAAATACGAATTACCTTCTCTCCCATGTTTTTATTACCTTCTTAAACATATAGTTAAATGGCTTTTCCCTTAAAATATTTTCCATTTACCTGATCAAAGATATTTAAACCCATACTTTAAGTGCCGAATGAAGGGAAAAAGAAAAATGGATATCTCAACCAGGGAAGAGAGGATGGGTGATATGCGATTCCAGTTGTATCGTGATAGGCTTGTAACCCATTTCGGCGTAGAGGGTGGCAATCTCCTTTCCGGTAACCCTTTCCCCAAAATGTAGGAGGTGGCTTCCGCAGTTCTTACGGCAGTCGGAGGCGCCGAACCCTGGAACAGGAATCCTTGCTTGACACTTCTCTTTTATGTAGGCGTTTATTTCGCACTCCATTTTTCTGGTGGTGGGCGCGGCCACAACGGACATTACAACCGCGTTCTCCTGGGCTAGGAGGAAGTCTATGTGCCAAAAATTCCGCTTTTCCTTCCGTAGGTGGCGTAAGATGCGGTGGCTTAGGCTGGTGGCGCCCACGCCCAAGGCGGACCCAGTGTAGGAATAATAGCCCTCTGGAAAACTTTGAAACCCCAACCTTCCCACATTAAAGGAGACATCCTTTGACAGAAATATGATTAGGGTATAGACGCCCCTGGCAGGAAGCGCCCCAAAGGGAGACGCGGTGCCTTCCATAATATAACTTTCTTAGATAAAGTTTTTAAGCGAAAAATCGCAGTCTTATTTCTGGTAAGTAGTATGATCAAAATCACTTATGAACCCTTCAAAGAAGTTGTCATCAAAGAGTACACACGCTTTGAAAAAATTGAAGACTTAATTTATATTTTTGCACAACTTAGAGCCAGTGGGGCCCCTGTTTCCCTTAATTGGGCCAATGGTTTAGTATTCGTTTATAGCCCTCTACCCCCAGATACTGAGCAAATAATGGAGGAGTTTCTAAAAGGCAAAGTTTATTGGATAAATGTGACTTTCGCAGCTATGCCCGAATATAAGCCAATGTTAGAAACAAAAGAGAAAATTCAAGTACCCATAATCAACGTAAGTTCCAATCCCATGATTAGGGAAGTCACGGATTGGCTTAAACAACAAAAGTAATCCTTTTTTCAATGACATCCAAGCGCGCGCACATGGCTTAACAAGATGTTACATCTTTCTGGTGGTGAAAATTGGGGTTCAGATTTTATCCCACTTGAAACGCAATAAAGTTTAAATCCCACAGAAAGAAAAATATGGATTAGGTGGGAAGTTTGAGCATTCTGGAACTGGACAGCAAAGGAAGGTTAACGTTACCGAAGGAGATTCGGGAATCCCTCGACATAGGGGAAAAAGTGCTAATTATGAATGCTGGAGATCACCTCAAAATAATCCCACTACCTTCCGATCCGTTACGAATCCTTCACGGCGCATTCAATGTCAAAAAACCATTCAAAGAGTTGAGAAAACAGGCAGAACTGATCGCTGAAAACGAAGCAAAGAAAGAGGGGAGTTAACCGCCAAAATGCCTCTTTTAGAAAACGACATCATTTTCGCTTACTTAAACAAATACGACCCTATAATTCACAGCAGGCTTTTAGCATTAGATTCATATGCTTAGAAGTTAAAGGCATTCTGGGACAATATTAAAGATAGAGCAACGCCCAGGCAATCGCAACACTAGGATGTAAATTCTTTATATCCAAGCCCCATAAGTTACTTAGAAGGGGTGTACTATGGAGAAGGCAGAGCTGATACGTAACGTAGCGTTCGACTACGATCCTAAAGGGGATGTGCTCTACATAAGCTTTGGGAAGCCCCAGGAAGCCGACGACTCAGACGTAACCGAGGAAGGGGTGATAATCCGCCTCAAAGAGGGAAAGATAGTTGGATTAACCATACTAAACGCCAGCAAAAGGATGCCACTAAAATAAACCCCCACAACTCGGAAAACCACCATAACCGTAAACCACTTAAGCAGAGTTTATTTTAAATTCCTTAATTAAATATAAGATTGGCTCTATGGGCCTTATAGCTTAGGAGAATGTTGAGATTGGCTGAAAGAAGAGAGATCGTTTATACTAGGTGCCCCAAGTGTGGAAGGGAGGTCCCCGCAACCCTATATTGTATATACTGTGGCACAAAATTACCTCCAAAGCCTGCCCCACCGGCGATCCCGCCTCCCTCGCCTTCCGCGCCTCCCAAACCCGCGGTTACTCCGCCTCCGCCACTCGCCGGGCCTGAAGACATTAATGAGCTGATGACCAAAATCTCCTTACAGTACATCAGGAAAATTGCGCTCCTTGGCCTACTTCAAGCCAAGGAGGTTTCCGAAAAGGTTTTCCTAAAGCTTTACGATGAGTATACAGGTAAACTGACCAACTTCCTAGGCGTCCGCGCCCGCATAATGGAGAGACTAAGGTCTGAGCTTGAGGACAAGAGAAAACGTTACGATGAGGTAAAGACGCTCCTTGAGGAACTGGAAGTCCGACAAAAAATTGGAGAAATAGGCTTTCAAGAATTTACCACCAAGGCTGAAAGCTTAAAAATAAAGGCTGGCGAATTTGAAAAAAGCCTAAGCGAAATTAAGGGCAACATCGGCCGTTTGGAGTACATCTTCTTTGGCAAAACACCGCGGGAAATCTTTGATTTGGAGAAAAAAGCCAGAACGTGCCACGAGAACCTTGAAAGGCTTGTCAAGGAGGAAGCTCTTTCCAAGGAAAGCCTTGAAAAAATCAAACCAGACATTGAAAACACGCTTGAGCTTTTAAATTCCCTGATTATAGATCAGAAAAAGAGGCAAAAGGCACTGCAGGAAGAATTAGAAACCCTAGAAACCCGTTACCGGGTCGGCGAGGTTCCCCTGGAGCAGTATGAAAAGCGAAAACGGGAACTAACCGAAGAAATAGAAAAAATCTGGGCTTAGAGCAGGATACCATCACTTTCGTCAAAATTAGGAAAATTGCGAGAACATTTGGCTTGGGATGGTTTTTCTCCTTTTTGCATATTCTCTTAGCTTCTTACGGGCTGCGAGGAGTGTGATGGGATCTAGATATAAGCCGGAGGTTAATAGTTTTTCTAGGGTTTTTTCCGCCTCGTTTATAGTTATTTTTCCAATCTTGAGCAAGCGAAACAGCAGGAAGAGGCATCCTGGGGCTGTGTTGACTCTGTACAGGTTTGCAACGACCCTGGCCTCTTTTTCGTCGATCACGGCTACCCCGCCTAGTTCTCTGGCTGCTGTTATGATTTCGGCTTCACCCACGTGGATTTCAAGGTGTCTGAGCAGGGCTTTCAAGGCCCCTTCGTCTTTGACTTCATAAACTTTAAGTCTTCCGTTATCTATGGCGTCCCTTACGACCATGGCGTCCGGGTGTGTACCTCCTCGCTCAACGACCTCGG
>Ga0315306_10000267_pt1 | contig 25029 bp, 25 predicted proteins | sample TDP1_MG_FD_203803 | JGI IMG/M metagenome (GOLD analysis project Ga0315306, IMG submission 203803) | Freshwater sediment microbial communities from Lake Towuti, South Sulawesi, Indonesia - TDP1 | ecosystem: Environmental > Aquatic > Freshwater > Lake > Sediment | place: Indonesia: South Sulawesi... | reverse complement strand
TCACGTATCCCGGGCTACCATTATACCGTAGATAAGACGAGGTTTATATTCTCGGAATTTCCTTTTTTTCCAAGACGCCCAAAATTTCACTTACTTGCTAGCCGAAACTATCATATACCAACCTCTTGCATACAAAGAAAAAAAGGGTTCAACATGATCTTGAGTCAAGACCTATACGTTACTTACAGGTGGCGTCAAGAGCCTGTTCTGAAAGGAGTGAGCGGAAACTTCAAGAACAAGGCTCTTATTCTAGGTCCAAACGGGTCGGGCAAAACTACTTTCTTCAGGGCAATCTGTGCTCTGACAAATATTACATCTGGCAAAATCCTGATTGACGAGAGATCAGTTGAAGACTTCTATGCTGCTTCAGGAGTGCTCTCAGCAAATTTTCAAGAAGTCTACACACTCCTAGGATCCAACGTTTTCGACCTTGTCAATCTCTACACAGACCTGTCGGATGGCGATTCTGGACTTGCCTTTGAGATGATCAAAGATTTTGGCATCGACTTGGGATTCCTTAAGAAGAGAAAACTCAGCGAACTCTCCTCTGGGCAAACAAAGATCGTCTGCACCGCACTTGCACTAGCAATGAAAGCTAAGCATGTTCTTCTTGACGAGCCTTTTGAGGAGCTTGATCCGGCGAAGAAAGGCAGGATGGTTAAGCACCTTAACCAATACGATGGCGTGGTCCTCGTAAATACACACGAAACTTGGTTGCTGAAGAATCTTCAAAATTGGGAAGTGTTTTTCATGTTTGAGGGAGCCCTCTATGGCCCGCTACTAGTAGAGGAACTTCTAAAGGCTGAGATATCCATGGCTGATGAGCCCGACGCCCTATTGCGATTGAAGGTCTCAGATAAAATGGTAAGTCTCGTTAAAGGAAAAGGCAAAGGGACTTTGCTCACAAGTCTCGAAAACCTTGACAGGATATATGAACTTGCAGAGGGAAAATAGTTGACTAAGTATCTTGGGATGAATGCCAAATCGCTCTTGACTAATCCTTACATACTCTTCTGGTCGATACTCTTCATTGAGTTTTGGGTTCTGATGTGGGCATACATTTTCGGGAATTATATACCTGAGGTGGAAGAGGCTGTAAGGATCTACACCGCCACTGCTTATGGAAATCTGCTGATGCTTTCTCTTTCAGGAGCATCTGTGACCATAGCCTCATCACTGTTGTACTCATCGAAATCCATCCGTTATGTCACCAAATACACCAAGCTTTCTCCGTTACTCTTTCTATTGGAAAATCTCACATCTTCACTCATCGCTCTGTTGGCAATTTCTGCGGTAATGTTCATCTCGGTAACAGGCGTCTTCTTCGCCAGATTTGGACTTGTCGTCATGCCAGTTGATGCAGTTGGCTTGGTCTTTAGCATATTTCTGGGTACTTTATTCATCTATGCTCTCGCTCTTTTCCTAAACTTTTCAGTCATCATCCTTAGGGCACCCAAGTCTGCATCTTTCATTTCCTTTCTTCCACTGATACTTGCCTTCACTGCGTACGCATCGCTCTGGATAGACTTCGGAAATATCACATACTTTTCACCATTCAACTGCATAGTGTCAGTCTGCTACTTCTATTTCTCAGGTCACGCTCCGCCTACTGGAAACTTTCTGATACAAGGTGAACAGAGCCTCGTCAACGTAAGCTTGGCTATTGGCTCTCTTGTCGCATGGGCGGTTATCCTAATGGTTTTGAATGTGATTTTGCTAAGAAAAATGAGAGGAGTTGGAGTAGAAGAAATCAGGACAACCTAAAACCAGACGTCAATTATGGCAGGCGAGGTGGAATTTGAACCTCGATAATCAATCAATTTTCTTCTAGTCAAACATGTCCTCCAATGGCATCTACCTTCGTCAAAACAAAAAATTTTTCTGCTTATAAAGTGGAATACATCAAGCATTATAGCCAATCTAACGTTTCAAACATTCTTGCCAGATAAAACCTTATTCTTATCCCATTCTGAACTCTTTTTCCAGAAAGAAAGGCAAATTGCGTCCTAACGCCGATAATTTAAACCGATATTTGAACCTAAACTGGGCTATACAATTAGGATAGTTTTACTAGTAAATTCGTGCTCCAATTTTAGCTTCAACTCCGAGCTGCTCAAATCAAGCTTTTCTAGCTAAAATAAGCCAAAAATAAGCCAGAGATATAGTGCTCCGGCCGGGATTTGAACCCGGGTCGGCGGCTCGAGAGGCCGTCATACTTAACCGGACTATACTACCGGAGCTATGGAAATCTGGGTTTTCATTTCCTTTCTATTGTTGTTTTGCTATTAAAAGATGTTTTTGCGTTGCGGTCTGAACCATTACATTGGATGTCTCACAAACTTATCGAAGGAGGATCTGCAAGACCAGAAATTTTCTATCTCTTTGCAACGATTTCGTTTCTGGCACCTTTCAAAATCCTCCCACAATGATCTTAACCAACAAGGAAAAGTCAGCCGAGAGACAGGATGTCAGCACTGCGTAATCCATGTCGACCCGTCAAATAACTCCACTAAACAAATCTGAGGAGGTGAACTGTGTTTGTGAATGTGGTTGAATTTGACGACGATAGAGAATTAAAAGTTACTTTTGAGGCTACAAAGTCGCAAATTGTGCAGTCAAAAAAAGAAGAAGGAAAAAGAATAGCGGCTATTTTTACTCTTCTTCTAAGCCTTCGCTCGGCCCTTCTCCGGCGCCTTTTCCCTCTTTTGGCTTTGTGGAGGCGATAACGTCATCTATGCGTAGTATCATCGATGCAGCTTCAGCTGCGGATTTTACAGCCTGTTCTTTGACGCGCAGGGGTTCGATTATGCCTTTTCCGTGCACATCTATGACTTTGCCGGCGAATACATCGACTCCCATAACGTCGCCCTTAGGCTTTTCGTGGGCGGCTCTCAAATCTACAAGAATGTCAATTGGCTCCAAGCCGGCGTTCTCAGCTAAAGCCTTGGGCACAACCTCTATAGAATCAGCGAAGGCTTGAATGGCTAACTGCTCCCTTCCCCCAACCTTTGTGGCATAGCTGCGAAGGTGTTTGGCGACTTCAGATTCGATGGCGCCTCCACCTGGAACAATCTTGTTGTATTCGATGACGTCTGAGACAACCGATAAGCCGTCGGTCATGGCGCGTTCAGCCTCGTCGACCATCCGCTCCAGTCCAGCGCGAATCAGAATAGCAACAGAGCGCGGGTGCTTGCAGTTCTCCACAAAGATCATTTTGTCCTCGCCAACTTTGCGCTCTTCTACTAGGCCGGCCTTGCCTAAGTCTTGGGATTTCAAGTCGTCTAGATTGCTAACAACTCTTCCGCCGGTTGCCCTTGCGAGTTTCTCCATGTCAGATTGCTTGGCTCTCCTACCTGCCAGTATTCCTTCTTTAGCCAAGAAGTGTTGAGCCATGTCGTCAATGCCTTTTTGACAGAAGAGAACGTTGGCGCCAGAAGCCTTTATTTTGTCAACCATCTCCTTCAGCATGCGTGTTTCTTGATCGAGGAAGGCTTTGATCTGCGTTGGATCGCGTATCCTTATCTCGGCACTAAACTCGGTTTTCTCCACTTCTAATGCAGCGTCTATCAGCGCAATCTTTGCGTCTTCAATTCGTTTGGGCATGCCGGGATGAACAACCTCTTTGTCAACGATTATGCCCTTGATCAATTGAGTGTCGAATAGACTCTCCCCCGTCTTCTTTGTGATTTGCACTTGGTCAATGTCGGCTATCCATTTGTCGCCTCTCTGCTCTGCAATCTGTTTAACCGCATCGATGGCAATGTCTGCCAGATGCTCTTTTGCACCGCCCACAGCTTTACTCGCCATAGCTGTCACTGCAACTTTCTTCAAAGTTGCTCTGTCATTTATATCGACTTGAGTTCCTGTCTTTTCAAGGGTTTCCACCGCCATCTGCGCTGCCTTTCGGTATCCGCTCACAATGACTGTGGGATGAATATTTTGATCCAAAAGTTCCTCTGCCTTGCGTAGGAGTTCGCCTGCTAAAACCACGGCTGTGGTGGTTCCGTCGCCGACCATGTCGTCCTGCGTTTTGGCTACTTCAACCATCATTTTGGCGGCTGGGTGTTCCACCTCAACCTCGTCGAGTATAGCTGCGCCATCGTTGGTTATTGTGATGTCACCCAGACTATCTATGAGCATCTTGTCCATGCCTCGAGGCCCGAGCGTTGTTCGTAGAACCTCGGCTATTACACGCGCTGCCATAATGTTGTTTCTCTGCGCTTCTCTGCCGCGTCTTCGCGCGGTTCCTTCCTTCAATATTAAAACTGGTTGTCCTGCTTGCGTGGTCAAATAGGCCATGTGAATTCCTCCTTCCCATTAAGCTTCAAATCTACCTAGAGCAATTTTTCCCCTAGATATAAATTTAACTCTGAAGTATTGTAAATAGGGATTAATAAAAGGGTATTTTATCTGCCTAGGACCTTCCTAGCAGCGATTTCGATGTCTTCAGATTTTATGGTTTTTCTTCCAGCATGCATGGCGTAATCCATGGCTTCTCTGGCGATTTTGACGCCGATCTCATCTAGGACCTTGGCCAACTCTTTGGCTGCTGATTCGCTCACTCTATCTGCGCCAGCTTTTTTGCAGATTCTGTGCATGGGTGCAACAGCCAGTTCTGGACCCGCCATTTTAACCATCTCGCAAGCCTCTTTTTCTCTTTCCGCCCATATTTAACACTATCGATAGAATGACACGTATATAGAAAGTGAAATAAAAAAGAAAATTTTGGGAACAATTCTATTCGTTCTTAATGGACAGCGTTCCTTATGAGACCGTTGCAATTGCAACTTTAGAACCAGTAGCGCGGGCTATATATCTAGGATGAGTGAGAAAGTAGCCAGAATGGACGTAAATAGGTTTAGCCTTAATGAAAACTCAAGGTCTAAGAAGAACCTACAGATTACTGAGACCATACAAAAGCTAAGACCCTAACACCGTGTAAATGAAAAAGGCGTCCATGGATGAAAGTTTAAGCGAGTTCATAACTTCGGTTGCTGTGAGAGTTGCGGTGTTTCCTTCTCCATTTTCGCGCAACTCAATTTAGCATAACATTTTTCGCATGATGTTATTCCTTCTTGTTTACCCAAATAGCAAGATTCCATGATGCGCACACACCTTTTACCAGTTTGCTGATCTTGTCTTGGGTTAGTTTTTGTTTTTTGCCCAGTAGGCTCCGAGGATCAAGAGAGCGACAAGCGCCAACCAGAAGAATTGAATTAAAACTTGAGCCGAGTGCATGCATATTTCTTCAAACATTTAGGCTTCCTCTCTCCATTCTGTTCTAGAAGAGTGAAATAGCCTAATAAGGCATTTTTCATTTTGCAGGATGTTACGGAAACCGACATATCACATACGCACGAATTTTTGTACGTGCGCTCAGAAACATTAACTCAAGAAAGGCGTGGGCGCAAGGACAAAGGCATAGTCCATGTAAAGTATTATCGTTAAAGCTGAAACTGCACAGGTATGCGCGCGCAATTCAGATTTGAGATTCAGAATCATGAAATATTGGAAGAACTATAACTAAAACAGAATAGCAAGATGCCCAAATTATCTGTGACGAGCTTTCTAAGGCCCAGATGGACACGTTCTGTTCCATCTGAGCCTTTGAAGCTTGGTTCTGTCCTCAACATCAGGGAAGGGGAACAGATTATTGTGACGTATACGTCCGCCGCGAACAAGATGAAGGTTTTCGCAAATTTTATACGCGAAGGGCTTGAAGGCGGCGACGCGATTTGGTATAGTTACCCAGACGAAGAAAGCCAAACCGTTAGGGCTAAACTCAAGGAATACGGAGTCAACGTGGAAAAATACGAAAAAGACGACACTTTGCACTTGACAAGCTTAACCGAATATTTCTTGCCAGACGGCAAATTGGACTATAAAAAAGCTGTCGCAAATGGTCTAAATTGGTGGGCAGAGGCAAAGAGAAGAGGATACAAACACATTAGAGAGATCGAAGATTTTGGAGACTTTTCTTTTGCTAATGGGCAATGGCAGAAATACATTACAGACTATTGGCTAGACCCAAGATGGGAAGACCCAAATGTTTCTGAGTGGGTACTAGACACCAAAGGACAATTAGGAATAGTGTATACTCCTTTAATCATGGCGATAACGGCTATCAATGTTGAACACATGACTGAGAAAGAAGTTGCTGAACTCTTGGAAGCCTTAAGCCAATCAGTTATAGAGACAAAGAAGTTCTTCATAGACCTTCTTGAGAGCATGAGCTCCTTCTCTAGGTCGATGAACTTGAATCATGAACAGTTGATTGGCCTTAAGATTCTGCTCGAATTTGACCCCACCTCCGACTTCGAAAAGGTTGTCAGCGACTTGGCAAAGGAGAACATGGCCAATGTTGAATCCACCTTCGTCTTCACATCAAAGACAAGCCCAATCCACGCGTACCTAGCTGAGCAGCGGGCAGTCAAGTTTTTCCTAACATCGATTTCAGCGTCCATTCCTGAGGCCATCTCTGAAAACGAGGTTCTACTACCAACCAAAAGTATGTCTCTGGTCTTGGAGGCCATCGACAAAGTGTTAGAAACCTATCATAAAACAAATGTCTGCTTTGTTTTCGACATCCTCTCAGAACTATTTACATCCATTGGACAAGAAAAAACTTTCATCTTTCTTCGCAATGCGTTAGATATGCTGTCTTCAGAAAAGATAACTTGTCTCTTTCTGCTTAACACCAGCTCCCATGAACCTGAAGTGGTTTCTCGAACAAGACAGCTTTTCCCCAACCTGTTAGCCTATGATAAAAATGGACTAAAAATCGTAAAGACTTAAGCTTTGATGCTTGCACGACACGCACAACAGTAATAAATGGCTTTCTGCAACCTAAGCTCCTTTGGGAAAAATATGCGAAAAATAGAACTTGAAGGAATATTCGTCCCTCACATAACCCCCTTTTCACGTAATGGCAACCTCGAGGAAGAAGCGTTGCGGACATGCATAAGACATTGGATAAGCGGCAAAATATCAGGACTCATGCCCTGCGGAAGCAATGGGGAAGCGCCCTGCCTCACGAGAGAAGAAAGAATGAAAGTTATTGAAATCGTGGTAGACGAGGTCGACGAAAAAGTGCCGATAATCGCAGGAACTGGAAGCATAAGCACAAAAGAAACCATCCAGTTCACACGAGATGCTAAAGACTTTGGAGTAGACGCCGCCCTCGTAGTAACGCCGTTCTACTTCAAACTTTCAAGCAAAGAAGTATACGAACATTACAGAACATTACTAAACGCTGTTGACCTTCCAATCGTCCTCTACAGCGTCTCAAAATTCACGGGTTTTTCACTCGAACCAGCCGTGGTTTCTAAACTTGCGTCTGAATACGAAAACATAATCGGCGTAAAATACACTGAAGGAAACATTGGAACAATAGCCGAAACCATAAGATTGGTTGGAGACAAAATCTCTGTTTTAGCTGGAACCGCTGACTTGGCTCTCCCAACTCTAATGATGGGAGGAAAGGGCGCTGTAATAGCCGTTGCAAACTTGTTTCCAGAAATGTGCAGTAGCCTGTACGAAGCGTTTAGAAAAGGTGACTATGAGAAGGCAAGCAACATACAGCGTCGCATAACTTACCTAAACGAAATACTTGTAAAAAAACACAATCAACTTTCAGCAATAAAAGAAGCATTACAAATGCTTGGTTTACCAGCTGGATATCCGAGAAAACCGTCTCTACCACTGGACAATATAGATAAAAAAGAGATTGAAAACATGATTAAGATTATGCAATAGACGCGCGTGCTCTTGCGAAGGTAAAACAGCCTCGCAAACCTCTATTTATAAGTTATATTTGCATTATCGCTAAGAAGTTAGCGTACAGATGCGATAAGGCGAAGTGCAAAGAGACAACTGGAGAAATAGAGTATGGACAAAAGAAAATCAACCGTTTATCCATACATTCCAAACTCTGTGTCCAAAGTGAAGGATCAGATGCTCAAAGAGGTTAGAGCAAAGAGCGCGGAGGACTTCTTTAGAGATATTCCAGAAAAACTAAGGCTCAAGAAAAGAATGAATTTGCCCAAACCCTTCTTATCCGAATACTCTTTAAGAAGGCACATAGAAGGAATCCTTTCAAAAAACAAAACATGCAAGGAATACCTCAACTTTTTAGGAGCAGGATGCTGGCAACACTACGTTCCAGCAGTATGTGACGAAGTGAATCAGCGAGGTGAGTTTTTAACCGCGTACGCAGGCGAACCCTACGATGACCACGGAAGATTTCAAGCGCTTTTCGAGTACGCGAGCATGATGGGAGAACTTCTAAACATGGACGTTGTAAACGTTCCAACATACGACTGGTTGCAAGCAGCCGCTACCTCCATCCGCATGGCATCAAGGATTACAGACCGATACGAAGTTTTAGTGTCTAGAATCATTAGTGCCGATAAATTGTCGAAAATCAAGACCTATTGCAAGCCTGAGATTGAGATCAAGCTACTAGACTATGACTATGACACCGGACAACTGAACCTCAGTTCGCTTAGGGCTGAGATTTCTTCAAAGACCGCCGCCGTATATTTTGAGAATCCATCCTACCTCGGTTTTATTGAGGCTCATGGGAATGAAATCTCCAAGATCGTCCATGACCATGACGCAATATGCGTTGTCGGGGTTGATCCGATTTCACTGGGAATCCTGACCCCTCCAGCGAATTATGGTGCAGACATAGTGTGCGGTGATATACAGCCGCTTGGGATGCACATGCAATTTGGTGGCGGCCACGCTGGGTTCATTGCCACTCGAGATGAAGAAAGGTACGTGATGGAATATCCCTCCAGGCTGTTTGGAATAGCTCCAACTTCAGTTGAGGGAGAATATGGATTCGGCGACGTTGCTTACGAGAGAACCTCTTTCGCGTTGAGGGAGAAGGGCAAAGAGTTTGTAGGCACTGCAGCCGCTTTGTGGGGCATAACAGCCGGCGTTTACCTTGCACTTATGGGTCCTCAAGGAATGCTAGAAATTGGAGAAGGCATAATGCAGAGATCACACTATGCGATGCTGCAAATATCTAAAATAAAGGGTGTCAGGTGTCCTGTTTTCAATTCAACTCATTTCAAAGAATTCGTGGTTAACTTTGATGGCACAGGTAAGACAGTTGCGCAGATCAATGAGGCTCTATTGAAGCACAAAATATTCGGTGGAAAGGACCTGACCAAAGAATTCCCTGAACTGGGAAATAGCGCACTTTACTGCGTCACTGAGGTTCACACAAAGGATGACATTGATAGGCTCGTCAACGCGTTGAAGGAGGCAGTTAAATAAAATGAAAGATATAACCCGAAAACGATATGCACATGGAAAACCAAAATTAAGACGGTTTCATCAAGCCAGGTGGGATGAACCAATAATTTTTGAACTGAGCAGCGAAGGAGAGAGAGGCATCCTCGTTCCAGAGGTTGAGGACGAGATAAAAAATGATGTTGGAAATGTTATAGCAACTATACCACAGAACATGCAAAGGAAACAACCACCTAAATTGCCTGAAATTTCTCAATCTCGGGTATTAAGACACTATGTCAGACTGTCACAAGAAACCTTGGGAACAGACCTAAACATCGACGTAGGACAAGGAACCTGCACAATGAAATACAGCCCGAAGATCAATGAACAACTAGCCAGAATGCCTCACATGACTGAAATTCATCCACTACAAGATGAAGAAACCGTTCAAGGCATACTTGAGATCATGTACAAGTTCGAGCAGATTCTCAGAGAAATCTCGGGAATGGATCAATTTTCATTTCAACCTAGTAGTGGCTCCCAAGCTATATACGCGAATGCTTCGATAATAAGAGCATATCACAAAGCTCGGGGAGAAGCAAAGCAAAGAGATGAGATTATTACGACGATTTTCTCCCATCCTTCAAATGCGGCTTGTGCCAAAACAGCCGGCTTCAAAGTCATAACCATTTATCCTGATGAGGGCGGCTATCCTGATCTTGAGGCGTTGAAAGCAGCAGTCTCAGAACGTACAGCGGGACTAATGATAACAAACCCTGAGGACACGGGCATTTTTAATCCAAACATTGAAGAGTTTGTGAAGATCGTCCACGAAGCTGGAGGATTATGCTCTTATGACCAGGCAAACGCTAATGGAATATTAGGCATAACGAGAGCAAGAGAAGCTGATTTTGATCTTTGCCACTTTAACCTGCACAAGACATTTTCAGCGCCTCACGGGTGCGGTGGACCAGCAGTCGGCGCTATTGGTGCCACCAAAGAATTTGCAAAATTCCTCCCGGTTCCTGTTATTGAGTTTGATGGCAGTAAGTATCGTTTTAACTATGATAGACCCGAAAGTATTGGAAAAGTGAGATCGTTTTTTGGCGTCGCGCAAGTGGTCTTAAAAGCATACGCATGGGTGATGAGTCTCGGCGCAGAAGGTCTGAAAGAGGTAGCTGAGATCACTGTTCTCAACAACAATTATTTGCTCAAGAAGTTGTTAAAAATACGAGGAGTGAGTGCACCTTACGCTAAGGGCAAACGTCGAATTGAACAAGTTCGATATAGCTGGGAAAAATTGACCAAGGATACAGGTGTGCATTCTGAAGAAATTGGACTCAGAGCTGCAGACTTCGGTGTTCATTACTGGACCAGCCACCATCCATGGATAGTTCCAGAACCTTGCACCCTTGAACCAACCGAATCCTATTCTATGGCAGACCTCGACGAATACATCGAAATAATTAGACACGCATCCGAAGAAGCGTACAAGAAACCTGAAATGGTTAAAACCGCCCCCCACAATAGCACAATTCACAGAATTGACCACACACCATTAGACGATCCATCACAATGGGCGATAACCTGGAGAGCATATCGCAAGAAAGTAGGTAAAGAGACAAAGTAAAAAATGGCTTGGTTCCCATTAGGCTTGAGATTACTTAAATGTTCTTGTGCTGCATAAATCAGTTTATGGACAAAAATTGGTGACCTAAATGTCAAACTTTGCTGAACACAAATCTTGTGGAACATTAAACGGAAAAGTCGCCCTTATTACTGGTGGTGCGTCGGGCATTGGACGAGCGACGACGCTGCTCTTTGCGCGAGAAGGCGCAGCAGTGACTGTGGTTGATGTGAACGAAGCCGAGGGCAAGGCTGTGGTTCAAACGATCATTGATGAGGAAGGAAAGGCCATCTTTGTGCACGCCGATGTGACTAAAGCGGCAGACTGCCAGTTGGCTGTACGGCAGACTGTTGAACAACTGGGCAAATTGGATATACTCTTTAACAATGTTGGTATCATCCGACGCGCATCGGTGGTGGAGACAACCGAAGAAGAATGGGATCGGGTGATGGCAACCAACGTCAAGTCGGTATTTTTGCTTTCGAAATACGTTATTCCCATTATGGCTGAAGCTGGCGGCGGAGTGATCATCAACACCGCATCGGGATGGGGACTGGTCGGCGGTCGGAAAGCAGCCTCATACTGCGCGTCAAAGGGAGCCGTGGTACTGTTGACCAAGGCCATGGCTCTCGACCATGGTACACAAAATATTCGTGTAAATTGCATCTGTCCTGGTGACACGGACACGCCCATGCTGCGCAACGAAGCCAAACAGCTTGGAAAACCTGAGAAACAGTTCCTAGCCGAAGCGTCACAGCGTCCTTTGCACAGGATTGGCCGCCCAGAAGAGATTGCTCAGGCAGCGTTGTACCTAGCCAGCGATGCGTCATTATTCGTCACAGGCATAGCGTTAGTTGTGGACGGCGGCGGATTGGCAGGATCAAGATGAAGGAGGTTGAATCATGCGTGGCTTGAAAGGTAAACGAGTTCTCATTACTGGTGGAGCCAGCGGTATAGGCGCGGCAACAGCCAAACGGTTTCTAGAAGAAGGCGCCCGTGTTGTCGTGCTGGACTGCAACGAGAAGGCACTTAGACGAATTAAGAAGGAATTGCCTTCATTAAGCGGCGCCATTAACGCTGATGTATCGGATGTCGACGCTGTAGCGCGCGCCTTTGGCGAACTGGATAAACTGCTGGGTGGATTAGACGTGCTGATCAACAATGCTGGAATTAGCATTCGACATTCCTTCCTAGATATCACACCGGAGCAATGGCGCAGGATTATGGACGTCAACCTCAACGGCATGTTCTTCGTCGCTCAGCAAGCTGCTCGACGGATGCTGGCGGGCAATGGCGGCGTGATCCTGAACATGGGATCAACCAATGGAATAATGGGTTACCCCTTCTACGCCGACTACAACGCTTCAAAAGCGGGCGTTATCGAGCTGACGCGCTCAATGGCGCTGGAGCTGGCCCCAAAGGTGAGAGTCAACGTTGTTTGCCCAGGCTTTATCCTTACGCCTATGCAGGAGGCCGAGTACACTCCTGAAAGGCTGCGCGATTTCGAGAGCAAAGTGCCTTTGAAGCGGGTGGGACGCCCCGAAGAGGTTGCGGCGCTCTTTGCTTTTCTAGCCTCTGACGATGCTGCCTTCATTACCGGACAGTATTTCGTGATCGATGGTGGAGAAATTGCAGGTGGACTAGCGAGCCGTTAGTTTGAGTAAGAAAATTTTTATGGAATTGGTTTTTACAGTGTAAAAAGGTGTTTCTTTGAATCGATGGGAAATATTAAGTCGAGGCGAGATTGAAAACGCTCACTATGCATCGTTGGAAGTTCTTGAAACCGTGGGTATGGTTGTACAAGAAGAAACCGCGCTTAAACTGCTCGAAGAGGCTGGAGCAAGTGTGGATTCTAAGAGGAAACTTGTGAAGATTCCTCAACACCTTATTCAGGAGACTCTCCGAAAAATTCCAAAGGGTGGTAGGACTCACTATGGGAGAAACCGCAAATACGATGTAAAAACAGACGAGCGCGTGTGTTTCAGAGCGGGCAGTCCTGTACCATACACATATGACATTGACACTGGTGAGCATAGGTCTGCAACTAAGAAGGATCTTGAGTATACTGTGAAACTCATGAATGGGCTAAGTAACGTCCACATATGCTTCCAACCGTATATTATCAGTGATGTGCCAGCGGAAGTCATAACCCAACACACGGCGGAAATAATGTTCAAAAACACAGAAAAACCCGTTGGCATGGTAACCTTTGGGCGAAAAGGCACAGAAGACTTCATCAGAATGGCGGCAGTAGTTGTAGGAGGAATGGAGGAACTCATTAAACGACCAATAATCGAAGTATGCTGCGAACCCACAAGTCCCTTACAAATCGACCGACTGCAGCTTGAGATGTTAATAGAGTTTGCAAGGCACAAGCTCCCAATAGAAATCGCTGGCATGCCCACCGCGGGTTCCACGGCACCCATGACTCTTGCTGGAACATTAGTCCAAGCTAACGCCGAACATTTATGCATGATGTTAACCGCACAATTAGTCAATCCCGGAGTCCATGTCCAAGTCAATGCGATGCCCGGTATTATAGACCCGAGAACCGGAATCAATACTTATGGAGCAATCGAACGCATGATGTTACAGGTTGCCATGATTCAGCTTTATCGATCACGCTATGGGATGGAAGTCTTCGCAAGCGGAGGCGTATCCGACTCAAAGACATCTGACGAGCAGGCTGGATACGAGCGAATGGCGAACATGTTGCTTCCAGCGTTGGCTGGAGCTTATGGAATAACCAGTCTAGGCAATCTAGAGTCATATTTGACCGTCAGCCCCGCACAACTGGTGATAGACAACGAGATAGCTGGTATGATACTCAGAGGTATGAGCGGAATCGAATTAAATGATGAAACCCTTGCCGTAGATGTGATCAGAAAAGTTGGACCCGGAGGGCACTTCCTCAGCGAGAAACACAGCCTAAAGCACATAAAAGAACTTTACATTCCGGAACTTGCTGATAGAAAAACAAGAGGCGAATGGCAGGCTGCCGGTTCGAAAGACATTTTGCAGAGAGCTAAGGAGAAAGCCAAAAAGATCTTAGATGCCCATGAGCCAGAACCCCTTGAAAGGGGGGTTCAAGAAGAATTGAGCAAGATAGTGAGAGAAGCTGAAAGGGAAGCAATCAAACACTAAATTGTTGCGCGGTTGCAGAATAGTTTTCGGAGGTTATTTTACGACTTTAAAGATTTCTTTGGCTGCCTTCTCATAGGTCTCTAGGTCAAACTGATTAAAGAGAACAAGAACAACCTCATCCAGTCTATCTTGCTTTTCTAAGAATTCTTTAACCGTTTTTAATGCGATTTCGCAGGCTTTTTCTATAGGGTAACCGTAGGCTCCGGTACTAATTGATGGGAAGGCTATGGTCTTTAAGCCTTTTAAAGTAGCTAATGTCAAAGAGTTCTTGTAGGCTTCGGCTAAGAGCTCGTTTTCTCCGTGTTGTCCTCCGTGCCAAACGGGTCCAACTGTATGAATGGCATATCTGGCGCTCAGATTTCCCCCAGTTGTGATTACGGCTTTCCCAATCGGCAAACCGTTGGGCCATTGAGTTTCGCGAATTTTTTTACATTCTTCCAAAATTTTTGATCCACCTTTTCTATGAATAGCGCCATCAACTCCGCCGCCACCCATCAAACTTGAGTTTGCAGCGTTCACAACAGCATCGGTATCTTGATCAGTGATGTCTCCTTTTAAAATGCAAATCTTTGCTTTGCCAACCACAAATTCCATCATGCTAACAGTCACCCTATTAGCACAAGTTTACAACTCCACTACCTATTTTTACCTCTTCTACTTTATCCAAAAACTCCTGCAGAATTCTAAGTTTTTCATTACCATTTGTCGTGGTGGATGATCTTATCCAGTGGTTTTCTATCAGTCACTGGGCCCTTCTCTATGGCCGGATAGCCCAAGGGCGTCATAGCCACCACTCGAACGTGTTCTGGTATGCTCAGTGCTTTCTTAGCTGCGCCTTCATCGAAGTCTGCGATCCAGCATGTTCCAAGTCCCAACTTGGTTGAGGCTAAAACCAGATTTTGCATAGCTATGGCTACGTCTACCTTCCAGTATTCTTCGCCGTCTGCCCTACGCCAAGCCTCTTCAGGAACTGCGCAGGCGACAATTATCACAGGTGCATGGACAAACCATTCGCTATTGTATGATGCCCTCAAACTCTCCTTTACCTCGGGATCCATGACAACAATAAAACGCCACGGTTGTTTATTTGCCGCGGAGGGAGCCAATCTGGCAACCTCCAAGACTTTGTCCAATTTTTCTTTTTCAACAGGGTCTTTCTTATATCTGCGAATGCTGCGCCTCTTCTTTATGAGTTTAAACAAATCCACGCGAATTTCCCATCCCAAATTCTTACATTTCCATTTTAACAATAATAACAATATGCTCTTTTTTAATTCTTTCAAATGCTTGTGTGCCTTTGGCGCTCGGAAAGCTCAGCCAACTGGTTCACAGCAGCACGCGTCTTTCTGCTAAGGGTTCATTCGTGCAACTCTTTCTAAAAGTCATTTAACGCCTAATGTATCTACGAGGTTGTTTGTGCTGCATTTGTTTTTGGAGTTTCAGGGGCTTTGCTCTCACTTGATTTTTCCGCTCTCAATTTTTCCTCTTCAAATTTGTAGATTTCTTTTAGTTCGTTGCTGTACCACAATCTTTGCGCTCTGTAATGAACTGCTAAAACTATTCCCATCAGAAACAGCATTATCCCTAAAACTGTGAAAGCCAACCCCAAGAAATCATAGGGAGAAGCCCCAAGCTGGTAGGGAAATATGAGAAACCATTGAGGCTTCTGCACCGTCAAAAGTGTTTGAAGCATCCCCCCAACCATGAAAACAGAGCCAATGACCGCTATCAGAAAACTTATGGCTTCATTGTGGCGAGATTCTTCTGATTTTTCGTGCAAGTAATAAGAAAAGTTGAGCATGCTTGGAGTCACTTCTCTTCTGAATCTCGAGCTGATTCAAGAAGTAAACTTTATGATTCACAAGTCAGTAGGCAAGATTTTGACTTTCACTCTATATTAAAGGTAAAGATGCAACATATGCTTGCTGATATTTTATGAATGAACTGGAAACTTGTTGCCATATTCTTCAAGGTGAGCTATGTTCTCAAGTTTCTTTCTAGGCCTTATCAAGTGAGCAATCTTAGCTAAGATGTCAAAGATGAAAAAATCTAATACTGTGCATTAACAGATAACGATTGCCAAGAAAACTTTGACCATTATTGTGGTAGAAAGTCAGTGGTGATGGAAAGATGGCAATTCAGTCTAATTGGGGGGCAAAGTTGGCGTTAGCATGTTATTTCGCTTTAATCGGTGGGCTTTTGCTGGGTTCTACCATGATTTTTGTCATGGGAATAGATTACTTAAATTTGCCTTTTCCAGTCGCGTTCATATCTATTCCTATCAATGAGTTCATTTTTCTGGGAGTCACGCTTTTGTTCGCCAGGTATAAGCGTGCGGGTTTGAGGGATCTGGGCTTAAAAAAGGTTAGCCTTGGAATCTTGGCTATTGTTTCTGTTCTCGCAGCATTTTTCTATTTAATAGGCGTGGGCATCTCCATTGGTGAAGAAATTGTTTTTGGTCCTGACCCCCTTGGGGAACTGGTAGCGAAACTAGTGACGCCCAGAGATTTGTTTCAACTGATTGCTATGATTGCCCTCTCTCTGTTCTTAGTTGGACCCTGTGAAGAGCTGGCTTTTAGAGGTTTTGTTCAAAAGGGTTTCGAGAACTCTTTTGGGAAGATTAAGGGTCTATTGATCGCTTCTGCTTTGTTTGGACTCTTGCATGGTCTTAATACACCGTATGCAATGGTTCCAGCGTTTGTTGGCGGTTTGATTTTGGGTTACTTATGGCAACAGACAGGTGGAAATACTACTGCGTCAGCCTTGTTGCACGGGATAAGCAACTCAATTTCCATTGCAATCGCGTATTTTCTCTCCATCTAAAGAGCCCTAGCATACTAAAAACGCAGTGTTCATCAGTGCTGGTACAAACCCTATTTTTGATCTGTCATTGTTTGTTTCGCAGTTGGGTTAAAATAGGGATTCCGTAAATAATAAAATTTAAGGTGCGCCTAGTTGAGCAAATTGCTTCGGGTTGTGCGATCATATTTCTTTCTTGTGAAATTTTTTGGCATTTTTTTGGTTTTGACTCTTTCTTGTTTCTCCACCCTCATGGCGCCCCAGACTTTAGCTCATTCACCCCTTGCTCCAGGGGACAATGAGAGCCTTGCTACAGCTACGTTTATACATGATCCGACAAAATCTTGGGCTATTTATGGGGAACTGCATGAAGGCGGGGAGGCTCAGTACTATCGCTTCAATGTAACTGTGGGAGATAGAATTCACATCATGTTGTTTAAGCCCACAAGTCCTGAGGAAGGTGATTTTATGCCTGGATTTGTTCTCATGGGTCCTGGCGTTGGCAAACAGGGCATTGTTCCCGACTATGTGGAGGTTCCTGCGGGAGCTGACACCCTAGTGGTGATGGGAGAGCAACCCGATCAAGCTACTTATGAGCCGTTTTCACCCAGTAGTTTCTTTTCGCTTGCAGATTTGGAGCTGGAGGCTCCGAATTCAGACACTTATTACGCAGCAGTTTACGAGCCGTCTATGGGAGGCCACTATGGACTAGCTATAGGAGACCGTGAATCTTACACGCTCAGCGAATGGATTCTTATTCCCCTCAATCTCCTATCTGTATATCAGTGGGAAGGCCAAAGTCTAGCTTTCATAATTGCTCCTCTGATCGCTACACTTGTAATTGGCATTGGACTCTTGATCTGGCTGCAACTGCAGAACAAAACAGCTCTGCGAACGCTTTTTGGCTGGCTCGGGTCTTTGGCGGGTCTTCTTTTTGTAGGCACCGGCGCGATGACTCTCACGCAAATGGTTTTTTCTCTAACTCAAGCTCCGCTGACGTCGGAAATAGTGATAACCCTCTTGTTTGCTTCGATTCCTATCGTCTTAGGATTGGTTACACTGCGTCTTTCTTTGAAGACTGTAAAAGAAGCGAAACTTAGAATGCGAATTTACCTTGCTGTTTTAGGTGTGGTCGCCTTGTTTATGTGGGCTGGTTTTTTGATCGGTCCGGCTCTTGCTATTGTGGCCAGTGTCTTGCCTTCACGTTTGGTTGTTGGGAAATCTTAAACACGGTTTGGACCATTTTTAAATGGTTGTATAGTGAAGAGTTTGGAAGATGGTGTTGATTTGACTATAGTTAAATTGCCGAGAATGGAAGAGCGTGAGATAGAGAAGCTAATTCGGGAGCAGATGATTTGTCGGATTGCTTTTAGGGGGGATGAATACCCCTATATGGCGCCTTTTCAGTACGTTTTCATGAATGGTTTTCTTTATTTTCACTTTACAGATTATGGGAAAAAGATGAGGTTGCTTGAAAGGGGCGAAGGAGCTTGCGTGGAGATAGAGAGTTATCGCGAAGATTTGAGCGAGTATAGGTTTGTTGTTCTCAGGGGCACTTTGAAGGTTGTTGCCGATTCTAAAGAGAGAGAAAGTGTGATCAAGAGGATGGCGGAGCAGGGGAAACGAAAACTTTCTGAAAACTTCCTTCCAGCTCATGGTCTCAAAAGGGAAGAAGGTTGGTCTGCATTTTCTCCGGAGAAACCGATGATCATAGTTAAACTTGATAAAGTATCTGAAAAAATAGGTTTAAAATCTCCTTGACAATGTGGAGAAGAGGGTAAAAAATTTTTGTGTGCACCTCGAGAATTATCTGGAGAAATGATCAACAATTATTTAATACAAGAATACGCGCGCGTCTCTTTGTGACTATCTTGAAAAGTCTTCAATCATTGGTTTAATCACTTTAATTAGGTCTTTCGTCTTCATTTGGATAGAAACTGTGTGCAGTCCAGCGTTGAAGTTTACAGTGTCGTTTTCTAGTATCGACTTGTCCAAGTAGGTTGGAAGTTTATACAGGTTTCCAAAGGGATGCACAGAGCCGATTTCGCATCCGGTTATCTTCAAAACCTCATTGGGCAAGGCTAACTGCAATTTTTTGGTTTGCGCAATTTTTGCTAGCTTTTTCAAATCTATTTTTCTGTCCGCGGCGATCAGTCCTGTAATAAATTTTCTTTCATCGGTTTTTAGAATGAGAGCTTTTACGCCAGTTTTTAATTCAACTCCCCTGATTTTTGCCGCTTGTTCCGAAGTGTAGACTGGTGTATGTTCCAAAACTTCGTAGGGTATTCCATTGTGGTCCAATAATGCGCGAACTGATTTGAACTGAAGTGTGCCCATTTTGCATGCGATCCGATTCTTGAGTTTTAGGCAGCTTTAACAGTTATTTTTGTCGTCACTTATAGTGTTCTCTATATGTTTTTTAACGGTGAGTAGTGTTTAGTGTTGAAGTTTGTGCTTGTGTTGTCGGGTATATTATGTTGCGATATTTCTTGATGTTGGATAATCTTATATCGACACAAAATGTAGAAAAACGGCGTTTTTCGGGGCAGGCATTTGTCGAAGGAGAAGACGGTTGAGTTCACGGCGTACTTGAGGAAGGAAGGAAGGGTAACTGTTCCGAAAGAGGTCAGAGTTGCTCTCGACATAGAGGAAGACGACTTGGTCAAGTGTCGAATTGAGAAGATTAGGGGCAAGTGATAGAAAAATGTTAGGGGCAAGGCGAACTCTTCTCGTGAGGAGCCAAATTGTAAAAGTGAAGACTAGGGCTTTGAGAAAGGGTGTGTGGTTTAGAGTCTTAACAAAGGCGGAGCGAGCGTGCGTGGAATTGTCGATTGTGGTTGTTGAGAGGGTTCGCAGTTGTCTTCTCCGAAGAGTTTTGACTTCTATACTGAAGAAGCTGGAGGCAGCCATGGAAAGTCGGGTTCAGCGCCTGATGCGCGAAACAGGGGTAAGGCTGGCCTCAAAGCTGAGTCAGATAGCTCAAAAATGGGGAAATGAATCCGCGTTTTTGTGGGCTGGAGACTCCGGCTTCGTGCAATATTTGACTATAAATTATATGAATGAGTTGCCATGACGGCTATCAGAGCGCACACAAACATAGGTTTTGTTCGGTTCTTGAGCGCCTTAATTGCGGAGAAGTTTCACCAGAGCGTGTAAGGTGAAGGGGTTGCTGTAACTGGATTGAACATGCTTTATATTGTGATCGTTTTTGTGCTCTCTGTCCTTTACGTTTGGACCCTGTACAATATACCTATCTTTGTGGTTGGCGTGAATTCTCTGCGCCGGTCAGGTCGAAAAGGAAGGAAAGTGTCTGCGTTATGTGTGGAAAGTTTGCCTTTTGTTTCGATTGTTGTTCCAGTGAAGGATGAGGAGACTGTGGTTGGCAGACTTTTGGAAGCTTTGTTGAAGTTGGATTATCCGCGTGAGAAGTTGGAAATAGTCATCGTTGAGGATGGATCTGTGGACAAGACGGTGGAGATATGCAAAGCATACGCGAGGCGGTATTCAGGTCAAATAAAATTGCTTTGTCAATCTTTGTCTAATGGTAAGCCGTCTGCTTTGAACTGCGCTCTCAAGCATGTTCGAGGTGAGATTGTTGCGGTTTTTGATGCGGACAGTGTTCCTGAATCAGATGTTTTGATGAGGGTTGCTAGATATTTTGAGGATTCGTCGATGGTTGCTGTGCAGGGTAGGGTGGATGCCATTAACCGTGAGCAGAATATGCTGACGAAGTTTATATCTTATGAAGAGGCTGTGCGGTACGAGACTTATATTGGTGGCAAGGATGCCCTCAAATTGTTTGTTCCATTGACTGGCAGCTGCTACTTCATTAGGCGAAGTGTGCTCGATGAAGTTGGCGGTTGGGATAATGATTCCCTGTCTGAGGACATGGAACTGACAGCGAGATTGACTGAGAGAGGGTACAGGGTGAAATATGCTTCAGATGTGCGGTGTTTGCAGGAGAATCCGTCGACTTTGGCTCAGCTCTTTAGGCAGAGGGCAAGATGGTTCCGAGGGTGCATGGAAGTTGGGCTGAAGTATGGGAAGCTCGTTAAGAATTTGGACAGGAGAAGTATTGATGCTGAGGTTACTTTAACTGGTCCATTCATGTTTGTTCCCTGTTTGCTGGGCTATGCGATTGGTCTCTATTCCTTAGTTAAGTGGGCTCCGCTTGACCCGGTTTCTTCGGTTCTGGCGCAGGGTGCGGCTTTGTTCACAGCGATTACGTTGTTCATCATTGGAGTGGCTTTAACCAGCTTGACCAAACCGCGGAGGGTGGCAAACCTGTTGTGGTTGCTCTTCATATATGCCTATTGGAGCATACAGAGCTTTGTGGCCATGTATGCGCTGGTTCAAATTGTTTTGAGGAGACCTAGGAAATGGATGAAGACTATGAAGACGGGAGCAGTTGCCAATCACGGTGTTGAGTGAGAGCTGCCGCCTGTGATGAATGTCAGTTTAAGGAATATTGGTTTTGGAAAGGGTTTGTTTCTCTCGTTCCTTTTGGGCTTCGGTGTTAGGTTGATACCTGAGGTTTTGTCTCACCCTTACGTGATTGGTTTTGATACGGTTTATTATGCTTGGAGAATTGAGTCTGGTGTTGTTTGGTATCATTGGTCGCAGGTGTTTTCAACGTGGTTGTTGTATGGGATTTTGATTTCGGTTTACAATGTTGTGCAGGGGGATCCGTTTCTTCTACTTAAGTTAATGGCTCCTTTATTGTTTGGTTTGAACGCGTGTGGCATCTATTATTTTGCTACTAAAGGGTTGAATTGGACGATTAAGATGGGTTTGTTTGCGAGTCTTTTCTTTTGTTTTCAGATGGCTGCGTTGAGGATATCGTGGGATTTGTATAGAAACGTGCTCGGTTTGGGACTCCTGCTTTTTGCGTTGCCCTGGATTAGGAATGGTGTCGAAAGCTTGAGGGAGTTTTTGTTTTTTGCTTTGCTTTCGGTGCTTGTTGTGTTGAGTCATGAGTATGGTGCTGTTGCCTTGTTCGCTTCTGTTTTAGGAGTTGCGTTAAGCGATTTTTTGAAGGGAGCGAAAAAAGGTGCGTTGAAGGTTTTGATGGCTGTGTCTCCTGCGGTAGCGTTGTTTTTGGCACGTGTCTACCTTGTCGTTTTTCCTGCGTCTTATGTTGTTGAATCGAATGTTATCTCGATGTATCAGACTGTGGGGCGTTATCGTGGACCATTTTTCTTCTTAACTAATTATTTGGCTGTTCATGATGCTGTTCAGTATTATCCTACGTATTTGGATCTAGCTTTGCATGTGTTTTTGCTCTTTGCTCTCTTATACCTAGTGGTTTTGCCTCTTGTTTTGGTTGGGTTTTTTAGAGACGAGCTTCTTGACAGCTGGTCTGTTCTGCTCCTTATTGGTGCTTTTGGAGCTTTGGTGATGCCTTTTTTTGCGTTGGATTTGTGGAATCGGTGGATGCTTATGTTGGTTTATCCTTTTACTTTCTATGCGGTCAATGGTGTTGCAAGAGTTCTGTGTTCTGGTTGTCAAGTTGTTGGTTCAGATTTTCATTTGTTGAGGTGGATGAGGCTGTCTAAGAGAGTTGTGAAGCCAGTTCTTGTTGTGTCGTTTTCTTTGGGTTTGGTTTTTATGGTTACTCCTTTGTTTTTTGGGAGGGTTGGAGTGCTTGGTTTTCTTACGACTTTTTCTTATGTGCCTTCTACTATGCAGTGTAATAGTGTTCCTCTGGTTGATGTTGATGACACGATTAAGGTTATGCAGTGGTTAGATGTGCAAATGGATGGAGGATCTGTTTTGCTTGCTCAGAACGCTTTTGTTTGGTGGGCTAAATTGTATTTGGGTAGCCAACACACGCTTGTTTGTTTCATAAGTGATGTTAAGGGTGCGGTTGACGTAGCCGTGGAATACGGTTTTAGTCGGCTCTATTTTGTTTGGTGGAACGAGCCGATTGGGTGGTATGGTCTTATGGTTCCAGGTGATTTTTCCAGAGTTTTCAGTAGTGGTAGGATTTCGGTTTTTGAGTTTTCTGGTTGAGCTTGTTTGGTTGAGGTAGAAGTGCGTCGTCAAGCTTCGAGGAATTTGCCTGTTGTGGAGGGTAGGCCTTTGATTGTTGCGGCTGTTCCTGCGTATAATGAGGAGAAGACAATTGCAAGGGTGGTTTTGCAGGCGCAGAAGTTTGTGGATCGGGTTGTTGTCTGTGATGATGGTTCGACGGATTTGACGGCGGAGATTGCTTCGAGGCTTGGTGCAGATGTTGTTCGGCATGGGAGAAATCTTGGTTACGGCGCTGCGGTGCAGTCTCTGTTTAGGCGGGCTCAGGAGTTGGGTGCGGATGTTATGGTTACTTTGGATGGTGATGGACAGCACGATCCTGGTGAGATTCCTGTTTTGGTTGAGCCTGTTCTTGAGGGGAAGGCTGATGTTGTCATTGGATCGCGTCTTCTGAGTGGTGCAGAGAAGAGGAATAATGTTCCGAGCTATCGGCGTGTGGGTATAAAGCTGATCACTCGGTTGACGGGTGCTGCTTCTAATTATGGTTTGAGTGACGCTCAGAGTGGTTTCCGGGCTTATGGTCGCAAGGCGTTGGAGGGCTTGAGTCTTTACGAGAATGGTATGGGTGTAAGCGTGGAGGTTTTGATGGAAGCGAAGAGGCAGGGTTTGAATGTTGTTGAGATTCCTACCGGCTGTAACTATCATGGGTTGGAGAGGACTTCCACGCAGGGTCCTTTGAGGCATGGTGCTGGTGTGATTATGTCAATAATACGGTTAGTGGTTGAGGAGAGGCCCCTTGTTTTTCTGGGAGTGCCTGGCGTTTTTTCATTGTTTGTCGGTGTTTTGTTCGGCGTTTGGATGCTGCAAATATACACGGTGGAGCATCAGATTGTGACCAATGTTGCTTTGGCTTCGCTGGCCTTTGTGTTGATCGGTTTGTTTGCGGTGTTTACCGCTATTACGCTCTATGCTATAACTCGCTTGGTTCAGAAGACGAATAGGCATTGAGGTTTGGACAGGGCATGTTGGAAATTGAGGTTTGTGAGGTAAGGGGAAAGTGTCCAGTTCACAGGGTTGGGGACAAAATTGTGGTTGATGGTGCTAGAATTGTTTTGGATGAGACGGATGCTTTGTGTGTTCATGCTTTGTCTACGTTGTTGCATTATGTTGTGGCTTTGGATGAGGGTGCGGATCCTGTTAAGCTTGGTTTGACTAAGCCGGAGGAGAGGGATTTAGCCTACATGCAGTGTGTGGATCCTGGAGAGCCCTATACTCTGGGTGGAACTGTGGTTTTTAGGTGTCGAAGAGTTGTTGGAAGATAGAGAGAAAGAGGGCGTGAACTTGGTTAAGGGAAGTGTGAAAGTTTTGGTAACGGGTGGTTTGGGTTTCATTGGCTCGAATCTGGTGGATGAGTTGGAGAGGCGGGGACATGAGGTTTGGCTCTGTGACTTGATGCATTCGTGGAAGGCGCGTTATGTTCGTTGCGATGTGGGTAAGTATCGTCAGGTTGAGCGTTTGTTTGATGGGCATAGTTTTGATTTTGTTTATCATGCTGCGGCTGAATATGGTAGATGGAACGGTGAGGATTACTATGAGAACTTATGGTTGACGAATGTTGTTGGAACCAAGAATATTTTGAGGATGCAGGAGAAGAAGGGCTTCAGGATGGTTTTCTTTGGGAGTGCTGAGGTTTATGGGGATTATGATGGCGTTATGAGTGAGGATGTTATGGATAGGGTACCGATAAAGCAAATGAACGACTATGCCATTGCGAAGTGGGTTAACGAGTTGCAGATTTTGAATTCTGCGGCGATGTTTGGAACCGAAACTGTGAGGGTGAGGTTGTTTAATGTTTATGGTCCTGGTGAGCATTATACGCCTTATCGGGGTTGGGTACCTAAGTTTATTTTTAAAGCGCTTCACGATGAATCTTACACTGTTTTTCTTGGTCATAAGAGAACGCTTGAGTATGTTGAGGATGTTTGTAGGGCGCTTGCCAATATTATGGGCAATTTTAAGGCTGGTGAGGTTTACAATTTGGGTGGGGATGAGCAGTATGAGATCAAGTTTGTTTCGGATTTGATTTTGAAGAATTTGGGTAAAGATGATTCTAAAGTGACGTATAAGGAGGCTGAGCCTTTTACGACTAGGGTTAAGACGCCTGATTCTTCTAGGGCTAAAAGAGATTTGGGTTTCAGACTTGCTGTGCCTGTTGAAGAGGGTATGAAGCGAACTGTTGAATGGTT
>Ga0315306_10000265_pt1 | contig 25064 bp, 25 predicted proteins | sample TDP1_MG_FD_203803 | JGI IMG/M metagenome (GOLD analysis project Ga0315306, IMG submission 203803) | Freshwater sediment microbial communities from Lake Towuti, South Sulawesi, Indonesia - TDP1 | ecosystem: Environmental > Aquatic > Freshwater > Lake > Sediment | place: Indonesia: South Sulawesi... | reverse complement strand
ATGGTTACAGCGTAACCATTGGACCTGATGGAAAGCCGCAGATCAGAGAGTTCGGCAACTTGAAGCCGGAAGCCAAGTTTGGAAAACCCGAGATTAACATCAAAGAAGAGAGAGAGCCGTTAGTGGATATCATGTCCACAGATGGAGAAGTCAAGGTTATTGCAGAGCTGCCTGGCGTTGAGAAGAACGACATAAAGCTTCAGGGAACCGAGAAGACCTTAACCATCTCAGTTGACACGCCTGAACGCAAGTATTACAAGGAAGTCGAGTTGACAGACAAGGTTGATCCAGCAAAAGCGAAGTCATCGTATAAAAACGGCGTCCTAGAAGTCACACTTCAGAAAAAGGAAGAAGAGAAAGTTAAGGGCAAACCAATCAAGATAGACTAACCGCAAGAATAGCCAGACAGTCACATCTGAACACTAAGAGGTCTTTCTAAAAGTTTGGGAGAAAATGCTACTTCCCTCCTTTCCCCCTCGATGAAATATTAGATGAGCTTTCATAGGGGAGAGCCCCTAATGGAGTGCCACTAAGATAAGGGGTATGGATAGAGAGGAATCTGGATGCTGAAGCTTATTCAGGTTGGGGTTGGAGGTTTGGGCTTAGTTGGATAGACATTGTCAAAAGGTCAAGGGGCTTTGAGGCGACCGCCCCCATGGATATAAACGAATAGATATTGAATGGGGCAGTAAAAAATCACAGGGCATCTTTGAGGTAGTTCCTCTTGCTTCGAGATTTTCATTGCCGGACAAAATAAAACTATATAACAGCGCAGTCCCGTTTATCATTCTTTGCAAAGACTCTGGATAAGGCTGAAGGATGTTGAAGCCTTCGCTCAGTAAGAAGTTTGTCAAAAAAGTCAAGAGAAGGGTTCCTTGGGTAGGCCACATTGTAAACGATGAGAGGCTAGCCGGAGACCTCAACATAGACCAAGGTGACATGGAAATTCAAGCGCGCGAGGGAAGCATATGCCTGATATGCAGGGGAAGTAGGATGTTATGCGGCAAGCCCAGATGCCCAGCCCTTTTGAAACTGTATTCCTTCGTGAAGGTAAGGAGCTCGGTTGACTCAGACCGTGTTCTTGGATCGTCTCCTCCAGGGATTTTCGTGGGACGCATAGGCTATCCGTTCGTATATGCCGGTCCTTTGGTTCCTCCGGTCTTGGGTGACACCTCGCTCTTCGATGCGCCTGAGCAGTGGCTCGGAAGAACAGTCGATGAGATAATAGGCTTCCGGACGAACTTAGTCCGTGGAAAGTTCAGAGTCAATGTCAAAAAACCCTTCGAGAATGAAAGGTTCCTGAACAGGACTCTAGAGGTTGCCCTGTCCAAGGATTCTGTAGATACAGAGGTAACCTTCAAGAAGAAGCCTTCCGGCAAGTTTCTTTTGGACGACACTGTTCAACCCATGGGTCCATCAGCTGTAATAAAAAGCATTGAGGTTGGAAACACCAAGGCCGACCAGAAGATAGAAAGGGCCTACGTAGACGGAGACTTGAAGGCTGAGACAGCGGTCCTGGACCTTTACCTGAACAGTGTTCCTGTCTCAAAGATTCAGAGGGCTTTCAGTTTCGGAGCCTTCGGTCTCAAGTATCAGAGGAGGCTCGTTCCAACGAGGTGGAGCATAACCGCCGTCGACTCAACAATATCGCGTAGCCTTATAGAAGATGAAGTGAAAGGAAAGCCTCCGATCAATGAATATCGTGTCTACGAGTGCAATTATCTAGGGAACAGATACGTGGTCCTTCTGATGCCTTCCACTTGGAGATACGAGTGGATAGAGGCATGGTATCCAGGGACTGCTTGGAACCCTCAAACCCGAGACATAGCCATGGGCGGCGATTGGGAAGGATACAGAGGCCGAACGAAGTATGCTTCTATCGGCGGATGCTACTACGCAGTTAGGTTGGCCGCGGCGGAATTCCTAGCCAAAGAGGGAAGGCAGGCTGGCGTTGTTGCCATGAGGGAGATTCATCCGAGCTTCATCACGCCTTTGGGGGTATGGATAAACCGGGAATGTGTCAGAGAAGCCTTTCAAGGCGAAGACAGAAGGTTTGACACCTTAAACGAAGCGATGGTCTATGTTGGTTCAAGGTTCGCCGTGAGGCTTGAAGATTGGACGGGGGCAAGCGTGCTCCTGAAAGACGCTCTCCATCAAGAGAAGATCACAAAGTATCTTCCATCCTCGCATGGGACATAGGACTAAGAGGAACCATCTATCGCCTTGCCGAGAATGCAGTAGCATAAGTTTTTCTTTTTTGGTTCTGTTAACTCTTGGTGGCTTAGTGTAAAAAAATTGGGGGCTAACTTTTAGACTGCTTGTAGGCATACCGGACAATCAGGGCTGTAAACACGGCTTCTGAAGCAGGTAGTATCGTAAGAGCGGATAGGTTTTGCCAGTGTCCAACTATAGCCATAACTGCAACGACAGTATAGGCTATGCCCGAGATGATGTTTGCCCAGCGGTTTGCTTTGTCCTTCAAAGTGAGGGACAGGAAAGCCATGACCAATGGAACCAAGAACATAATTGTGAACAATAACAACAGTTCAGGTCCTATTTTCACGCCTCCTTTTTCTCCTGACCGTATTTGGTCTATCAGACCTGGCTCATAAAACTCCAATATCATTCCGGCTAAAGCACCCACTTCCCAAACTAGCCATAGAACAGAAAGCCTTACCCTATGGAACATCAGATTTTCCATAATCTGTCGCCTCCTTTTCGCCTCATGTCATTTCTATAAAACGTGATTTCAAGTTGTATTAATAATTTGGTAAAAATCTCCCATCACCCAAGTCCCGAATAGTTAACAGAACCTCTTTTTTCTTGCGATAGCGAATTGTTTTATACTCTTGAGCTGTAGCTATGCTCGTTGGTGAAAATTGTTGGACTTACTTGAGGCAGTTGTTGAGAAAGGGTTGAAAGCCGGAGCGGACTTCTGCGAGGCAAGGTTCTTCGAGGAAAGAAGTAGTAACATCGCCATCGAGAATGGGGTTGCAAAGACTTTGGGTTCAGGAATAGTGCAAGGAGTTGGAGTAAGAGTGATAGTCAATGACAGGTGGGGCTTTGCGTCTACCAATATACCGACACGTCCAAATGCTGAGAGAACCTTGGTGGACGCAATAGGCGGCGCAAGGTCAATAGCGTCGCAGCAAGCTGAAGAGGCGAAAATAGTGGATGTAAAGCCTATGGTAGACACAGTCACTCACAAAGCCAAGATAAACCCGGAAGACATCGACCCAGAACAAAAGGTAAAGAAGATGCTGGAGATAGACAAGTCAGCAAGAACCTTCAGCGACAGGGTGAAGGACACCTTCGTGACCTACAGAGATGTGCTGACAAAGGTGAAGGTGTGCAACTCCTTTGGAACATCAATCGAAGAGACGACGCCAAGAACCCACGTGTTTTGCCAGGTGATCTCTAAGAGGGGCGACAACATGCAAATTGGATTTGAGCATGTTGGGAATGTTGCCGGCTACGAGATTGCCGACTCAATTCAGTCTGAACAATTCTCAGGAAAAGCCGCTGAAAGGGCTGTCAAGCTCCTCGATGCGCATCCTCCGCCTAGGGGCACGTATACTGTTGTCGTGGACCCGGAGGTTGGCGGACTCTTCGTCCACGAGGCGTTTGGTCACAACAGCGAAGGCGACCTCGTCTTCGGTGGGCAATCGATAATCTCGGACAAGATGGGACAGAAGGTGGCAAGCGACCTGGTCTCAATCCTAGACGACCCAACCCAGCCCAAAAATGGACATTTTGTCTATGACCATGAAGGGACCAAAGCCAGGGAACACTTGATCGTAGACAGGGGAACCTTAGTGGGGTTCCTCCATTCACTGGAATCAGCTGCGAAGCTAAGCGGCGAACCGCAGGGCAGTGCTCGGGCTCAGTCCCATCACAACCCGCCTGTCGTACGTATGTCCAACACTTATTTTGGAGCCGGGGATATGACCTTCGAAGAGATTCTGGAAGACATAGACCTAGGAGTATGCCTCTCAGGTTCCCAGTATGGCTACGTGGAGACACAGAAGGGACAGTTCACTTGCAAGGTTGAAGAAGCCTGGATGATCGAGAAAGGCGAACTGACAGATCATCTCAGAGACGTCGCCATCAATGGTTTGGTACTTGACGCTCTCAAAAGTGTCACAGCCGTGGGCAAAGATCTAAGCATCAGGATGCCAGGCATGTGCGGCAAGGCTGGCCAAGGCATGTACGTAGACGCAGGTGCGCCCCACATGAGAATTGACGGCATAGTCGTGGGAGGTAGGAGGTGAGAGACATGGAAAAGATCGATATTGTTATGTCAGTCGAGAAGGCGGTCAAACTTCTCTCAAAGTTGGATGTAGACGTCTTCGATGTTTACGCTGCCTACTCACGCTCGTTAAACATTGGCATCCTAGGCAAAGGGATCAAGGAAGCTAATTCTCGCACTGACCTTGGGATAGGCGTGAGAGCCTACAAGAGCAAAGGGTTGGGAGTCGCCTTTTCCCAAAGCCTGAAGCCAAGAGATGTGAGAACAACAGTCGACCGAGCGGTCAGCTTTACAAGGGCAGCCCAACCGGACCCTTATTTTAAAGGGATACCGGGTCCCTCTAAGGCACCCGAAGTCCGTGGCCTCCGTGACCGCAAAGTAATGGACTTATCATTGGAGGAAGCTGGAGAGCTGGCTAAGAGGATGTTAGATGGCGCGGCGAACGTTTGTCTAGGAGCAATGTATGTGGGTGATTTCAGTGCAACTTACGTAAGGGGTTGCTTGATGACGTCTACGGGTGTCTCTTTCTCAACAGAGAAGACGTTCGTCTCAGCATTCATAGGACCTACTTACAAAAAGGACGATGATATCGGGAGCTCCTCTGAATTCGAGGAATCAATTTCCCTAGCAGAAGTCGATTTTGACAAAATAGGACGGAAAGCCGCCGAGAAAGCCTTAGAGCAGTTTGGTTCAAGGAAGGTTGAAAGCGGCATGTTGCCCATCATTCTCTCTCCTGAGTCAACAGCGTCGGTGATCTTCGGCTTGCTGGAAGCCATATCAGGCGAGTCAGCAGTAAAGGGAAGAACCTTTGCATCGGGCTGCCTTGGGAAGCAGGTTGCTCCAGAGATGCTTGAGATCGATGATGACGGAACCATTCCAGGTGCGATCTCGAGCAATGCCTACGATGGCGAAGGCGTGTCCAGAAGACAGACCAAGGTGGTGAGCAAGGGCAAGGTTCTGACATTTCTACATAACTCCTACTCGGCTGGGATAGCTGGGGTTGAGACAACTGGCCACGCGGTAAGGGGAGGATACGGCGGATATGTAGGCGCTGGCCCATCCAATGTGAGGGTTAAACCGGGAGATAGCTCCTTAGACGAGATGATTGCTGAGACGAAGAAGGGGATACTGGCTACAGGCGCAGGTTTCTCGCCGAACATGGTCTCGGGAGAGTTCTCATCCACGATTGATGAAGGTTTCCTAGTCGAAGACGGCGAGAAGAAACATCCGGTCAAGAACCTGATGACAGGCGGCCACATACTCGAGCTATACAAAAACATCGAGCTAATATCGAAAGAAGGCCGAACCATAGGGAAGGGTTATTTCTTCCCATCAATCAAGATAAGCCAAGTGAAGCTTGCCGGGAAATAAAGAGCTGCAGCAGTCTTCCTCAACCCCCCATTTTCCTTAGAAACCATTTTAGGCTCCAAAATGATGGCTGATCGGCCTCATCGCACTAATGATGAGTCCGAGACAGAGCCCCCTCATCATTAGCAAGGATTACAGAGGCAAGAGAATAGGCATGCGACCAGTAGATGCAATTGTTTCTGAAGCGTATGAAATGAGAGTAAAGTTTCTAAAAATAAAACTTGTAGCACAAAAACATTAGAGCGATAAGGTTCCTCTATGAGCTGGGCCTCAGAAATTTTGGGCATATAGAACTATTCATCGACTTCTCTGACCATCGCTGGAAGCCGGGACCCAGAATCTTCGGTAATAAGTTCAATATTTGACTAGTAACGGATCAGACTTTTCTTATGCCTTTCAGCAGTTCCCTCAGCAGGATTTCTGAGGCATTCTTTCCTTCCTTGTCTCGGATTTTCAGCGCATACCTCTTGAATTCATTAAGGGTAACTGGCTTCTTTTCTTTTTTCTGAGATAGATAAGCAGACTGGACGATGGCCGTGGTTTCTGCGCCTATCTTTTCGTCACATATGGGCCTAACCTTGTTTAGGACGCAGTTGCACATGTTCCTTATCTCTCCTCCGAAGCTTTGGGTCCACGAGAACTTGCCTAGGTCTAATTCTCTTTTCCCGCCATGAACGTCGGTTATCTCCAGGATAGTGCCCTCCTCCTTATGCACGGGTCTCATTGTGCCGTTTGTACCGATCATCGTTGTGTCTAACGAGTCTCTGTGAGACCAAGAGCCCTCAACATGTGCTGTTGACCATTTTCCGTCGTCGTCCTCAAACCGGATCAAAACATGTGCATCGTCCTCAACCTCAAAGGGTTTGAACATTCCCTGCAAGATTCGGGTCTTCATTCTTATGCAGATGCCATAGGGTTCGGCAGCCTTCACCACCGTTGGTTCCTTGTCGAATCCGCTCAGGAACCACGAGGCAGCAATCGCATGAACCCCGTTGTCAAGAAGCGCACCTCCACCAGCAACATCCGGGTTCCAGAACCATGACGCCCACTCAGGTCCGCCGTGAGCCGTCGCGAGAAAGACCAGTTGAAGCTCCCCAATTGCTCCACTCTCGATAAGTTTTTTGGCGTTGTACCAGAGAGGATCGTAAAGCCAGTTCTCATTGTGTTGATAGAGTTTCTTGCTGTCCTCAACAGCCTCAACTACATCCAAGCATTCCACATAGGTTCTGGCCATCGGCTTCTCGGCCATGACATTGACCCCTTGTTTCAAAGCCTCAATGGCGACGGGACCGTGAAACTTCGTGGGAGTACAAATGTCAACCAAGTCAAGGTCTTCCTTAGCCAACATTTGGGTTGCATCAGAATATGTTCTGAGGTTCTGTACATCTTCTTTGAGCCTTTCAGATACTTCAGCTTCACCTTTTTCGTCAGCCTGCTGAGCCTTGTCAAGGTAAGCTTTCCTTGTCCTCCTTTCAGAGTTCTTTAAAACTTCGTTTGACACATCACATAGGCATACCAGCTGCGCTTCTTTAGTGTCAGGGTAAGCTGGAAGATGAGCGGCTACAAAAATTCCTCCAGCCCCAACAATGCCGACCCTAACTCTATTCAACTTCAATCACATCCATTCAGGGATTAGAAACTTTGAGTGCTCGAAGACCTATTAAAGACTTTCCGCGAAGTGGGAAATCCGTATGCAATAATTTCGAAATCAGTTTAGAGACCTCCAACCTGAACTTGAAGAGATCATCTGCCTTGACGGCCTACTAGAATGCGGTTCAACACTTACAAAGGTCCTTGTTGAGGAGGTTTCGTTGACCAAGAGTTTCAAGGAGTAGTTTTATAAGATAGTTTCTCGGTAATACTGTCAAGACGGAGGAATAGCCTATCAGCTTCGAGTACGTGGTTGAGACCGAAGATCTAGCCAAGTACTACCAGATGGGCCCTGTGACGGTTAAAGCCCTTGACGGCGTCAATCTTCGAATCAAACGGGGCGAATATATTTCTATCATGGGTCCTTCAGGCTCTGGAAAGACCACCCTTTTCAACATGGTCGGAGGAATAGACAGACCAACCCGTGGAAGGGTCTTCATCGACGGCGTTGACATCGCCAAGCTAGACGCCTACGAGCTCGCTTGGCTTAGATGCCGAAAGATTGGCTACATCTTCCAGACTTTCAACCTGATACCAGTTCTCACGGCTATAGAGAACGTTACGCTTCCGATGATCTTCGCTGGCGTGGACAGAGACGAACGGACCAGAAGGGGAAGGGAGATACTCGAGTCTGTCGGCCTTGGCGAAAGGCTCAACCACAAACCAGCAGAGTTGAGTGGCGGTCAGCAGCAGCGGGTGGCAATTGCCAGAGCACTAGCGAACAACCCAGTTATTGTGCTTGCCGATGAACCAACGGGAAACTTGGACCTGCATACTGGGCTGGAGATTATCACCTTGCTTAGGGAGATGAACAAGGAGAAAGGCGTGACTATTATCGCTGCTACTCACGACTTGAAGATGATCGACGTCAGCGACAGGATTGTCTATCTCCGTGACGGACTTGTCGACCGCTACGAGACAAGAGCAGAAGTCTACGTAAGAGCAGCGGAGTAGACGAACCCAAACCTGAAGATCCAAGGTCAGATAATATTTTCAAACCAGAAGTATAGAGAGCTGGAGATATAGCTGACTTTCTTTTCCAGTTTTTCTCGAACCCTTAGACTTCGTATCTGAGCGCTTCCGCCGGGTTGAGCCTTGCCGCATAGAACGCAGGATAAGCCGCAGCAGCAACACTCAAAAGTGCCGCCACTCCTATGGCTTCTCCTATGATTGTTAGGTAGCTGACCATGATCGGGGCGAGTGTCGTTGCAGGAAAGACCTTGTCAAAGCCTAACTGAATGCCAAAGATGCTGGCAGCGGCAACCCATCCCGCAAAGGCTCCGATTACACCGCCTAACAGTCCAAGCAGTAGTGCTTCAATCAGGAATATTTCTAGAACATTTGTGTCAGTCGCTCCTAGACATTTCATTGTGCCAATCTCTTTGTACCTTTCGGTGACGGACATCAACATTGAATTGACGATCCCGACACCGCACACGAGTAGAGCGATTATGACCATCCATAGTTGATATGATTCAGGCGGTTGTTCACCTGCAGTGGAAAGTATTATGCCCATTGATAGTATCGTGACCATGAAGGCGATACCCAGCAATACGGACAGCGCCGTGATAAGGGCTCTTGTGAAACGTTTCTTTATGCTTTCGAGTGAGAAAAGGAAAGCTTCGCCGATGGGAAACTTGATTGTTCCTACCTTACTGATTGCTGCTGTGTTTTGCTTCGGCGTTGGCTTTGGCTTTGGAGCCTTCTTCTTTGAACTCATCATTTATCCCTCAGATACACCATTCTTATAAACCATCGCCTTTTAAAGATTTTCGATAATGTCTCAGAACTACCGCTTTCAAATTCTTTTAAATTTATTAGACTGTCTTTATCGTTCCGCTTGTTCTACCAAATCTGTGAACCCATTAACCTGTAGGGGACCAAAAATCTTAAGGACAGACTGCATATCTGTGATTAGGGTAAGCCATATTACTCAAGACTATACGGGCTAGACCGATAAAGGAAAGCTAGTGGGTGAAAGGTGAGGCGATTGCCGTTTGGTTATAATGGGAGGATTCTGAGGGTTGATCTTTCAAGAAGCCGAATCAAAGTTGATCAGCCAGATGATGTATTTTACCGCAGATACATCGGCGGAGAAGGCTTTGTCGCATACTACTTACTCAAGGAACTTGACCCCGGCATAGACCCTCTACGTCCTAAAAATATACTGATCTTCGCAGCTGGACCAGTAACTGGCGCCTCTATACCTGGAAACGGTAGAAACAGTGTCGGGGCCAGGTCCCCCTTGACCGGCGGCTTTGGTGAGTCGGAGGTTGGCGGGTTGTGGGGGGCTGAACTGAAACATGCTGGTTTTGATGCCATAATTTTCACAGGCAGATCCAAAGACCCAGTGTTCCTCTGGGTGCACGATGGAGAGGCCGAATTAAGGGACGCCCAACACCTTTGGGGAAAAGAGACAGGTGACACCGAAAGTCTGATACGTGACGAGCTGGCCGATCGGTTTGTCCGCGTTGCCACAATAGGTCCTGCGGGTGAGAAGATGGTCCGTTATGCTTGTGTCATCAATGACCTTCGAGATGCTGCTGGACGGACGGGTATGGGCGCGGTTATGGGGTCAAAGAACCTCAAAGCCATAGCGGTGAGAGGTCACAAGAAACCGCTGGAGGTTAGCGACCCTCAGAAACTTAGGGAGTTGACAAGTTGGCTGAACAAAAACATGAACGACGTTATCGAATGGGCCCATAAATATGGAACAGGGTCAGATATTGACGGATATGCGGCCTCCGGCAACCTGCCAACTCGTAATTTCAGAGACGGGGACTTCCAAAACCCAGAAGCCCTAGACGCCAAGACAATCAAGGAAACCATAAGGATAGGCATGGAAGGATGCTATGCGTGTTCTGTCAGGTGTAAGAAAGTCGTCAGGCTTGAGGAGCCTTGGAGTGTTGATCCAAAATACGGTGGACCTGAGTATGAAGCTCTGGCTGCCTTGGGCTCCAACTGCGGCGTAGACGACCTGAAAGCTGTGACTAAGGCAAACGAAATTTGCAACAGGAACTCGCTGGATACAATCTCAGCGGGTGTGGCAATAGCTTTTGCCATGGAGTGTTATGAGAACGGGATTTTGACCGTCAAGGATACTGATGGACTTGAACTTAGATTCGGCAACTCTGAAGCTATGGTAGAGATGGTGAAGATGATCGCTCACCGACAAGGGATAGGTGACCTCTTGGCTGAGGGTGTGAAAAGGGCGTCTGCCAAGATCGGACGGGGCTCCGAAGACTTTGCGATCCATGTGAAGGGGCAGGAGGTACCGATGCATGAGCCTCGGTTGAAGAGGGCTATAGGGTTGGGCTATGCTGTCTCGCCGACGGGTGCGGATCACCAGCATAACTTGCATGATATGGGACTAGCTACAGGTGGGTCAGTTGCAGAACTCTTGTCCGCTCTCGGGGTCTTGGAGCTCGTTCCCCTAGAAGATGTGGGACCAAAAAAGGTTAGGGCTTTCGTATATCATGTAGATTGGCGGGTCTTAGACAATTGCCTCCTATTGTGCTGCTTCCTGCCGTGGGACTACTATCAGAAGACCGAAATCGTAAGGGCTGTCACAGGCTGGAACACGACAGCTTGGGAACTCATGAAAGTCGGTGAAAGGATCACAACAATGGCCAGGATCTTCAACATACGAGAAGGGTTCACAAAGGAAGACGACTGGCTGCCTAAAAGGTTCTTTCAGCCCACTACAGCAGGTCCTCTTTCAGACACTCGAGTAGATGTTGATAAATTCAGAAAAATGATAGATATATACTATGAAATGATGGGCTGGGATGAGAACGGGGTTCCCACCGAGACGAAACTCGAAGAACTGGACATACAATGGTCTAAAACATATCTGGATTGAGCATATTTTTCTCCCGCTTATCTTTTCCCAAACTCTTAGAAATCTTGTCAATGGAACCTTTTACAAAGTCATTGAGATTTTATGTGTATATCCCGCGGTCAGACCCTTCGTTCAGATTGATACTTCACTACCTTTTAATATTTTCTACATTACTTTTTGAGCGTGAGGAAGAAGCAATGACATCGAAAAGGTCCAAACTGGAGATATATCTCGATGTCTTGAAGGCTGTTAGGAAGGGTACATACAAACCTACAAGGATAATGTACCGGACTAATCTTTCATGGAAGCCCTTGATGGAGGTTCTCGATTCCTTAGCTGCACAAGGCTTAATCTCTGTCAAGACAGAAGGTAACCACAAATCTTACGAGATAACAGACAAGGGAAAGAGTGTTCTGCAATATTTCTCAAAGGCTATGGAGTCTATCGAAGTAACTTAGCAAGGATCGAGATGGCGACCTGGAACCTATCAAAGACAACAAAAACACTTCAGGCATAAGTCTTCCCAGAGAAATTGCCGCTTTTAACTAGAGAGGCCGACTAGAAAAAGTCGAGCTTTATGTTTGTGCACATCCCGTATCTACAAGAAAAGATCGCTTAAGTCTACTGATAAGAATGGGTGTCGATTAGAAAGAATCTGACTGCTATTCCTGCTTGCTTAGTCTTTTCCAGTCAATTCTTTTCGCGATCTTCTTTAAGTGCGACTTAAGTACCTTCTCCACGTCTTCGAATCCTAGGCGACCTGCGTTCCACGTAACGAAGGGGGGATAGAAGGAAGCCTCTTTGAACTTGGCTTTGCCTTCTTTGACGTCAAACTTAAGGTATCCTAATTCTCTAAGATAACAGGAATCATTTGGGCATAGAATATCGATCTCCTTTAGCTCGTGCTTCAGGTACAAGACTTTATACTCTTCAGGGTCTTCTATCACCCTGCCGCAGGGGCATTGAATGTTCTCAGACAATTCAGACATCCCACTGACCCTTCCTATTTCTCAAACTCCTCAGCTGTCAGGACGAGTCCACGTCTCTGTTCTATGTTTTCAACGGTTCCATCTCTAAGGAATACCACTCTGTCGCTGATGTCAATCATCTTCAAGTCGTGAGTAGCACAGATGATCGTTGTACCACGCTCAGCCTTCAGACGATACAAGAGCTGAACAATGGCAAAGCCAGTGTTAAGGTCAAGGTTTCCCGTAGGCTCGTCAGCAAGAATAATCGCGGGGTCGTTTGCCAATGCCCTCGCAATGGCTACACGCTGCTGCTGACCGCCACTCAACTCCGTAGGCCTGTGATCGACCCTGTCACTCAGGCCCACCAGGTTCAAAAGGTCAACTGCTTTCTTATGCCTGCTTTCCTTGTCCACTCCCAAAAAAGTCATTGGCAATGCGACGTTTTCCATGGCTGTTAGGACAGGTATCAGATTGAAGGTCTGAAATATGTAGCCAATCTTTTGGCATCTCAGCCAAGCCATAGCTTTTGATGGCATCTTTGAAAGGTCTACCCCGTCGATGAATATGTCGCCCTTCGTCGGTCTGTCTATTCCTCCGATCATGTTGAAAAGGGTGGTCTTTCCAGAGCCTGAAGGACCCATGACAGAAAGATACTCGCCGTGTGGTATCTCTAAGTCTATGCCGCGCAAAGCATGAACTTCTTCACCTTTGAGGTGGTATACCTTATGTATATCCACAACTTTTACAGCGGGCACTTCTTCTCCCATTATAAGGTGCACCTCTTGGTATCTCTGATTAATGCCCTAAAGTTGTTTATATAGTTAATGTCCAAACAGAGTTCTGTTAGCTGTCTTAATAGAAAATCTAAGTGAAGCCATCCATTAACATATTTGCAACCAAGCTTTCAACCCTCAAGTGAAGTGTCAGAGCTGTTTCTGAGATCTCTTCACCTTTCCGCGTGAGCGTGTAAACCCTTTTCCTTCCATTCCATCCTCCCTCTATAAGCCCTTCTCTCTCAAGTGCGTACAATAGTGAATAAACAGAACCTGAACTTGGTAGAAAGTTGAACCTATTGAAGATAGAGGTGATCACGTCGTAGCCGCTCATCGGTGTCCTTCTTAACATTGCTAGGATTATGATGTCCATGAAGTTTCTTATGGTCCTTCTGCGGAGCTGCCGAATTAACCTCTTCTTCTCCGCATGTATGGTTTCTAACATAATCTCACCGATTATCTATTCATGTATGAACATATATAAATTTTTCTATCTTGTATGAATAATAGCCTATGGTCATAGAGTTATTTCCTAGATAAGTTCTGAAACAGCCTTTTCGAATCTAAACTAACCACGTGATTATCTGGGAAAGCCTAAAAAATATATATGAAAGGTTCTAGACCTGTGAAAAGAATTTTGAAATAACTTCACCAAATTTTGGGATGGAAAGGACTTTCTTAATATCATTGTATATACGTACGTGATGGCAAATGTTATCTTTAACATTTTTTGAATCTAGGGAAAGGTGTTTGATTTGAGTTTGTGGAAATACTCTTTCGGACTAGATACTAGAGAGCTGGATCTGGCAAAGAAGAAGAAGCAGGCCTTAGACAATTTGCTCGCATCTGACAAGATATCTCGGTCAACTTACGATTATCTAGAAGCGGAACTCACCGAGGCAATGACGGACTTGGAAAGTCACATCAAAACGCTTACTGACAAGATGAAGGCGAGGGCGCAAGACCTTGAGAGTCAATTGAACACGCTGGAGGTGTTCCTCGCAAGTCTTGAGATCCATCATGCCGCTGGAGACATAGACGATGAGACATATGACAAACAAAACAAGGCTATCCTTCTGGGTCTTGAAGCTACGAGGCAAGAGATGAACGACATTAAAGGTTCCTTATCTAAGACCGTTCCAGGATCTGGCAAGGCGCCAAAGGAGGAACCAGAACCAGAGGTAGCAACATCCGAAACGACCGAGTCTCCAGATCCAATGGAGATCGAGGAAGACGAATCTGAAGTAGAGCCGGCTTACGAACTGACAGAACCTTCTGAACCAAGTCACGAGATGACAACTGAGAGCTCTCCCATTGAACCATCTGAGAGTGAAGTTCCTCCGCCTGTGTTCCAGTCAGTCCAGCCTTCACCAGAGTTCAACACAACTGAAGACTAGAGGCATTCCGATTTCCTTCCTCGTCATGCCTAAGCAACAATCTTATGGCAAGCGAATGCCCTAGATGCAAGTTGTAATCTAGATAAAGGATTGAACCGGGTATACTTAAGTTAAAAGGGCAGAATAGACTTCTAGCATATTGTCGCCGCGTGATATGACTGTCCTTCCATCAATTCTGGTTGCACCCATCCTTTTTGATACCATTTCGGCTCTATCGCTATCGTGATACTCTACCTTAAGCTCCAGCGGGATCTTAGGTTTATATGGATGGAATTCTTCGGCTCTGGCTATCGCTCTTCTTGCTGCCTCCCTTATCAACCTTCTAGCCTCTTTGGGGTGGATGCATTTGGCAGCAAACCGGCTAGTAGCCTGTTTGACGGCCACTGTCTCAATTTTACCCAGAAGGGTTTCCGCTTCTTTGACCGCGGCTAGATCGCCAGTCACCATGCCCAGCGGTACACCGTAATGACCAGCCAAAGCGGCCCATAAGCCTATCTCGCCAACAGGTTTCCCGTTCAACCAAACGTTATCGATGCCGACGTGTGACAGTGTATGAGTCAAAACTCCGTCAGGTGTGCCAGCCATAGAATGGGCTCCAATGGCAAACATAAGATCATAAGACTCGTCCAGACCTTCAAGTTCCAGAACTCTACGACCTTTCACAAGCTGCGCTCTCGGATCCAAATCCTCAAGTATAATGCTGAAGGCTGCCCCGTGTCCGTCCAAGACAACAATATCGGCGACCCCGTATTCAAAGACGCCTTCAATGGCCGCGTTCACGTCTCCCGTCAGCAATCTTCTTGCCGACTCGTGTTCTCTGCCTCCTGGATTGAAGTCTGCCCAGTCCCCTGTTACTCCAGTTGCTCCCTCCAGATCTGTCATGAAAAATATTTTCACGTGCCATTACTCCTTCAGGGGAAAGCTGACCCGATTATGGGTCTTGCCTGATTTATAGATAGCTCTAATGAATTCAACGGATCTTCTGCCCTCGATTCCATTCACGTATGGATCTCTGTCCTCCAAGATGGCCTCCGCGAAATCCCTGATAACAAGAGCGTGATTGGTCGCTGGGACAAGTTCAGGTCTAGCCCAAGATGCCAAGCCCTGTTTTGCCTGTTCAATCGTTTCTTCTTTCTCGCCGAAGATAGACCATCTTTTAAGCATCTCCCCCTCTATTATAGCCGTACCTTTGGTTCCATGGATCTCTAGCCTTGTTGGCAGACCGGGATATATGGCTGTGCTTCCTTGGACAATTCCTAAGGCGCCATTCTCAAATCGGACAATAGCCACTGCAAGGTCTTCGACTTCTACATCGTGAGAGAATGTATCTGTCTGAGCCAGCAAGTACTTTGGCTGCCTAAATATCCATAGGAGCAGGTCAACAGTGTGGATCGCTTGGTTTATCAAGGCTCCTCCTCCTTCTGTTTCCCAGTGTCCTCTCCACGAACTTGTTTCGTAGTATTCCTGCGTCCTGTACCATTCTACGATGGCTTCACCTAGAATGAGGCGGCCGAACCTTCCTTCTTTGACTGATGATTGAACCTTCCTGAACGTTGGGTCGAACCTTGATTGTAGAATGACGCCTAACTTTAACTCCCTCTTTTCCGCTTGCCTTATCATCTCGTCCGCTTCTATGAGGTTGACAGCCATGGGCTTGTCTACCAACGCGTGTTTGCCCGCCTTCATAGCCTCTAGGGCCATGGGGCAATGGAGATAGTGAGGTGTGTTGATGATGACCGCATCTATGTCCGCCTTTTCTAGCATCTCGCCGTAGTCTGTGAACCAAAATTTCAAACCGCATTTAGATGCGAAGTCTCTGGCTCTTTCTTCCCTCTGGCTTGTGACTGCCTCTAGCTCGGCCACTGCTTCGCCGGCATTAACCAACATAGAGAATCCGCTGGCACAGAAATTAGCGCCAACACCTGTTCCAACTATCCCAAACTTGACCTTTCTAACCATGGGGCTTCGCCATCAAGTATGAAAGTATCAGATGACTTTTATGAAAGCTTAAGAGGTTGCGTCTTTTGCGGGAATTCACGAAAGTAAGGTTGCCTTCGCCTCACTGCTTCAAGAAAAAGGTTCCTTAGGGTTTCTTCGGAGGCACCTTCTCTCATCGGACCTAAGATGTCAACGAGGTTGCTGTTTCTGAAGAGGCATGGCTTGAGTTTCCCGTCGGAGGTCACGCGAATCCGGTTGCAGTATTGGCAGAACTCGGTGTTATGCATGGGTCTCACGATTTCTATTTCGCCGCCGTTGCGGAGACCGTACTTTCTTCGGTGATGCATCCGTCTGACAGTTACGGTTCTGGCGTTGTTCTTGATGTAGCTTTCGACATCATCCAAGTCAACATGGTACCTTTTGTAGAGTTCGTCCTCATCCGGTGATTCGAGCTCTATGATCTGGAGGATTAGGCCGTGATCCTTTGTGAACCCGATCATCTTTGAAACCTCATCCTCGTTCACTCCTTTGAGAAGAACCATGTTGACTTTCAATGGACATAAACCTGTCTTCACGGCTTCTCTTATGCCAGAGATGACGGCTTCTAGACCGGTCGAGCCAGTAATACGCTTGAACCTTTCGTGGTTTAATGTATCAAGGCTGACGTTTATCCTTGTTAAGCCAGCCTTCTTCAAGCCTTCAGCAAGTCCTGCGAGGAAAATGCCGTTTGTCGTCATCGATACCTCTTCAACTCCCCGGCTATCTCTAATCATATTAACAATCTCTAGAATGTCACTTCTCATAAGAGGTTCTCCCCCAGTCAGTTTTACTTTACGAATGCTGAACGAGACTGCTAGATTGACGATTCTCTGTATCTCTTCAGGCGTCATTTCAATGGTTTTCTTTGGGATCTCACCTTCTAGGTGGCAATAGAAGCAGCGAAGGTTGCATCTCTGGGTCAGTGATATTCGAATGCTGTCCACGGGTCTGCCGTAAGGATCAGTGAGCATTATCTTGCACTCCCTTTAAAGGTGTCAAGATGCAAGATTCACGTCTATCTCAACCAGAATCATGTTTATAAACATATCAAACTTTGAACTGTTTTTTTCATTCATCCATCCGAAGCTTGGTTAATCATCTGAGCATGTGAAGAGAATGCTTCTTCATTGGCACTGACATTAGGCCAGAATCCTGATATTAGATTCTGCCAAGAGGCAAAGCTTCCGGTTCCTCTTTTTTTCCACAATTCTTTTATTCAAATACATCGAGACTTCACTGGTCTATGATATCGGTTGAGGAATCTATCGCAACCGCTTTGCTCTTTAGTTGGGTGATTTTTGTAGCGATGGTACTCACAAAATACCTCTACAAATGGATGAAGGATCGCGGCGTCGAACACAACGTTGCGGTCTATTATAACAGAAAGATTATCCACATGCTTGCCGGAGGTCTGGTTGCAGCTCTAGTCCCCTTTATATTCAGGACGTCGCTGCTACCTTTTGCGATGGCTATGCTGCTAGCTATTTTCATCTATATGCCTCATAAAATGGGGAAGATAATGTATTGGTTCCAGACAGAAGACAACATGTACGAAGTCTCATTCGCTGTCATGTGGGGGATCATAATCTCCCTTGGATGGTTATTTTCTGGTGGAGATTTCTGGTTTGGTGTCTTACCTGTGCTCTTCATGTCTGTCGGAGACGCGGTTACGGGTGTCGTAAGGAACGTAATCTACAAGAAGAGAACAAAGTCTTGGTGGGGAAACTTGGTCATGGCTTTGTTCTCTATATTCCTAGGGGCGATGTTAGGGTTTGCGGGTATTCTGGCGGGAGCGGCGGCATCCGTGGTAGAGCACTTTGAATTTCGGCCTATCGATGATAATGTTACTGTGCCTTTTGTCTCCTTTGTGATTCTGATTCTTGCCAAGTTATATGCACCTGGACTACTGACACTTTAGGACAACTGACCTAGACCAAAATCTCCTCTATTACTTCGAGCTGAAATGTGAAATTGCTGGGAAAATGAAAGCAGAGCATAGATAGGTGACCAGACTTCTGATCATTTTTTTGCATAATTGTGAACTGTAGTGACCACCCTAATAGGATTAGTTGATAACGGAGGTGGCTATGAAAGGATGTACAATCCGAGAACGGTAAGCCAGAAGACGGGCGGATATGTCAGATCTGCGCTCAGAAACAAGGTGACAGTCTCGTTAGGTTTCATTGCCTATATGGGTGTCATTTGCTTCTTAATTTACATTTTCATTACTTAACAGGGTTTGTTCAGTGATCATCCGTATGGCTTGACAAGACGTGGTCAAGTCTATTACCAAATTCAGAGCTAAAGGTTAATAAATGCGGTCTTTAGATGGGTGTTCATGAAACTCGAGAACTTGACAAATCAGGATCTGGAACTTGTTGAGATAGCTAAGGATCTGATCAGGAAAAGAAGGTCTAAAATCTCAAGTGTCTCAGCGGTTCTTAAAACGAAGAACCATAAGATCTTTTCTGGTGTAAACATTGAGATAGAGTGCTCTGCTCCTTGTTCGATCTGTGCAGAGTACGCGGCAATAGGAGCAATGGTCACTGAAGGCGAGAAGGAGATCGACACGATCGTGGCAGTCAACCTTTGGGAGACGGGATATTCTATTCTGCCGCCATGCGGAAAATGCAGGCAACTCATAAGCGAGTTTGGCAACCCCTACGTGATCGTTGATGTAGAAGGTGAACAGAAGAAGGTGAGACTGGGCGAACTGTATCCCCTGCCTGTGGTCTCTGAGTAGTTGCTTTTATTTTAGATTAATCTCATTCGCACAGAGAGAATTCTACATCATTCTAACCTTAATCGGATTGTGAAGATGCTCTCCGGTTCCTTCCTCCGAATCCTTTATCAAGCCAAAAAAGTCAGGCTGGTAGACTTTTAACAATAGAATCCCTTTCAATACAATACAAAGCTAAAATACCCTAATATACTCTTCAATTTTGGGCAGGTGACGTCTCAAACTATGGCATCAAAGAAATTTGGAGAAGTAAAGGGACCGTTCATTCTGTGGTTTTTCTTCACCCTGTATTTTGCCATTCTTGTTGCATTTGTGGGCTCGTCAAAGCAGACGTTGCCGCAAGACATTACGATCTTTCTTGTCTTGAATTTGTTGTTCAATATGGTTATGAATGGGGGAGTTTTTCTTGTCTTTCTCATCATTTTTCTAGCTGTTTGGGAAAAACAACGTTCTTTGAGGGGCATCTTTTCCAGCGTGGGGGTGAAAAAGGAAGGTTTCGTTAAGAGCGTGCTTTGGGGTATCGCCTTGTTTCCATTGTTTCTTGCCATCGGTTTGATAACGTTGATGCTTAGTTTCTTTCTGGGTCCTGTCCCATTCTTGCGTGCTTTTATTTCTGACAGCGGGCAATTTCCCCGTTGGTATCTTTATTATATGGTCATTAACTCGTTCTTCCCTGTCGCAGTTGTCGAAGAGACTGTTGGAAGAGGATACATTCTAGACAGACTTCTGCCCCATCATCCTTCAAACCTTGCCGAGGCTTTACCTGCAATTCTTCTAGGCTCTCTCTTGTTTACACTTTGGCATCTCCCCGCGTATCTAAAAGTATACGCATTATCGCTTCCTTGGGTTGTCGCTCTTCTAGCTGGTAACGTTTTCCCACTATCGGTTAGTTTGAGCATAGCTTATGTTCGATCAAGAACCAGAAACATCGCTGGTCCCGTGCTTATCCATTTTCTCCTGGATAGTGTGCCTTACATTCTTATGTTTGCTTAGGGTAACTTGAATATAGAAGTCTCACCTAAGTAAATCTTTTAAATTTAAAGTTTGATTTAAAAATACTTCAGGGGTCGTCGGCTAGCTTGGTCTAGGCTATGAGACTTGGGCTCTCGTGACCCCGGTTCAAATCCGGGCGACCCCACCATTCATATCAGAAACAATCCAACGTCCAAGAATGAGGAGCAAAAAGGTTTCAGGCGACTTCTGAGAGAAAAATTACGCCGAGAAGTCTTTAAATTCAATACTATATAAATAGATCTTGTGAAGCATGATGACGCTTACGAAGCAAGACATTCTTAGAAGGATCGAAGAGAATGGGAACCAAATCAAGGAATACGGAATAATACGGATAGGTCTGTTCGGTTCTTACATCAAGGATAAGCAAAGAAGAAGAAGCGACATAGACATACTTGTTGAATTTGAAAGCGGGATGAAGACCTTCGACAACTACATGGGACTGAAATTTTTTCTTGAGGACCTGCTTGAATGCAAGGTGGATTTAGTCATCTCTGAGGCTCTAAAGCCCCAGATTAGACCATACATAATGAGAGAGGTGGAGTATGCGAAGGGATTATAGAGTTTACCTTAGGGATATATTGGACGCTATTGTCAAGATAGAGAGGTATGTGGCAAGTTCAAGTTTCGAGGAATTTGTGAAAAACGAGCTAGTAGTTGACGCGGTCGTCAGAAACCTAGAAATCATCGGAGAGGCAGTGAAGCGATTGCCAAAAAATGTTACGACAGAACACAATGATATAGACTGGCGAAGAATGGCCGGACTGAGAGACATTCTGATCCACGAGTATTTCGGTGTCGACTCAGAAATCCTCTGGGACATTATCAAGAACAAGCTTCCAGAACTGAAAGAAAAGGTCTGCCAAATTTTGCAGGAGTAGGCTGTTTCTTGTTTTCAAGCAATATGCGCCAGTGGGTGAAGAAATCGCAGCCAAAACTCAAACCGTGGAAGATTCGCTCAAAGCTCCAGAATGCGCAGACTTGGGCTCTCGTGACCCCGGTTCAAATCCGGGCGACCCCTCTTTCAAGATATTGCTGAAGGGATGATGTTGTGTTGAAGAAGACTCTCAAGCCTGAAGAGGACGCCTATGGTCAGCTGATCTATGCCTACTACAGCGGCAATGAGGTTTACGAGATAGCGGAAAGGGACGACGGCTACATCTCCGCCTCTCCTTTGCCGAAGGTTTACTTCTCCAGTTACGATGAGTGGTCTCCCAACGAGAAGAAGGCAATGGAATACATCAAAGGAAGGGTCTTAGACATAGGCTGCGGCGCCGGTAGGCATTCGCTGTATCTGCAAGAGAAGGGCTTCGACGTTCTTGGGATTGACATCTCTCCCCTTGCCATAAAGGTCTGTCAGCTCAGAGGCTTGAAGAAGGCAGAGGTTATGTCATTTGACGAGGTGGATTTCAAGCCAGATTCTTTCGACGCGGTAATAATGATGGGAAACAACTTCGGCCTCTTTGGATCCTTCAAGAAAGCCAAGAGACTCCTTAGAAGACTTCACAAGATGACCTCCAGCAACGCTCTAATCATAGCCGAGACCCAAGACCCGTACAAGACCGAGAATCCCGCGCATCTTGAGTATCAGAAGCTTAACAGGAAGAGAGGCAGAATGGGCGGACAGGTCAGGCTGAGGGTGAGGTTTGGGAAGTTTGCCACCCCTTGGTTCGACTACCTCATGGTCTCTAAAGAAGAGATGAGCGAGATACTCAAAGGAACCGGATGGAAGGTTAAAGAATTCCTAGACTCTGAGGGTGCACAGTACATAACGTTGATTGAGAAGGAAAATCCAATCGGTCTAAAACAAGTCCACTATCGGACCAAGTAAATGCTTTTCAATAAACTTCCTATCCACAAGTAGGCCGTCGCTGGCGTTCAAGCCGTTACAGCAGGGAATAAACCTTAATATCCCTATGTTTGGGCTTGTTCGCTGGAACTCAAAGGGGTAAAGCCTGCAGAGAGAAGGACGCAGGTCATATATGCTGCATCTGTAAACCTTGTCTTCCGTGTCATAATTGAGGAAGATGCATGAGCCGTCTTCTTTCTGCTTCAGAACCAGTTCACTCACGTTCCGCTGTCCAGTCTGATTCGCTAACTGGTGAACAAGATATTCCATCGGTTCAAAGCCTGCTGCTCTGAGACGCTTCTGATCATTTTCTGTAACCCCTGGTCCACCCAGCTTGCAGCAGAAGACGGCGCATCCTTTGCATTTGAACCGGAGATTCTTCTCAAAGAAGACTATGTCAGTGAACTCACGCGTGCACGGATTCCAAGTTATCTTGGCGATTTCTTCGGGCATCATTGACACCGATTCTGTCTAAAGTATATTCTAGCCATCTCGGTCATCAACAACATTCACTGAAGACCAAGACTTAAGCGTGCGTCTTGGAATCTCCTTCTGACGGTTTCAAGTTGTGTGCCTAAGACCTCGATCTTGCTGAGATCTCCTTCACCGAGCCCTCGTCTCACCGCCTCCTGTATCAATGGCATCCTCTCCGGATCAAGGTCGACAAGAGAAGCCCCCACAGCCTCAACGGCGATTGAGTCCCTGCCAACCAGGAGAATATTAGTCCCGAGTCTCTTGCTGGTCTTGTTTGTGCTGAGATATGTGTAGGTGCCGTCTAAGACAGCGAGATCTATCCCGCCGATCGCCTCATACGCGTCAAGCAGAACAGATACGAGGTTCTTGTGGAACCTTGCCTTCTTCCTGTCCGGAATCAAACCCAGCAGATTCTTCAAGACTGAGCCAACATTCATGAGTTCTGGGAGCCCGCCATTGTCAAACCTGCGCGGCACGTGTGTGCTGACGAAGATGTTGGGCTTGAAGAGAATGCGCGAGAAGCCGACTTCTTCTTTGCCGACTTTGACCTTCCTTGTGTCCGTGTCAGTCGATAGATTGAAGGGCACGACCCTTTCATTGAAGACCTCGTGCCAGATTTGAAGCCGCTCCAAGCCTGTTCCCTTATAGTTGTCAGACTCAATTAGGGAGACTTGGGGAGCTCTGTTAAAGGCATCGGCGATTGATCTGACCATGCCCACTGTGGCACAGCCGCTTGGGGTTACCTTCTTGTGGTCGAATACGCCGACCTTGATCACGACGGGTCTCTCAGCTGTGTTCAGATCGTCAATTCCGCCAGTCAGGTCCACTGCCTGCCTAAAGGATTTCTGGACGTTTTCACCTAACTCGACAACAGCAACCTTCGATACCATGTTTGACACCTGATGCTTAACTAATCCCTTAACCATTATATGTTTTGAGCAAGATTAAAGGTCCAAGCCTGTCATCTCACACGCTTGTTCCTTCTCTTGGGGATTATTCTGCTCAGAGGTTGAGTGTTGCCAGGGAGGTTTCCTCGTCTACAGGTTTGACTTCGAAGCCCTTCTTGTAGCATATATGAGCCATCTTTGTGTTCTCGGCTTGGATCTCGCCGAATATCTTCTTGAGCCCCATGCTCCTGCTGATGTCGATGATGTACCCAAACATCTCTGTGCCTAGGCCCCTGTTTTGCCACGGATCTCCGACGACGATTGCAACTTCGCCGCTCTCGCTGTCAGGCTGGACCACAAGCCTAACCGTGCCGACTATCCTTCGCTTGCCGTTCTCTGTCATCTCAGCCACAATGGTCATCTCTCTGTCATAGTCGATATTGCAATACCGAGCCAAGGTCTCATGCGTTATCTCTTTGATCACCCGGAAGAACCTGAAACGCATCGTTTCCTCCGAGAAAGTTTGGAACAACTCAACAAGCAAAGGTTCGTCCTCAGGTTTTATTGGACGCAGCAAAACTTCCCTCCCATCTCTCAATCTGGAGGAGGTCATATACTTTGCTGGATACGGCCTTATTATAAGATGCCTGTATTGTTGCGCCTTCTCAGAGACCTTCTCTAGGTCTATGATTATTCGTGCATCCAATGCTATTACATCTTTTTCGCTCGCCAGAAGAGGGTTCACGTCGAACTCAACAATCTGCGGGAAGTCAACTATGAGCTGAGAAAACTTGACGAGGGTTTCTTCAAGAAGACGTAGGTTTGCCGGAGGCTTGCCTCTAAAGCCTTCTGAAAGAATTTTATGGGCCTTTGTCTGCTCGATCATCCTCCTCGCCAAAGTCTGGCTTAGAGGCGGAAACCCGACCGATATGTCACTGAAGAGTTCAACACCAACACCTCCCATCCCAAACGCTACTATAGCACCAAATTGCGGGTCCCTCTTAGAACTCATCATCAGTTCGTATCCGCCTGAAACCATAGGCTGGACGGTTAAGCCTTCCACCCTTGAAGAAGGAACAGCCTTCTCAGCCCGGCTCATCAGCTCCTCGAAGCATCTCTTTACTTCTAGGTCAGAGGCGACGTTCAAGACAACACCGCCAATATCGGTCTTATGCGTGATTTGAGACGACAGAATTTTTAAAACCACTGGATAACTAATTTTAGAGGCTATGCGCACGGCCTGCTCAACGGTTTCGGCGACGTGAGCCCTAGCAGTCAAGATGCCGTAAGCTTCGAGAAACTCCTTTGACTCAGGCTCGCTAAGCGTCTTCCTTCCATCCTTAGCCGCCGTCCTAAGTATTTTCTCAAGGCGCCGTCTGTTAGCTGTGAGGCTTATGGGCAGCTCTTCAGGCGTCTCATAGAGGAGCTGAAGGTTCCTTGCATACTGATACATGTACACAAAGGTCGCTACGGCGTGCTCAGGCGTAAGGAACGTTGGGATTCTGTTATTCCGAAGGAGTGCTCTAGCCTCCTGCACATCCTCCTCCCCGAGCCAAGAAGCCAGAATGGGTTTGTTGGTCTCCTTTGACGCTTCAACCAGAGTCTTGGCTGTCTCGATCGGATCAGCAGCGCCGATGGGTGTATAGATCACCAGATAGCCATCTATGTTTGGGTCTCTGAAGCAGATCTCGAGAACCCGTCGAAATCTGTCGATCGTGGCGTCTTCGCATATGTCTATTGGATTCGACCGGCTCCAGTAGTACGGCAGTATCTTATCCAAGGCCTGCATCGTCTCGTCGCTTAGCTTGGCAAGTCTGCCTCCCTTGGCTATCAACGCATCCGTAGCCATGACACCAGGTCCGCCGGCGTTGGTGACGATG
>Ga0315306_10000263_pt1 | contig 25134 bp, 22 predicted proteins | sample TDP1_MG_FD_203803 | JGI IMG/M metagenome (GOLD analysis project Ga0315306, IMG submission 203803) | Freshwater sediment microbial communities from Lake Towuti, South Sulawesi, Indonesia - TDP1 | ecosystem: Environmental > Aquatic > Freshwater > Lake > Sediment | place: Indonesia: South Sulawesi... | reverse complement strand
CTTGGGCTCAGGGCAAGTGGTTAGAAAACCGTTTGAAGGCTGAGCGGGCATGGTTCCTCGACCGAAGGGAGAGGAGAGCGAAGCCTGAAACCGAGTCGCTTTTGCCTCGCTGGGGCAAAAGCGACGTGTTTTCTAACCACTTGCCCTGAGCCCTTTTTCTACAAACTTATTCTATCAAAATCCTTTGGGATGATGAGCTTGCCTTTGTAGTTTTTTCTGATTTCCTGCTCAATCTCGGATAATGGAAATTCCAGTTCCCCGAAAAAATGGCAGGGAATGAGGCATTTGACACCGGCTTTTTGAGCAAGCTTACCAAGCAGAAGAGAATCGGTGTGCATCGTCTTGAGCGAAGGATATTGTTTAAAAAAGCGTGAGGGAGCGCTGCAATCATGGATGAGGTAGTCTGCGTTCTCCGCTTCTTTAAAGAAAGAAGGGCGGGGCGGCGTGTCTCCGGAATAAATCAATTCTTTCTTTTCTTTCTCGAAACAAAAATGATAGGCCAGCGATTGGGGGCTGTGAGGGACTGTGAAAGATGTCAACTCGATCGAGCCTGCCAATTCAAAGCTCTGCCCCTCCTTCAAAGGAAAAAATTCAATCCGTGTCTTGATATCTTTTTCCCGAAGATGAAAAAGGTCGAGGAAGCTCTGACAGAAGATAATCGTCTCTTTTGAGCCGAAAAGCCTCAGCAGACATTCCTCCAGCATCAGGCTGTGGACAAAAGAGGGCAGGCCATAGACATGGTCAGGGTGAATGTGAGTCAGAAGAATGGAGTTGACTTTTCTGGGGTCAAAGCCGACCTTTTTTATTTTCTGAATGACGCTTCCCGGACAGTCGACCAATATCAAGGCTCTATCGCTCTTGACCAGAAAAGAGGTGTTATCCCTCTCTTCTGTGGCGACAGACCCGCCTGTCCCTAAAAAGCAGATTTCAGTCATTTATTCTTGAATAAGAACTCTTTATAAAAAAAATCGCTTCTAAAATCAATAACAGATAATATGGAGCATGCCGTAATAAGGCCCCTCGTCACAATTTATCACCGAATTTAGGATGCTTCCAACGAAAAAAGTATAATTGAAAAAACTGTCATTCTAAATTAAAATTACTATTTAAAAATTTAAAATTCGATAAAATCATATAAAAGAAAAGACAAAGATGAAACATCAGCTCTTGAAGCCGCCCCAACCGAGAAGAAAAAATAGGGAAAAGAGAGAAGAGGAGAAGCGATGATCAACGCCACTCAAATCAGGAAGGGAATGGTCATAAAGCTTGAAGAAGAGATTTACAAAGTCCTCGAGACTGTCCATATTACCCCGGGCCGATGGAAGGCTGTGGTCCAGACAAAGCTACGCAGCCTCAGGAACCACACGTTGCTCGACCACAGATTCCGCTCGAATGACCGGGTGGAACAGGCTTTCCTGGAGAAAGTTGAAATGGAATATCTTTTCCGCAGCGGTGACGAGTATGTCTTCATGAACCTCGAAAACTACGAACAGATCAAGCTTCCGAAGGAGACGATTGAGGATGCCATCCAATACCTTGTTCCCAATGTTGTCTTTTCTATTGAGACATACGAAGGAAACCCTGTGGCCATAGAGCCGCCGATAACTGTCGATTTAAAAGTTGTTAAAACAGCGCCCTTCATCAAGGGCGCGACTCAAGCGGCATCGAGCAAGCCTGCTGAGCTCGAGACAGGGCTTACGGTCAGCGTTCCTCAATTCATCAAAGAGGGAGACATTGTCCGCATCGATACCAGGGAAGATAAATATTTGGAGAGAGTCAAAGGATAGCAAAAGCCAGGTTTAAAAGGTCTGCCTAAAGACGCCGACATTGGCGTGGCTGTCTTTAGCTCTGATGGTGATGAGGCTGTCCGAGCCTGGGAGCAAAGCCAACGAAATTTTGAAGCTCTCCTGCTTTGAATCGCAGATCCCGTCTTCAGGAAAAATGCTCTTCCACTCTTCAGGCCTGATAAGGTATTTAACTTCTTCGATGGAGGATAGGGAATCCTCAACCTGAAAAGTGACGACGAGCTTATCCTTTTCTCTGACTGCCTGGAAATTCTTGATGAGAGGAAGAGAATTATCAATGACCAAGGGCTCGCTGATTTTCTCTGACTTCAAATCCATTGCGCTTGGATTGGAAGGACTGTCAGAAGCGATGATTTTCAAAAAGTAGATTCCATCGGCGAAAGAAGCTGTATCAAAAGCATAAGCTGTCTCTGCCCACTTTTCTCTCAAAAGCCGCCACTGGCTCTCGTCTTCTCTTCTTATCTGAATGGAGAAGAGGAGGCTGTCGCCGTTCTCATCCTCTGCCTCCCAGGTTACTGTCTGAAAACCTTTTCTCTGGGCTTTTTTGGCCAAGGCCAGGGTCATGATTTTATCCCTATCTTTATCCTTGCTCTTTGCTTGTTCAGCGACATCCGTATCCAAGCCCCAGATAACTTCTTCCTGCTCAGGAGGCTTGAGATAAACCTCGTTGGGCGCAAGCAGCTTGAGCTCAGTGATGGCCGGTGGAATGTTCGTCTGGAGAAAGAAAAGGCTCACTCTTTGAAGAAGAGGAGAGACTCTCCCGGATTGGGTCCTAAAATTGGCTTTAAACTGGACGTAGCGGGATTTGGGGCTCAAAATCTTTTCACCATCTTTTTTCTGGTAAGGAGGCGACCAGTCGCTCCAGCTCTCATTGGGCTCGCTTGAATTTCCACTCCTCGATTGCAGCAGAAGAGTCGTCCCCGAAGGAATCTCAGCTTGCCATTCTATGTTTCCCCAGGACGAAATTGTCTTGGTGTCCATGACACGGCTCAAATACTCTCCACTCAGCACCTGCTGGGGCAAGATGAGGCTCAAACTGCTGGGATTATTGGCCAGCATATAAATTCTTGAACGCGAAGGAAAAAGGCCATAAACCTGCTCAGACTTCTTCTGGATGAGGAGCGAAACCTTCTCCTCCTTGTCGACTGCATAGACTCTTCCTTGATTTCCTGTTCCAAAGACAAGCCTTTTCTCTTCTTCATTCCAGAGCAAGCTGTAGACGAGTTCCTCATCTGAGTTCCAGAGCCTCTTGGCTATTCCTTGGGGATTTATTCTGTAGAGAGCGCCCGGCTGTTTCTGGCTCAGGCCTGAAGAAGGAATTTCCGCAGTTGCGGTCGGAACAGCAGAGACACTGACGGTAACCTCTGTTTCTGTCTTTGCGGGCAGTGGAGTGATCTCTTCCTTCTTGGGCGTTACAATAGCTCCTCCGGCAGCGAGATAAATATTTCCCTCTCCATCCAGGACGATGCTCTTTATCTCTTCATAAGGAGACTCGAAGATGACTGAAGCCTTCTTTCCCTGCGGGATTCTGTAGAGAAGCCCTTTCCCTCCGCTTCCGGCTATAATGTCTCCGTTCGGGTCAAACCGCATACAGAGGATGTGATTCTCCACTGCTTTGAAGATGAGACTTCCTTCTCCCTCTTGATTGATCTCGTAGATGCCGCCGCTCTCACCGACTGCGGCCAGCAGCGAACCTTTCTCGTTGAACATCAAATCCCAGATGTATTTCTCGCGGGGGTCGAAGAAAGGCTCACCCTTGCCTTTATCAGTGATTTTCCAAATCTTGCCGTTAGGCGAAGTTCCGGCATAAAGATTTCCTTTCTTATCCTGAGCAAGGCAGTAAATGTCCATCTCAGGAACCTGAAAATAAAATTCAGCTGCGCCTCCCTTGCTGATTCTGTATATCTTTCCGCTATGACCGGTGCCAAGATAGATAACATCTTCGGCGGTGACGAGCAGGGATAGATAAAACTCCTCCGCAGGCCCTTCTAATTTCTCTTCTTTAGGAGAGAGGGAAAGGATTCCTTCGTATGAGACCGAGATCCCGTCAAACTTGCCTTTTAGAAAATCATCCTTGCTGCGCGTTTCCCATTTTTGGGGGATAACTCCTTGGAGAGCTTGAGCCAAGAAGACCGTAGCCATAATAACTGTCATCAATAATCTTCTCATTCCCTTTATCTCCTATTTCTTTATTTTGATCGGAACGACAGCCACACCCTTGAAAACATAGGGAAGGGGCAACTGATATTCACTCAGGGTTGACTTGTTGAGCTCGGTGGGATAAGAAGCTGCAGCTCTGGAGGAGGAAAACATGGATTTCATCGACGGCGGCAGATTCGGCATCTCTTCACCCTTGAGAAAGAGCCCGGGCTTGGAGGCAATGATCTTGAAATAAATCCGGTTATTTTTTCTGAGGTTGCTTAAAATCCTGATCAACTGTTCCAAGCTTCTGGGCACAAAAGCTCCCATCTTGTACTGGCCCATTTCGATTTGATGCATGGAATCGGCATCACCAACGATGAGCTGAAATTCAGAACCCGAGGGAAGGCTGGGAGCATAAATCTCCACTGTCTGAAGATTGCTCTCTCCCCTGAAAGTCCTGAAATAAATTTTTATCTGAATCCTTTCGCCTGGCGAAGCTTCGTATTTATCAAGCCAGACTTTTTCCAGATAGGAAAGCTTGAGCTCTTCAGCCGCGCTGATGGCCAAGTCGATGCGGTGGATGCCTAAATTCCTGAACTCGTTGTTTGTCAATAAATAAACGACCGCAGTGAGAAGGTTGGAAATGCTGCTGACAGAGTTGTCGAAATTGCTCGAAAAAAAGTCCTCAAGATGGACACTCATCCCGTTGTCAAGGTAGATATCACCATCGAGCTCCAACGAAAGGTCGCCGACAGCCCTCTCCTCGCCGGAGATGATACTCGACAAGGAAACATTGACCAGAAAAGGAGTTAAAATCTGGTCCCTGACGATCTTTATCTTGAAATTCTTTATTCCTCCGCCTTCATCAAAAATCCTGATATTAACTGGCACGAGTTGAGGAAGTTTCCCAAGTTCGCCCAAAAGCCCTGAAGAGCGGTCTTGAAGGAATCTACCGACCAGAGTATCCGGCGTGGCAAGCTTGAAAGAGGTGGCAAGGTTAGGAATAACCGTCATCACCTTGGCCTTGGTCATGGCATAATCAACAGCGCCCAGATTATAAATAGGATGGCCGAAGGCCAAGACCCGGCTGCCATCGACATAGGTCACAGTTCCCACGGCGGCAATGCTCATATCGCCCTCAACCAATTGAATGGCCACAGGGTCGCCACCTTGAAGTGATAGGTCGGGAACAGAGATTTTTTCAAGCGGCTGTCCGGATAGGCCGCCTCTTATGGGGCTAAAGCCTGACTTTGAGAAAAAAGGCCTGACTGTCTCAAACACCCGAGACGAAAATCCATTAAAAATAAGGGGAACTAGGAGAGTGTTGATGGCTTGACCTTCAGAGATGGAAGAAGACTTGGGAAGGAAAATATCTTTTTTTAGCTCGAAAAGCTCCTCCAGGCTCAGATATTTCCTTACAGCAAGCCTTGGAACAAAGGAAGATTTGGGAAGGTCCTTTGCGGATATGGCCAGCATCTCTCCGATAGGAGTGATGCCGACGATGGCTTCTTTGGTGAAGGCGCCGAAGTTATAAGCTACGGCGCCGACAAGCTTGCCATCGATATAGACGGGGCTTCCGCTCATACCCTGGATGACGCCGCTCTTCTCCAGGATGGCGCTGTTGAGCTTGGCGACGATTATGCTCTTTTTTGGCTCAAAATTATAGAGAACCCCCAGGATTTCAACATCAAAATCTTCGACCTTGCTCTCTTCGAAAACAGTTTTTCCTTTTCCCTTCATCCCCGCTTTGACCTGGTCTAAAGGAAGAGTCGGGACAGTAACTTCGACGCCAGCCAAGCTAAGGCTAATGAAGAGCAAAGACGAAAATAGAAAAACAAACTTTTTTCTCATCAAAATCCTATCCATTTATTCAAAAAAATGGGAAACTTTAAGGAACTGATTTTCTCATTCTTTCTTATCTTATGATACCCACCTTCTTGCCGCATTTCTCGAAACTGACAAGCACTTTATCCAGCTCCTCTTCAGTATGATTGGCAGAGTAGCTCGTCCTGATCAGGGATTGTCCCTTGGGAACTGCGGGATAAATCACCGGGTTGGTGAAGACTCCATCTTCCCTCAGAAGCTTCCAGAGCATGAAGGCAAGTTCATCATCCCCGATGATGACCGGGATGATCGGAGTTTCTGTTTGTCCAGTGTTGTAGCCCGCGGCCTGGAATCCCGACTTCATCTTCTTGGTGATCTCCCACAGCCTCTCTCTTCTTTCAGGCTCTGTCTCGATGATCTTGAGCGAGGCAAGGACCGTGGCCACAGAAGCAGGCGTAATGCTGGCGCTAAAAATCAAGGCTCGGGCAAAATGTTTGATGTAGGATATGATCTTATTCTTACCGGCCACAAATCCCCCCAAGGAAGCAAAGGATTTGCTGAAGGTGCCCATGATGATGTCAATCTCATCCTCGACCCCGAAATGTTCTGCAGTTCCCCTTCCGTTCTTTCCCATGACTCCTATCCCGTGAGCATCGTCAACCATAATCCGGGCATTGTATTTCTTGCCGATTTCCACAATGGCCGGCAAATTTGCCAGGTCGCCTTCCATGCTGAAGACTCCATCGACAACAATCAGCTTTCCAATATCTTTATCCAATGAGGAGATGATCCTTTCCATGTCAGCCATGTCATTGTGCTTGAATTTATAAACTTCCCCGTAAGAAAGGCGGCAGGCATCGATGATACTGGCATGGACCATGCGGTCGGTGACGACGGCATCTCCTCGTCCGATCAGGGTGGAGATAATTCCCTGATTTGTTTGAAAACCTGTGCTAAAGGTAAGGGCAGCCTCTCTTTTCGTAAACTTGGCCAGCCTTTCTTCAAGCTCGACATGAAGATCCAAGGTTCCGTTCAAAAACCTGGAACCGCAGGTGGCAACTCCGTATTTTTCCACAGCCTCTTTTGCCGCTTTCATCACCCGGGGGTCGTTGATCAGGCCCAGGTAATTGTTGGAACCGACCATGATCATCTCCCGGCCATCGACCTTAACTTTATTTCCTTTCACCTCTTGGATCGGGGTAAAATAAGGATATATCCCCATCGCCATGGCTTCTTCCGCGCGGGTAAAACTGTAGCATTTATCGAAGATATCCACCTTATCCTCCTCTCTTTAAACCTTCCGGCCTTATCAAAAGATTCTCCTTTTATTCTTCTGATGCCATCAGATTATTCGCAATTGACCGTCGCCGACGATTTTCATACAATCTTTGATGATGAAAGTCCTCATCACTGGAGGAACGGGATTTATTGGAAGCCACCTGACTGAGTTTCTGCTGGACGAGGGTTTTGAAGTTTTGGCGCTTGTCCGAGACCAAAATAATCTAAAATGGCTAAAAGGACTCAACATCCAGCTTCTAAAAGGAGACTTGCTCTCCATTCCTTCTCTTCCAACCGATATTGATTACGTCTTTCACGCTGCTGGCTTAACCAAATCTTACAAAATTTCAAGTTATTATACAGTAAATCAGCAGGGGACAGCAAGCCTTTTGAAGGCGCTCTGCTCTCAGAATATTATCCCCAAAAGGGTCATCTATCTCAGCAGCATCGCAGCTTCCGGGCCTTCGGCCGCTGGAAAGGCGACCAAGGAAAGCGACCCAGCCTGCCCCATCACGCCTTATGGAAAAAGCAAGTTGATGGGAGAGTTTGAGGCTCTTAAATTCAAGGCTGTCTTTCCGATTGTAATCCTGCGAGTTGCTGCTGCCTTCGGCCCGAGGGACAGGGACTTCCTCACTTATTTCAATTTAATCAAGAGCGGCTTGCTCGGCTCTCTTGGCCGGAAGGAAAGGCTTTATAGCCTCTGCTACATCAAGGACCTGATCAAGGCCCTTTATCTCTGCACCCAAAAAGACGTGGAAAGCGGAGAAATATTCAACATAGCCCATCACCATCCCTGCAGCTGGGATGATATCGGGAGAGCAGCAGGCAAGGCAATGGGAAAGAAATTGATAAAAGTGAATGTTCCTCTGCCTCTAGTTTATTCTGCAGCTTTATTCTCCGACTTGATGACCAAGATAAGCCATAAGCCGGCAGCCATGAACAGGCATAAGTTCAAGGAAATGAGACAAGAGGGTTGGATTGCAGACACAAAGAAAGCAGAAGAAGAGCTATCCTTTTGCGCTCAGTATCCCCTGGAAGAAGCAATTCAAGAAACCATTGAATGGTATATCAATAACAACTGGCTTTGAGCCCGCCTCAACTTAGCTAGCTCAACGATTCTTTTCGCTTAATGATTCCCTCCAGGCTTATCTCTGAATAAAGTAAGAGGCCATGAACTCTGCATTGCTTTATAAGAACCAGCCTTCATCTTTAGAGCAGGCAAAATATTTTATTTTGCCTTCAAGATAATGACTTTTCCCTAAAAAAATTTCTGCTTTATTTTTCCTCTTTCATTTATTATAATTTTAGCAAATTGTTATGAGTGTCATTTCGATTATAAGAGGAACAGGCCGCTCCGTCCCTGCCAAGGTCGTGACCAATGCCGACCTCGAAAAAAAAATGAACACCACGGACGAGTGGATCAGGCAAAGGTCAGGAATAGTTGAAAGGCATTACGCAGAGCCTGGCGTGGGAACTTCAGACCTTGCCTATGAAGCAGCCTTGCGAGCCATTGAAGATGCAAAAATCGATAAATCTGAGATAGACTTTATCGTCGCCGCCACCCTCTCGCCCGACCATTATTTCCCGGGAATAGGTGTTTTGGTCCAGGCTAAGCTGGGCCTTGCCGGAATCGGCGCGCTTGATGTCAGAAATCAATGCACAGGTTTCATTTATGCACTTTCTGTTGCCGACCAATACATCAAAACCAGAACCTATAAAAAAATATTGGTTGTGGCGGCTGAGGTTCAATCTTCTAATCTGGATTATTCCGATGAGGGGAGAGACATGGCTGTTCTCTTCGGAGACGGAGGGGGAGCAGTCATTCTTGAGCCGAACGAAAAAAATGACGGAAGAGGCGTCCTTTCCACACATCTCTTTTCAGACGGACGTTTCGCTCCTGACTTATGGATGGAAAAGCCGAGCAGCAAGGATAATCCCGGCTTTTCTGAAGAGATGATCAAAAGCAAAAGATTCTATCCCCGGATGAATGGTCGGAATGTCTTCATCAACGCTTGTGAAAGAATGCCCGAGGCCGTAAAAATAGCTTTAGAGCACAATGGGCTCTCCATCGATGATGTCGACTACCTCATTCCCCATCAAGCTAATGACAGAATCTCGATTATGGTGGCAAAGAATTTGAGAATCCCGGTGGAAAAAGTGATAAGGAATATCGACCGCCTGGGCAACACAACAGCAGCTTCAATCCCAATTGCTCTGGATGAAGCTCTGAAAGAAGGCAGAATAAAAAAAGGAGACATTATCGTCCTGACAGCATTCGGTTCTGGATATACCTGGGGATCGGCGGTCATCAGATGGTAAGCTTAAAGCCAAGGATAATCGTCGCCTCAAGTTTAAATTTGGCTAAAAAATCCTAAAATAAATTTAATCGTGAATAAGCGAGGAAAGAACTAAGATTTGGAAGGGAGGATTCAATGAGGAAAAAAGCTGTTCCACTCATCATCGTTCTTTTCGCTTTTCTGAGTGCAGGTCTGCTTCTCTCTCAGAAGACCGACGAGGGCGCTAAATTTCAAAAGACGCTGGAAGCCTTTCTTGATGAGCTCTGGAAGTTCTACCCGACAGCCGCGACCCTGGCTGGCTACCACAAATATGACGGAAAACTCGAAGACTTCAGCAACTCAAACCTCGAAAAGCGCCTGAATTCTCTGGACTTATTCAACAAGGATTTGGTGACCAAGGTCAATAAGATGGGCTTGAGTCCTGATTTGCAGATCGACCATGAACTGATTTTGGATGCTTTGGATTTAGAGCTTTTAAAGCATGAAAACCTTGTCCCCTGGGAATACAATCCCCTCTTATACAACGATATCTTTGCCAACTGCATCCAGAGCCTTTTCGCCAAGGAATTTGCTCCAATAGAGGCCAGGGCAAAAAGTGCTGAGCTAAGGCTGAAAGATTTGCCGAGGTTGATCAAACAGGCTAAAGAAAATCTGAAGACTCCTGCTCAAATTCATACCGAAACTGCCATCAGCCAATTCTCGGGAATTATGAACTTTTACAAGAATGAGCTTCCTCAATTGCTGGAACAGGCTCCGGCAGATATCAAATCCAGGTCCAAGGACAATCTGGCAAAGTTGAGCCCGGCCCTAGAAGATTATCAAAATTTCCTCAAGAGTGAGCTTCTGCCGCGGTCCACAGGAAATTTCAGGCTTGGACAGGAAGCCCACTCAAGGCTGCTCAGGATGACACTCCAGAGCAGCATTCCTATCCAGGAACTCATCGACAGGTCAAGAGCTGATTATGGGAATATCAGACGAGAGATGTTTCTTACTTGCATACCATTCTATAAAATAATGGACCCAAAATTTGACGTGGAAAATCCTCCGTCAACTCTAACCAGAGACCAGCAGTTTAATACAGTCGTATCTCATGTGCTTAACAGGATAAAAGGAGAACATGTTATAAAAGATGAATATATCAACAGAATTAAGACTTCAACTGAGGAAATAAAAAAATTTATCAGTGAGAATCAGCTTCTTGAGCCGCCGGCTGACAATCTCAATATCGAGCTCATGCCTCCTGCCTACCAGGGGATTACCTGGACCCGGCTCATCTCCCCTGGTGCCTATGAAACCTCAGGCCCCTTCTGCCTTCAAATCACACCCATTCCTGAAGGCTGGAGTGAGGATCAAACAACATCCTTCCTTGAGGAATACAACAACTTCCTGCTTTATATTTGGACCGCTCGAAAAATCTATCCTGGGCCGTTTGTCCCTTTATTTTCCACCCGAAAGTATCGTTCTCTGGTCAGGAACCTTTATCCCAGTCAGCCCTTAATCAAGGCCTGGCCCGTTTTTTATGAAGAAATCTTGGTGACCTCAGGCTTCCAAAAGTACGACCTCAAGCTCCGTCTGAACCAGCTTAAATTGCTCCTTCAAGCGGTCATTGATTTCCAGCTCGAATTGAATATCCATCAGGGAAATTATGAAAAGGAAAAGGCCATAGGCTACATGACCACCGGAGGTTTCCAGACTCAAGCTGAAGCTGAAAGAAAATGGAATCAAATCATTTTAAAACCTGGTGAGAGCGCCTATATTTATGTCGGCTACCAGGAAATCCTGGACATGCAAAAGGAATACAAAAAGATAAAAGGAGAATCTTACAGCCAAAAAGAATTTCTGGCTAAACTGCTGGGCTACGGAGCTCTGCCTCTTCGTCATCTGAAAACCAAGATGCTAGCTCAGTGAGCAAGAGTAAAGAACGTTCTGGGAATATTGGGTTTCTATTGCCATAGACAGAAGGAAGCATCAAAATCTGGTCCTGCAGCTAAACAAGGCTGGCAGGCTAAAAATTCATTGAGCTTTCCCGTTGGCGATTCAATGTCCGCGCTTGTTTCTTCCAAAAGATTGCCGTTCTTCCTTGGAATGAAAAAGAAATAATGGTCTCATTGGTCGATTCTCATGCCCACCTGGATATGGAAGAATTTGACCAAGACCGCAACCAGGTTGTGGAAAGGGCTTTCCAGCAGGGCATAAAAGCCATCCTTTGCCCGGCAGAAATCACAAATTCCCAGAGTGTCCAGAAAACCATGGATTTAATCGAAAAATACAACGGCATCATTGCCGCGGCCGGAGTTCACCCCCACCAAGCGAAATCTTTCAGCCCGCAAAGCAGCCAAAAAATCGAGGAATTGGCTGAGGAAAATAAAATCAAAGCCGTAGGTGAAATTGGTCTTGATTTTTTCTATAATCATTCGCCTCGAGCGGCGCAGGAAGATGCTTTCCGCTATCAGCTCAGCATCGCTCAAGAATTGGACCTTCCGGTTGTCGTCCACAGCCGGAATTCAGGAAAGTGCCTGGTCCAAGCCGTGGAGGAGGAGCATTTCAGCCGCGGCGGCGTTCTCCACTGCTTCAGCGAAGATTGGGAAGTGGCCGAACAAATGATGGACCACAATTTTTTTATCTCCTTTTCCGGGATTCTCACCTTCCCTAAAGCCCAGCTTTTGAGGGATGTTGCCGCAAAAATTCCCCTGGAAAAGCTTCTGGTTGAAACAGACTCTCCTTATCTTGTCCCCGTTCCTTTTCGAGGATTAAAAAAGAGGAATGAGCCTGCTTATGTCGTCGAAGTGGCTCGAGCTCTTGCCGAAGCCAAGAATATCTCGCTCGACGAGCTGGCCGAGACGACTTCCAGGAATTTTGAATCTCTCTTTTCATTTGAAATAAAAAATCTGAGATGATAAGATAAGTGCGGCCATGAACTTATCAGATAAAGAATTTTATAAAAATAGACTCGAAAAAAATCCCGGCCTGCTTAACCTCTACCGGAATATTCTCAAAGACTTGGAAGAGGTTGAGGAAATGCTCCGGCTTTTCTCTCGCTCTCCCAACAAGCTCATTTCTGAAGTCAGCGCCTATCTCTTTCAGGAAAACGGAAAGAGAATCAGGCCCGCTCTGGTCATTATTTGCTCCAAGCTTCTTGGTTATAAGGGAAAAGAACATATTATCATGGCCGCTTTAGTCGAAACCATTCACACCGCCAGCCTTATCCACGACGATATCATCGACAATTCAACAATAAGGAGAGGAAGGCAGACCATCCACGCCAGATGGGGGCCAAACATCACTGTTCTTTTGGGAGACTATCTCTACATAAAAGCCCTCGGCCTCTCTCTCAGAAGCCCGTATCAAAGAATCAGCCAGATTCTGACTGACATCTCTGCCAGGATGATCGATGGAGAGCTGAACGAATATTTCAACAGCGGGAATCTGGACCTTGACGAAAAGGATTATCTGGCTATCATCGAAGACAAAACAGCCTCCCTCTTCTCAGCTTCCTGCCAGATTGGAGGAATCTTAGCCAATGCCTCAAAGCGTGAGGAAAATTTCTTGACAGAGTATGGGACAAACCTGGGAATATCGTTTCAAATCGTTGACGACCTTCTCGATTTCACCGGAGACGAAAAAGTTCTGGGCAAGCCTATTCTCTCCGATTTAAGCGAGGGACGAATCACTCTGCCCTTGATCTATACCCTGTCGAACGATGGACAGGAGAATCGGCAGCGTATCGTTGAAATTCTGCAGGGCAAAAAACTCGAGAAGGACTCTATGGAGGAGATCCTTAAAATGGTTAAATCCAACGGAGCGCTGGAATACACCTATAAAAAGGCCGAAGAATTCTCCTCCAAATCTCGAGAAATTATCTCCCGATTTCCTGAGTCCCCTCATCGAGACTCATTGAACCTTTTGTCTGAGTTCATCCTGACCAGAAGAAAATAAAAACCTTCTTTCATTTCGTAAAAAATTTAGACAGATATCTAAACTCTTCAGACCAGATAAAGCTCCAGAGCAAGCTCAAATATCTCACGATAAAAGCAAGTTTCTCCTTCAAAGGAGAATTGATGGTTGAAATAGAAGTTAAATTGAGAATAGGGGATATCCCCAGCCTCAGAGAAAAAATCCTTCGCCTTGGCGCAAGACTCGAAAAAAAACGCTACTATGAAGAAAACACTCTCTTCGACTACCCTTCACAGACCCTTTACAAGAAACAACAGGCACTCAGACTGCGCAGGATGAATAACAAGACTTATTTAGCCTTCAAAGGAATGCCTCAAAGTTCGAGAAAATTCAAGATAAGAGAGGAATTTGAAACTGAAGTCAAAAATGAAAAGCAATTGAGGAAAATACTAAAATCCCTCGGGCTCATCCCGGTCTTCAGCTATCAAAAATACAGAGAAGTCTACAGGAAAAAACACCTGAGAATATGCCTGGATGAAACAGTTGTGGGCAAGTTTATCGAGCTTGAGGGTGAAAGAAACGAGATTGTAAGGTTCTCAAAAGCTCTCGGTTTCTCGAAAAAAGAATTTATCAAGCTGGACTACATCCAGCTCCTGAAAAAAGAGACAGGCAAAACTCAGCCGGACCAAAAAAGGCTTTAGAGCCGACTCTCTCCCTATTTCTCATCCTCTTCCTCTGAGCCTTCATATTCTTCCTCTCTCTCTTCTTCCTCCTCCTCGGGCTCGGGCTCCTCTTCGAGCTCTGGCTCCTCTTCCTCCCTCTTTTCGGGCTCTTCTTCTTTATGCCCCTTCCTTCTTTTTACTTTACGAACTTCCTCTTCAACCTCTTCTTCACCTCCAATGACTTCTCCGATGAAGCCTTCATCCTCTGGCTCGCTAATTTCTTCGATCTTGGGCTCGACAATATCGTAGTCCACTGCTCCAAAGCGCACTTCCTCCTGAGCGATTCGGATGGGGTTCTTCGCTTTGGTTCTTATTTTGGGCTTATATCCATGCAAGAGCTGCTTTGCTCTCTTCGCGGCTAAAATCACAAATCTGAATTTATTATCTAAGCCATTGGTCGGGCTCAACGAATATCTTCTCCTTGCACTTCGATTTTTTTGGTTAAACAAATACCATAGCAAAAATCTCGAAGAAATTCAACGAAAATGACTTTAAAATGATGGTTTTCAATAAGTTATGACGATATCATCAGAGGTGCCAAAGGCTTTATCCTGTCCGGCTGAGGTCAGCCGGAAATTGTCATCGGACAGCCTCTCGTACTTTATCGCAGTGCCCCAGGCATCCAGACTGGCAACGGGCACGGAGTGAATCGTCTGGATTTCCTTAAGATTCTGAGGAGCTCTTCCCTCCTGGGCCATATAAGTAGCAATCGCCTGCTGCAGGGCGGTCATATTTACCTTTGTCAACTCGACCTGAGTCCGGTCATAAGCCTTGACTTCTTTAAGCGTTTTTTCCTTTCCTGTCTTCGCCATCCAGAGCAGATAGACGACAGCACAAGCCACTATGAACAAGGCGATAAATCCTCTAATTTTCATCTCGATTCCTCAACAAGATATTAATGAAATTATGACCCGTGGAGGACTCGAACCTCCAACCCGCGGATTAAGAGTCCGCTGCTCTACCACTTGAGCTAACGGGCCATGAAATCTTTTTTAGTTTAGAAGAGTCCTTGGGTCTTGTCAAATTTAACCTCGGTCTGAGTGGCTATAAAACACGCAGGCTTTGCCATCTTTTTCGAATTATGGAGACATAATACTTAATCGCTGAATTAAGGTATCATGATGAAGCGATGCACCTCCACAGGGAATTTATTGTGTGATAAATTACCCTGAAAAGAAAAAATTCATTCAAGGAGGTGCACATATGAATTATATTGGCATTGACCATCATAAGCAATACTCGCATATGACGGTCATGGATGAGGAAGGGAGCATCGTGAAAGCCGGAAGGGTGTTGAACCTGCGGGCAGAGGTCGAGGATTTTCTGGGAGCTGTGAAGCAAGGGTCGGGGGCTGTGATTGAGGCTGGGCGATCGAGTTACACCATGGCGGATTTATTGGGAGAGATGGGGGTGGAGGTGACGATTGCCCATCCGCAGGAAGTGAAGTCGATTGCTCATGCCTGGATCAAGACCGATAAGCGGGCCTCGGAGATCTTGGCGCACTTGCTGCGGACGGATATGGTTCCAGGGGTTTATCGGCGGGGGAAAGAGAATCGGGAGGCGCAGCGGGTGTTACGGCAGAGGGCCTGGTATGTGGCAGCGCTGACAGGGGTGAAGAATCGGATTCGAGTGCTCTTAGCTCAGCAAAGGGAGGAAGCTCAACAAGAGGCCAGTGGTTTCAAGAAGCTTTTTAGCCGGGAGGGTTTGAAGTTTTTAAAAGAGGTTGCTCTGCCGGGCACAGATAAAGAGCTTTTAGAGGCTTTACTGAAGAGCTATGAGCATCTGGAGGAAAGGATCAAGGAGTCGGATGAGCTGGTGAAGAGGGTGCATCAAGAGCTGAGGGAGGCGCAGCGGATCGATACAGTTCCTGGGTTTGCGGAGTTTCTATCGGTGTTAGTGGCGGTGGAGATTGCAGATATAAAGAGATTTTCCCGTGTGGAGAGTCTTCATAGCTATGCTGGTGTGATTCCCTCGACTCACAGTTCTGGGCAGAGGAGCTATCATGGCAAAATCATTAAGGCGGGCAACCGCTGGCTGAGATGGGCCTTAGTGGAGGCGGTGTGGCCGGCGATAACAGTGGATCATGATTTACGAGTGTTTTACGAGCGGTTAGCTCGGAGGAAAGGACCAAACATGGCCAAGGTGGCCACAGCCAGGCGTCTGTTGACGATCATCTATAAGATTTTGAAAGAGGGACGTGCCTATGTTCCCTATAAAAGAGGAGGAAAATAATGGATCGGCTGCCTTCAAACAATACTAAGGGCCTTGGATAAAGGCGCCTTCCAATTAAGGTTAAGGAGCCGAGACCTGAGGATACGGTGTGTGCGGACTTGGCTTTCGAGCTAAGGGCACGGATAGAAGTGTGGTTCACAAGACCGAAGAAGAAGGAAAGAAGAAAGAAAAGAAAGGAGGCACTATAGAAAGTTCTTGCATCGCTTCATCATAGAAGTATTGTGCCCCCCAAATTAAATTGTTGTATAATATTTTCACAGGATTTTGGCGGCTGGGAAGTGGTGTAATGGTAACACAGATGACTCTGGATCATCCGTTCCTGGTTCAAGTCCAGGCTTCCCAGCCAAAAAAAGGCTAAGATACCCGGCCGGGATGATAGCGAAAAATAGCCTCCAAAGCGAAGTCAAAAATGAGGGCCATAATAATTAGATAATTAGGACCCACCATCGTTTCTTTTTTCTCTTTTCTGCGGAAGTCTATATTCCAGTGTACGGTTTTGCTTTATTGGCGGCAGGATTTTCATTTCAGGCAAACTTGACTTCTCCATTCATTATGATTTACCATCGCCGCGATGGACGGAGGGAAAAAGGCGATAAAAATTAAACGCCTAACCCTCATTATTCAAAGCCAATTATAAAAGGAGGAAAAACAATGAAAAGGATAGCGAACGTTTTACTTGTTGCGAGTCTTTTGGCTTTTGTGGTCATAATGCTTTCTATCGGTTTTGCCCAGCCAAAAGTACAAGCCGACCTTGGGGTGGAGGGCATCTATGCCTATTCTTGTGCCTGCGACCTCCCCGGTGTTGATGCGCTCTATGTGAACAAAATTACAGTAGAGGTGTCTGCCAAGCTTAAAGTTCGAGTGGATGATTCAGCAGTCATCGGCAATCTGAAGGTAACCTACCATGACTTGATGACCGGGCGTCTTGAAACCCGCACGGCTATGCTTCAGGCCTACCTCTTCCGTGGTCGTTCAAGCAACATCGTTGAAATGGTCAGCAGTGCGCTGCTCATCAGGAAGTCTGTTGGAATAACCGCAGAGGTTCAGCCTGCCGGTGCGGTAAGTAGTGATCCAAATCCCGCTAACAATATTAAAAAAGAGAATGTTTGTAGAGTTCGACTCCTATAAGACTCAAAATCCTTTAAGAAATTTCTAACAATGCCTGAAGGCATTGGCGAATATTATTGACACTTAATCTGAAGTAATCTCTAAGTGAAAGAAAAGCTTATCTTCGTTCTTTGGGATAGAAATTTGAGGTAGAGATATAGGGGGCATGCCTTCTGAGCTGAGCTTTTTTTGCTTTTCATCGTTCTCCCTTGGCCTTCTGAGTTGAAGGAGCCTTTTGACATTTATTTTTTCTCGTTATATAAAATATAAAGTGTAAAGAGGGTGGAAAGAGGGATAATTACAGGAAAGAGATTTTCGTCAGACAAAAAATATCTTAAATAAAGAGGAGGTCCCATGAAAAGATTTATCGCTTTCTTTGGATTTTCTTTGATTGTCCTCGCCTCGGCTTTGATTTACGCCCAGGCTCTCCCCGACCTTGACCTGCAGAATGTCTCTTGTTTAAAAGGTAAACTGTACTTTATCGTCATCAATCGCGGGGCTCCGCTCCCTGCTGCGGGCTGGAGAGCGGTGGCTGATGTCTATTTTGACGGGATCAAGAAGGGGCATATTGATTTAGGCGCACCGACTTCCAGGACCGGAGGCGGGATTGATAATTCAGGCGGAACATCCAGCTACCTGACAGCCTTTGATATCACGGCTCCGGTGACGGTTGACATTAATATCGATGCCACAAACTCAATAAATGAATCAAACGAGGATAACAACTTCAGAAGAGGAGCACATCTCAAGCCCTGCGATGAAGCGGGAAAGACTGCGGACTGGAAAATCGTCGGCCTAAAAAGCGAACCCAAGTGTTATAATACTCCCCCTCCAGGTGCGCCGGATTTTATTTATACCATCCTGGTTGAGTTTAAAGCTGCGTCGGCCAGTCGTCCTCCCGGAGATTTAGTTGTCGAGGCTCAATATATAAGCAATATCGAGACAACGACAAAGCCGCCCATTAATCTCAGCGAGCTGACAAGGGCTTGGAGCAGCGGAGCCTCGGATATCATTCTCTGGGACGGGGATAAGATAGAAGTCCGCAAAGTGAGCCCGATGAATTTTATGCTCAAAAAGCCGGATTGCCATATCGGCCCAAGGGTTGTCGGGGATACAAAAACAACCGTCAAAGCTCATACAAAGGACCCGAGCGGAATGCGCCTGACAGATACAAAGACTCTCGTCTTTGGGCCGTGCCAGGCTAAGCCAAAAAAGTAAAGTATCAAAAATTATCTTTTGCAATCTGGAAGCTGATTATTTAGCTTTATTCTGAGAAAATCGAGGCAGCGACACAAACCTGCCTAGCTGTATGCAGAGTAAGAAGTCCAATTAGATATTTGAGCTTGCAGAAATGAAGTCGGGGGTGTTGCTTGCCTTACAAATGAATAGTTTTTGTTATATTAATACGGCTTATTCATAAATCGAGAGAATTTGCGTAAATCGAGGAGCACAAACCGATTTCGAGGCCATCTAACATCTTTTCTCTTGAATTCTTGAATAATCTTGGTTTATATTTATAAAGAAAAAGCTTAAGCAAAGAAAATAGACTTAGCAAAAGGGAAAGCGAAAATGAAGAAAACGCTGGCGCTCCTCTTGCTCCTGGCAATTCTCTTCGCCCCAAGCTTGTTTGCGGATGACACCAAGCATGATGAGCGGCAAAACATCTTTTCTAAGACAAAGAGGCTCTTTACCTTCCAAAACAGCGATTTTTCCCTGGGTAAAAATTTTCTTGATAGTAAAAATTCTTTTGGCCCTAGATCAGACTTATCACTTGATGCTTCAGAGCGGCTAGAGAGTAGGTCTCAAAATTTCATATCAGAATTCAAGCTGGCAAAAGCACCCTCTGGCTTTTTTTATTTTTCACACATTCCTCGGACGGTTAAAATTCAGAAGAGAGATTACTTGAGTGCAGGTCTTGAAACCCTTGGAGTCAATGTCTCTGTCTGGCTTTACGATAAGTACATACTGAGAGCCGATTGGGCGGATATATCCATCAATTCCATAATTAATAACATAAAGCAGGGTTTTTACTGGGACAGTAACAGCTTTCTGTGCAACCAGTTCGAGCATCCCTTTCATGGAGCCATGTTCTTCACCGCAGCTCGAATAAACGGTTTTAGCTTCTGGGAGAGCACTGTCTTTCCTTTTCTCGGCAGCACCCTCTGGGAGCTGGCCTTGGAGAATAATAAGCCTTCAACTAATGACAATATCATGACCCCTCTTGGAGGAATATTACTTGGAGAAGCTCTCTTGAGGACGGCAGAGCTCATCATCGATGAAAATTCAAAAGGCTTTGAAAGAGCGGTCCGTGAAGTTGCCTCCTTTATAGTTAACCCTGTCCATGGTCTTGACCGGCTGATGAAACGGAGAGAAGGGAAGGATCTTAGAGCGGAGCACGACTATAACTTTTCTATCCCCTTGGGATGCTCTATTTCATTGGATGCAAAGCCAAGCCTTATGATTGCAGCCGACCTCGATTATGAGGATGCGTTAAGAAAGAATTCTTCAGGGATCAGGCCTTATGATTATTTTACTCTGGACTTCAAGCTCGGGCTTTACCAGAGATATGGCTTTCGCGACAAAGAATTCTCAGTTAGAGGCATATTAGCCGGGAGGAGGCTTGATTTCTCTCCATCTAGCAAAGGCCTTGAGGGTCTATTCGGGCAATTCGATTATGTTGATACAGCCGTAGGAGGGATGATTTCCTCTATCGGCGCCGGCTACGGTTTGATGGCAAAGTTTGATTTCGATTCTGATTATTTCTTGAGAACGAACGGGATATTGGCATTAATGATCGGCGGCTGCAGCTCCTCGTTGGCATTAGAATACGGTGATGGAATTTTCAGGAAATATGGAGAAGTCTTCCAGTTAGAGGGAAGTAAGCCCTATTATTTAGGGCCTGGATTGAGCGCAAAGATGGCGATGGAGTTTGGAAAAAGAGGCATGGGAAGCGTCGGCTTTTCGTTCAGAAAATACTGGATATATTCAATCTTCGCCACTAACGCCGCCGAAAGAATATCCAATCTGATGCTCAGGATGAAATATGAGATCACCGCCAGCTCCCAGGTCAGCGTTGAGTATGATTGGTATTTAAGGGACAGCACTTATCGAAGGGAATATGCGATTTTTAAGAATAAGAGCTCCCTCAAGGTCTTTTATATCTTTAAGTTCTAAATAAACAAGATTCAGCCTAATAAACTGGGAATTTATAAGAAGGCCTATCTCAAAGGAGCCAATTGGCCCAATCCCTCTTCTCTCAGGCTGGTATCATTGACAAACTGCTCTCGAGAGGTTTACGATTTATACGGTGCAAAAAGGCCTCTTTAATAAACTCTTTACAGACTTTTAACAGATTTTTAACAACTTTTGCGTGGGTGGAAGTAAATTCAATATTAATAAATGACTGTGATGGGGGTGATAAATATAAAAATCTGTCAAAACCTTAAGAACAAGCAACATTAGATTTTTAAAGAGTCTTTTAAAAATTAATTAGGAGGGAAAAAATGAAAAAAGCTTGCGGAGTTTTTATCTTAATCTTGTTTTTGCTTGTCTCTGCCAAGACTTCCTCTGCTCAGGCTGTAGAAGGCAAGAGATTTGAATTCTCAACCTCTGCTTCCATGTGGAATGTTAAATACCGATGGAGTACTGAGACTCGTACCGTTTTCAATGTGCCAGTAAGAATCGGATTTTTTCTTTTCAAGGGATTGGAGATTGAGCCAGAAGTATTCCTGACAATACCAGAAGACAGCGATTATACTGGGATACTTTTTCTGGGCAATCTTGTCTATAATTTCAAGGCGTCAAAAAAAGCAATTCCATTTATTCTCGGAGGGTTTGGCATTGGCAATGGACTGCAGGAATTTTCAATAGCAGAGGATTGGGGAGAAAGTGTTACCGCCCTAAATTTTGGCGCAGGAATCAAGTTCCTTGTCGGAAGTTCAGCTGCGCTCAGAATCGAATACCGATTCACTAAATATTGGGAAGCGGGGGAATATCTTCGCACAGACAATAATATCTATGTGGGGTTCTCAGTTTTCTTTTAGCATCGAATTGTTAAAAGCTTACCTGAGTTTTCCTCCGTCATCATCAGAACACTTGATCCGGATCCATATCGTGTTGTTAAATTGCTCAAATTTTAAAATGAGATGGTCGGTCTTGGGCAATTCTTTTATTTCAGTCAATTTCAGGTGAAGCTCAGAAGGGGATAAAGTATAAATCCCACCTGCTATATAGTCCAAGGCTACACAACCCATAAAACAAATACCACCAATGATCCAAGGCAGGAATATGACTTGGTCGTTATTGTAGCCGATTATATGAGCAGAAACACGCGTGGCGAGCCAGCCTACAAAGACATCTCCCAATATGCCTAAGCCACTTGATGAGGATTCGCTGACGACTATGATTTCAAGAGGGTTGTAATCCTGTTTTTCTATCCGAATGACATGGTTCTTATTCCTCTTCAAGCGAAGATTCAAGGGGACAACGCCCATAGCCTTTCCATCAACAGTGACCTTTGCGCCTGGAGGATCGCCTGTCACAGGAATTTTTTGGAAAGTTCCTGAAACTATGCTTGCGCAGCTCTGGAGAAAAAACACGGTTGCGAGAGATAAGAGCAAAAAGATACCGGGCTTTCTTCTGATTATCACTGCACCCTTGCCTAATTTCTAATTATATTTTGATTTATTTGTCTGTCAATGAGCGGCAATTGCCTCTGTCAAAAATGCGGGCAATACTTTTTTTCGGTTTTTTGGAAGGGGATAGGTTTTCTCAGGACCTTCTCACAAGCTTCTGAGCGCGCTATATCGCTTTTCATCTTGTCTTGACAGCCTTACTCGTAATGATTTACTATTTTTTGCGATATGCTGAAGAGGAAAGGGGGAAGGGATTAAAGCGTCGCCACCGGTATACAAAAAGATTCTCCTTTCCCTTTGGACGAACCAGCGGAAGGAGTGTCGGATGCAAAAGGCATTGAGATGGATATTCTCTTTTATTTTCGCCCTTGCTCCCATAGCTCTCCCGGGGAGCGCGGCAGACAGCGAGCCAGTTTCCGACAAAGACCATCAGGCCCCTGCGGCTGCGCGCCTGCTCATTGACCAAGTGGAGGTCTTCCTTCGCATGGGCGGTATCCTGTCGGGAATCCTGGTGGATATCACCGATAAGACAGTCATCCTGCTCAGAGCCGGGCAGGAACAAGAGATTCCAAAGCAAGAGGTCAAGGCTATTATTGTCAAGGAAAAATACCGAAATATCCTTTCTTCCGTACTCCTGCTCACCTATCTTGAGAATTTGATTTTCTTGACAGGCAGGGATGATCAACCGCCTTTTTATGCAAATCATTATGAAAGCTACGTTGGATTTCTCTATGGTGAGGCGATCTTGTTAAGTGCCAATATTGGACTTGTATTTTTGCTATCTGAAGCGCTGGGAATCAGCGACAAGGTTTTCGAATTCACGGGCAATGATGAGGACATCCGGGCAGAATGGGAAAGATTCAAGACAAGTCTCCGGAAGTCGAGAAGGTGGCAAAAACTCCGTTTGAGCTTGCAGGCCGGTCGGGTCTATCCCCAAATCTGGAACCGCCGTTCATCTTTTTTGCGGGACGGAGGTTTTTATGTCTATAGAGATCCTTCTCTGTTCAACCTCCTCCGCCGAATTCAGATTACTTACTCTCTAACACCGGATTTGGAAATTGGATTAGCCCACGGTTGGTTTAGCGAGCCCATGCTGAGGGCGTGGAGATATCGAGAAGCTCCGTATTCGAGCCTTAGTCTGCAAGAATCTTTTTCTTCAAACGGCTATTACCTCGTGGGAATCTACCGGCCTTTTTCAAGAACATTGCCGAATGCTCTGTCTTGGGATATTGGCCTGGGTGCCGGAGCGGCCAAGACGGCTATCGTTACCAAAGCCGAGATTTATGACACGCCCGGTTCCCCTAGCCGTGAGACCGAAGTAAGAATTTCCCGTACACAATTCAGCGCTCTTGCCTTCACGGAATTGAAGTTGAACATTTCCAGGACCCTGACTTTCGGCCTCGCGGCTGATTATTTCCTAGCGTCGACCGTCCAGTTGGAGGCGATTCCAGAGGCGGAGCTCCCGGCCCAAAAGTTTCGGGTCGGGAACGGGAGCCTCGGCTTCTCGCTGGCTTTGCATTTTTGATCATTCAGATGAGCTTCCGCCTTTAAAGAGATATCTTCCTGAGAAAAACATGTCTTCTTGTCGGCCCTTCTCGTAATATTCTTCTATTTTTCGTGGTTGGCTAAAAGCCATCTCTGGCTAGAAAATTTGAAAAATGACGCGGAAAATAAGAAAAAGATGATAAAATATTATAATATTAAACATTAATAGGTAATTCTTGATGTCTAGAAAGTCTGCAACAAAATTCTTGCCCTATATTTGGAGTTTGATCCTTATCGCGCTGATGTCACTCTTGGGCGAATTTGTGAGCAGGTCTTTTGAGCCCACCAATCTTGTCATGCTCTATCTTTTAGCGGTTGTCATTTCCGCGATATTTTGGGGTCGAGGCCCCGCCATCACAACGGCCGTTGTCAGTGTGCTCGTTTTTGATTTTTTGTTCATTCCACCCAAGCTGACCTTCACCGTAGATCAAACTCAATATATCCTTACCTTTATTGGACTGTTCGCTGTGGGAGTCGTGATCAGCGAGCTGGCTGTAAAAATGCGGCAACGGGCCATTGAAGCTCAGAAACGCGAAGCTCAGACATCTGCCTTATATCATCTCAATAAAGATTTGGCCTCTTGTCATAATTTAGAGGAGACCCTCGACTTCGCTTTATTCCACCTGAAAAGGCTTATCGGGCGTGACCTGAGTCTATATTTGAAAACAGAAAAATCCTTCAGTCCATGGAAGGCCCGAGGGGAAAACCTATCCGATGCTGATATCGAGATGTTCATTAAGAGAACAGACGCAGCACACAGCAACGAATCTCAAATGCATAAAGGCACGGATATTTTTGTCCAATCGGATGTTGTCTTCATACCGCTCTTAACGGGCGGCAACATTATCGGCTTTCTGTCCTATAGCCAATCAAAGGAAAGCGGAGAATTGACTGCGGAGAACAAAAAATTGTTGGAAGCCATGGTCAATCAAGTTGCCCTAGCCATCGAGAGAATGAAGCTCTTGGATGAGAATCGACAGATCGAAGTCCTGCAAGAAGCAGAAAAGCTCCATAAGGCCCTTCTCAGTTCTATTTCTCATGACTTAAGAACTCCGCTGGTATCCATTACGGGAGCGATGAGCAGCCTGATGCGGAGCGAAGATAATATAGACCCCATCTTGAAGAAGGAACTCATCGAAACGGCATACGAGGAATCCGTCCGTTTGAATAAACTCGTCAGCCACCTCCTGGATATGGCTAGGATTGAAGCCAGAGCACTAAAGGCCTGCATTAGACCCTGTGATTTGAGGGAGGTCATTGCTGTCTCTTTAGAGGAATTGGACGAAAAATGGAAGTCCCGGGCTATCCAGGTTAAAATACCCGATGATCTGGGTGATGTTCCTATGGACTTTTTGCTAATGACAAAAGTCCTGGGCAACCTCATCGAAAACGCTGCTAAATTTTCCTATCTCGGCAGCCCTATTGTCATTTCGGCTGATGTCGAGAATGATCGTCTCCAGATCAGAGTCCAAAACCATGGAGAGGGCGTCCTTCAAGAAGATTTAAATCGCGTTTTCAGCAAATTCTATCGGGCAGAGGGCGCTCAGAAAATTCAAGGAACCGGCCTAGGACTTTCCATCTGCAAAGGGATTGTCGAACTTCATAAAGGACAAATATGGATTGAAAGTCAGCCAAAAAAAGAAACCATCGTCCG
>Ga0315306_10000262_pt1 | contig 25174 bp, 26 predicted proteins | sample TDP1_MG_FD_203803 | JGI IMG/M metagenome (GOLD analysis project Ga0315306, IMG submission 203803) | Freshwater sediment microbial communities from Lake Towuti, South Sulawesi, Indonesia - TDP1 | ecosystem: Environmental > Aquatic > Freshwater > Lake > Sediment | place: Indonesia: South Sulawesi... | reverse complement strand
GCGTAAGCTTGCCATCGCTGAAAGCTCCAGCCCCACCCCAACCGCTAAGAAGCGAACATGGAATGCAACGTACACAGCCGATGCCGCGGCTTGTTGGACACTTTCGCTTATCGATATCAGGTCCTTTGTCAAGCATCAATATCTTCAGATCAGTCTTCTCAGACAACTCGTAAGCAGCGAAGATTCCAGCCGGTCCGCAGCCAACAATGACTACATCATAAGCTTCGCGGTTTCTCGGGTTTTGGATGTCCAGTCACCCTTCTATACCGTGATTCTCCCATTTTTACATGTTTTGGTTTAGACGCTTACCTCGCCTTATCTTACTTTACCTTCTACCTTACCTCAAGCGTCTTAAAGTATACCATCGGGATACCAATGGGAATATTAGTGGTATACCGAAGGCGCTGGTGGACTTTTTGGTTAAGAAGAAAGCGCATGTAATGAAGTTAAGCGAGCTAGAGCTAGAGGCTGTCAAAGCGGCCAAAGACATCGCCCAAGAGCTTATTCCTGTCTCCATAGACTTGGGCACGACTGCAGCGCTTGGAACGATAGTTCTGTTGAAGGATGTTCTACGGACCGAGGTTGAACTCCTGAGGAGGCCGGAGATTCAGCCCTATCTAAATCTGATTCAGCTTCTTGGTGAAGCTGCTAGAAGGAAAGAGAGAGAAACTACTTGAGGACCAGTATCAGGCTAACAGCGTTTCTTTTCCTGATATTGGTAGTCTCCTCCATACTTGTTAATGCGTATGATATTCGCGTCACCGGTAATGATAGTCCCTCTAACGGCGATCATGTGGAGCTATGGCCTGGAACACATCCAGGATGGGACTACAGCTTAAGCACCCCAGACCAGATTGTAAAGACGGATTATCCAAAGAGTACGATACTTGTTGATACCGTTGGAGATCTGCTATTCAAAATAACGATCGTACAAAAGCGTTTTGGGGTTAGGATATATATTCCTCCCGAGTTCGGTCCTATTTCGGTTACCAACGTTTGGACCAGCGCCACGAACGACTACAATTCAATATCCGTCGCAAAATTGGGTTCTACAGATCTCATCGGGCCTGATTGGTGGCTTATCACCATTGAGCCAATCCTAAACCCCAACAATAAGACGCGCATAGGGATCCCGATACCAGCTCTCGATTCGAACGTAGTCTTCCCATACACGTTTTACGTTAGAGTCTTCAGCATCAAAGCACCAAGTATTGCGGCAAGATACTTCTTCAAGATCTTTAGACTAGAGCACAGCGACAGTTCAACCTATACCTCTATAGGTGCAGAGAAGTTTCCGACTCTAGTGGTTAAAGGCGAAGTTGATCCAGCCTATATTTCAGGCACAATCTTGTACGGAGGATCTGACTACTACGGCTACTATTATGGGCGACCTGTAGATGTTCCTGGAAAAGTGGTCGCAACAGGCGTTACTCCTGAAGGAAGATTCGTAAGAGCGCAAGCCTACTTCAATGCAACGGCTAATGGAAGATATACGCTATACGGTTTAGCTCCAGCAACATACAACTTAACTGTATCAGCGGCGGGAATGCCTCCAGTCACTCTTGAAAGATCTGTGACAGTTCTAGCTGGGCAATCGTTAGATGGTGTCGACATATATCTGTATCCAGGTGCGAGAGTCAGTGGAAGAGTTTGGTCAAAGAACTGTACACTTGGAGAGAAGATGCCTTGGGGTACAGCATACTCAATTACGGTTACCATTTACGACATAGGTTGGAGGTCTCTTTCATCAATTACGGGAACAACTGACGCTAATGCCGACAACTACAACTTCACTTTCGGTTCAGCACCACTCTGGCTAGTGAACACAGATTACACAGGCCATATACCTCAAAATAATGCAGGATACGTTTCCGGTCTAGAACCTGGCGTCTACTACGTAAATGCAACTGTAACCAACTATGCACAGACACAACTCTACACAATAGTTGTCCCCGGTTTCGAGTATACTGGTGCTATATACTTGGAAATGGATTTGCGAAGATGCCCGAAGTATACGCCTCCTTCAAAGCCGACATATACCGGAAAACTAAACGCTACCATCTTCTCAGTTAACTGGGAGAACCCAGCTCAAAAGATATCTTGGGCATATCCCGGAAGTTATGTGAAGGCTATCGTCTACACCTCAGCTGGGGGTATAGCATCAAGCCTCATCTTGAAGCAGGTTGCAGACAAAGACTACTTGAATCTGACCTTCACAGGATTGTCAACGGGCGTTTACACCTTAAAGGCTTTCACGCCTGGGTACGTTCAATTGACAACTCCTGAAGTCGCGGTCCTCGCAAACAGCACCGCCGACATCTCGTTCGAACTTGTGAAAGCGGCCGCGATCTTCACAATAGTAAACTTCAAGACTGAAGATTTGCTCGCTCCCATAGACTTCACAAACTACACAAGCATAAGGATAGAAGTTTACGATTCGAACGGAAAGTTTGTAGGAGCACGTTTAGGATACGTTCCTCCGAATGTTGTACAAGTGTCTTGGCCCACGTACAATTTCACAAGAATTATCGGCTTCGACGCCTACGCTGGCAATCCTTGCAGCCGGAACTATGGAAATTGGATGAACTACTATGACACAACCGACGGCGTTCCGATAACCGATTATGGTCTGCCCGCTGGAACATACACAGTGAAGGTTTGGGTTCCCAGATATCTGCAGAGAAGCGTTGTAACGGCCACCGTGGCGCTTTCTGGAAATGCAACTGTCATTTTAGATCTGCATAGGATGGCTCACGTATACGGCAGATTCTCCGAGACGGGTATAAGATGGCTCAATCTTTTCGGAGAGCTGTATCCGCTCTCGTGGGCTCAGATCTTAGCCGCAGGCCCCATAAGCGCCTTAGCGTACTCGATAGATGGAGATTTTGACCTGTGGCTGCCGAATGGAACATATACGATAAGCGTAGGGATTCCGCTGTACCAAGTGTACGAACCGCAAAGCTTAACGATCACTGTGACAGATGGATCCGAAACATCGCTGGGCTTCAACCTAGTCGAGACGGGTATCCCTATCCCAGAGTTTTCAACAACTCAATTTGTGATGATCGTCACGATTTTAGCATCGTTGCTCTTTTTCGGAAGGCTGAAGAAAAGGCATCGGAAACTGCTAACAGGATCTTAGCTGTACACTAAATTCAAAAGTCTTCAAAACGCTTTTTCTTTTCATAAGAATTGGAGTTGAGCTATGTATAAGCGCGAAGATGCTCTATCTTCCCCAGAAATGTTCCATCAAGCAGATACACTTCAGCATTATCTAAGTCGACAGCTCCAGAACGAAGAACTGGCCCGATATACTCAGCTCTAGATTCTTTCGAACCTCCGACCATTCTCCTATTGATCGCTTGGCCTCCCAGGAAGTCGTTGAATGAAGGCACTATAATGCATTCAGGGTTCTTCAAACCCAGATTGAAACGCTGCTTAAATTCATCAGCTGCAGCTCCTTCAACACTAATGTTCAGATGCTTCAGAAGAGCTTTCGCGAGCCTCTCACCGTCGCACTTAGCCTTAACCCAGACCTGCCTCATGATTCTGAAACCAAGGACATCCTTGAACATTACAACTGGGTGAAGATGCCCCATAATAAGGCTGTCACATGCAAGAAGCTCGGGCGAAGGCCAAGCATGCCCATGGAAGATGCCGATGCTCTTCCAAAGAACTGTTCCAGTTGACGGAAGAATCTTGACGTTAGAAGGTGTCAAAGGCTCAAGGTTCCCATCATGGTTTCCTGGCACCACTTCAATATCTGGAACCAGTTTGCTGATCTTCTCGAAGAAGTCTGGAACATCACGCCACTCCTCTATCTCTACCGTTGCGACAGTATGCTTTACATCGCCTAGAAGGATCAATCTGGTCGGCTTGCAAACGTTAATAACTTGAATGGTTTTCTCGAGTAGTTTAGAGGTCTGCGAAGGTACATGAATTCCTTGTCGCGCTAGATTCACTTCCCAACCTATATGCAGGTCTCCAATAACCACCACGCGTCCGGACTTCCTCTGTAAGAGCAACGCTGCAAAAGGACTGACTGGTTTTAGGCGGTTGACATTCGGTACCTCCAGTAACGGTTTCAGAACTGCTCGTTTATTTATTCTTTTCAGAATAAACTAAGAGGTTATCTAAGACCTATCCTTCTTATGGAAAGATGATGACTTGCTGCAACGGGAGCATAGGAAGAACTCGCAAATGAATGAGATCGGCATGAGGGAGATCGCGGCGGTTGAGAGAGCTTGCAAAGAGATACATTCTACAGGACGATTGAGCGAAAAGACTAGAATGAAACTTCTAAAACAGTTTTCGAAGAGATTTGAAAACGCGATGAACCTCATTGACAACAGAAGAGTAAAGAAGTACATGTTCAAACCGAGCAACCGAACAATATGGACGGTCTTGGGAAGAAAAGGAGAGTACCAAGTGATTCCTGAAACAAACTTCTGTAATTGCGATGACTATTACTTCAGAGTAATCGACCGAGAGAAGACATTATGCTACCACATTATAGCCCAAAAATTTGCTGAAGCACTCGGCAGATACAAGCTCAGGAAGCTACCGGACAAGGCCTACAGTAGCATCACAGAGAAATGGAAAGTTGGAGAAGGAGAAACTCAGACTTCTGAGTAAGACAGGTTTTTAAATCTTGGTCGATATTTATCGTTCTGAAATGAGGCGCTTTCGAATTGACTCCTGATGAAACGTTCGAGTTGATCCGGATCTTCGTCTTAGTGCTCGCGTTCATAACGTTGATCCTGATATTTTTATACATCTCGTATGAGAAGACGGAAGCAACCTGACCTACCAAGAAGCGCGTTTCAAATGAAGGAGAAAGCTTGGCTAGCATACGGTGATGCAGTTCCATATCTTTCAAACATAGAATGGACTAAACTTTCAATCGCAAGAACCATCGAGGAGAGTCGGAACCTAATTGAATTGAGAGAAAAGATACAGAAACTTAAAGATGAAGAGAAAGAACCTACAAGGAAAAGCGATCTAAGGATCTACTTAATCTATCTGGAGAAAGTGATGCGGAAATAGCGACTTTAAAAGTCTTAGCCTTCCTACTTTGACGCGAATTTGATTTTAAAAGGCGTCTTTTTCCCTTCCATTTGTATTCTATAGTTTCCAACTCAAATGTTTATGAATGGCTCTTTCTGTAGAGGATAGGAGATCTCTAGTAAATCTAGGCAGAAAGCTATGTCTGAAAACGCTTTCCAACTCCTTTCGAAGCCTGTGAGGAGGCAGTTAGAGAGAGAGGAGATAGCGGAGCCTAGTGAGATTCAGAGACTAGGTATTCCCGTGATCCTTGAAGGTAGGAATGTTCTCGTCATCGCGCCAACTGGCACCGGCAAAACGTATGCAGCCATTCTCCCTGTACTCGATCTTTTTCTCTCAGCAAGAAGCGTGGAGAAGCCTGTCGGCATATCGATCCTCTACGTCACGCCGCTTAGAGCCTTGAATCGAGATTTGCTGAGACGCCTCTCTGAACTCGGGAAAGACTTGGATATCGACGTTCAAGTCAGGCATGGAGACACGGTCGCTAGTGTAAGAGCGATGCAAGCCAAATTCCCGCCCGACATGCTCATAACAACCCCGGAGACTCTGCAGGCGATCCTCCCTGGAAAGAGAATGAGAGAACATTTGAGACATGTCAAGTGGGTCGTAATCGATGAGATTCATGAACTAGCAACTGATAAGCGTGGAACGCAGCTTGCGATAGCCTTGGAGAGACTACGCCAGCTGACAGGTAGAGAGTTTCAAAGAATCGGCTTATCAGCAACGATAGGTGAAGAAGATAAAGTAGCTAGATTTCTAGCAGGAACAAATCGTGAAGCAAAGACGATAAAGTCTCCAGAACTCAGAATGTTCGATGTGACGGTCGAGTATGTTACGCCTTCAAAGGATGACTACAAAGAAGCTGACAGACTAAGCATCCCAGCGCCAGCCATCGCTAGAGTTAGAAGGATCATCGATTTAATCTCGAAACAGCGGTCAACCCTTGTCTTCACAAATACTAGAGAACATGCAGAAGCTCTAGGATCGCAAATACACGCATTGAATAGCGAGCTACCTGTCAAGGTACATCACGGCTCCCTCTCCAGAGAGATACGTGAAGAAGTTGAGAAAGGATTCCAAGAAGGCACAGTCAAGAGCGTCATATGCACCTCATCCTTGGAGTTGGGCATAGACATCGGAACGGTCGACTTCATAATACAATACATGTCTCCGAGAGAAGCTACTCGGCTAATACAGAGAGTTGGAAGAAGCGGACATAGAATAAGAGGGGTTCCGAAAGGCTGCGTCATAGCCGGATGGGCAGACGACATAATGGAGTCGTCTGCAATTGTGAACCGAGCGAAAAAGGAGAGCCTTGAACAAGTCAAGATCCATGAAAATGCCCTCGATGTCTTGGCCCACCAGATTATCGGCATGCTACTTGACTCAAAACAAATGAGACTTGAAGAAGTCTACGAGGTAGCGAGAAACTCTTACCCGTACAGAGATCTTCTACCTGAAGACTTGATGGCTGTTGTAAAGCAGCTGGAGAATCTTCGGCTTCTAAGACTCAGAGAAGACTCAATTCAACCAAGATACCCGAAGGCGTTTAGATACTATTATGAAAATCTCTCAGTAATTCCAGATGTAAAGAAGTATACTGTTTTCGACTTCATCAGGAAAAGGAGGATAGGCGTTCTAGATCAAGAGTTCGTTGCGAGACGATGCTCTTCTGGAACAGAATTCATAATGCACGGCCAAACTTGGCGGGTCATAAGTGTAGACGAGACAGAGCTCTCGATTGAAGTTGAGCCGACCGCACCAAGCTTGAATGCAATACCGAGCTGGGAAGGCGAAATCATCCCAGTAAGCTGCGAAATCGCCGTACAAGTCGGCAACCTTAGAAGTACAATAGCGAATACGCTGAACAGTCTCGAGCAAGAAAGGATAGCTGCGGAAACAGGAATAGCCGGGAGCGCTATCGGCAAAGTAGTCGAGACAATCGAGAGCCATATTCATGACTACCCTCTTCCGACAGACAACAGGATAATCATCGAGAATTATGAAAACTGCATAGTAGTCCACTGCTGCTTCGGCAATCTAGTTAACGAGACGATAGGGACAGCGTTAGCTACAATACTTAGCTCAAAGTACGGTGTGCACATTGCGACACAAACAGACCCGTATAGAGTAGCCTTGATGTGCCCATTCAAGATCAACGCTCAGCTAGTGGCAAATGAATTCATGAAGCTGACCGCTGAAGAGATTGAAAGGACAATTAACGAGGCCATTGAAAGAACTGAACTGTTCACTTGGAGGCACTGGCACGTAGCCAGAAGGTTCGGAGCAGTTGAGAGAACAGCAGACTACAAAACGAATAGAGCTAGGCTTCTCGTCGATGTCTATAGAGGAACACCGATAAACAAAGAGGCAAAGAGAGAGATCTTCCTAGAAAAGTTGGATGTGGAAAACGCAAAGCAAATAGTTCAGCAAATCATCGACGGGAAGTTGACTGTTGAACTCGCCCCGCAAAAGGGAACAAGTTGCTCACCATTCGCTATGCCGATAGTCGACAAGATAGTTCCACATGATCTTTTGAGACCTGCTGTTCCAACAGCATCTTTAGCTGAAATAGTCAAAGAACGACTTCTATCGCATACGGTCAGACTCGTCTGCATATTCAACGTTGACTGGGAAGGTATAAGGTCGGTCAAGACTCTATCTGACAGAATCAGATGCCCCGTCTGCAACTCCACGCTGATCGCGGTCACATACCAAGGCGACGAAGAACTCTTCAAGATCTCGAAAAAGAGGAGGCAGAAGCAACGACTGACAATTGAAGAACAGGAAGCATGGAATAGAGGTTGGAAGAGCGCAAGCTTGGTTCAAACCGCAGGTAAGAAAGCCGTCATCTCGATGAGCGGCAGAGGAGTCGGTCCAACGACAGCCGCACGAATACTGAGGAAATTCGTTCGCAACGAACAGGACTTCTACACGGAAATCCTGAAGGCTGAGAGAGAGTACGCTAGAACCCGCCTATTCTGGGACTGAACGCCCGCCGCCATTGTCATTCATCATGCCATGAGTTGAGGGATCTTGAAGCTTCTCCACTCGTTGCTTATTCTTCTCGCTAAGTTTTAGGAGTCTGATAAACCCTAAAATATCGAGTTTGCATTCTGCTTAGGAAACATTTGACAATTGGGGACTTGCCTGCGGCAAATGTTTGAGAACACGTCAAACCGAGTTTCAACATATCTAGGGTTAGAACGGATAGTACTGATAGCTTGCGTCGCCTTCTTCATTCTGAATTTTGGAACCTCCCTCTGGCTAACCCTTTTCGTGGTCTACCTTGACGATGTAGGTTTGACAGCTATTTGGATCGGCGCGGTTCTGACAGGAATCAACGCCTCAGTCAGCCTGACGTACCTTCCCTCAGGAAGATTGTCCGACCTTATCGGGAGAAGAGTTCCTCTCATCGCCGGAGGCGCCTTGGTCGCCGTAAACACATTCCTCCTATACTTCACCAAGAACCCTCTTCTAATTATGGTATTCACTATTCTGTACGGAGTCGGCCAAGGACTAGCGACGCCAGCAGTCAACGCTCTGGTCGCAGAGGCCAGTCATCCAAGCAAATCCGGAATGGCTTACGCGAGCTACTACATCTCGATTCTATCGGCTACGGTGCTAGGCTCAAGCCTCTCCGGACTTCTAGCAAGTTCCCTCGGACTTCAAAGCCTATTTCCAATTGCGTCTATACTCCTAGCGGTCGCTACTGTGATCATGTATCTCTTCATCAAAGAGGCAGATGAGCGGTGGAGAGGCCCCTATCATCTAGCGTTCAAAGAAAGTTTGAAAAGATCAATCTCGGGAACCGTCTCATTGTTGCGGACAGATAGAGAGCTCCGGCTGCTCGCGGTCGCTCTTTCATTCCATGCATTTGGGTTCTACATGTTGAACCCGTACATTGCACTCTACGCTACTTACGCCATTCGTCTCGATGTCATCCAAACTGGCGTAATAATAGCATTGTGGAATATGGGGTTGATATCAGCTCAGATTCCATTCGGTAGAATGACCGACAAGCTCGGCGGAGAGCCTATGCTCTTCATGCATTTTGTACTCTCGACACTCTCTTGGGTGGCATACGCCTTGTCGAGAACCTTCACAGTTGCAGCCATCACGATGATCCTTTTCGGTATAATAGGCGCAATGGATATGCCTGCTAGAAGAACGATAATGCTGGAGCATGCCACTGCAGAAGCTGGCAAAGCTACGATAATAGGAGCTGTAGATTCAATAACAACAGGAGTAGGAATAGCCGCTCCACTCATCGGCGCGATAGCTTGGGCTCGAATGGGCTACCCAGCACCATTTATGATAGGCGCTTTTGTAAACGCTTTTTCGTGCTTGCCAATGCTGGCATTATTGAAAAGAAGACATCCATCAATAAGCTGATGATTAATTGCACATAGAATAAGGGTTTCCTGAAACACGAAATATCAGAGTCCTTGCATCGAAGCTAAGCGCTGACCCAGCAAGAATAAATACTGAGCTTCAGGAGATTTCAGTTGAACAAAAGATGCCTTTGATAGTCATAGACTCAAGAGCTTGCGATGGCTGCGGCTTATGTGTCACTGTCTGTCCAGCCTCAGTACTGGAGGTATCCGAACGAAAGGTGCAAGTTGTAAATCCACAAGCATGCCTAGGCATTAAAGCGAAGCCGTCCTGCGTAGAATGCACTACAAGAATGGACGTATGCAACGGCTGCGTCGTGTGTGTTAGAACCTGCCCGACCAAAGCGATAACGATTCGATGAAAGCGCTTGTCACGTCGATCGATAAACTTATGAAAGAGAGTATAAGCGCCCAGTAGATATCTACTTCAAGTCGAGAGATTCAGGAGGATTGGATCTTTGTCCGGAAAAGTGAAGGCAGACCGGATATTGGACTGTATTGGGCTATATTGTCCGATTCCGGTCTTCAGAACAAAAGAAGAAGTCGATAAGCTTTCGGTTGGTCAAATCCTTGAGGTTGTCGCTGATGACCCGGCCGCTGAAGAAGACATCAAGTATTGGGCTAAGAATGCTGGACAAGAGATTCTCGAGGTACAGGTAGAGAAAGGGAAGATTCGGTTTCTTATCAGGAAATTGAGGTAGGATAATGGCATGAGAAGAATATGTATGGATTATCAAGCTGGAGCTCCTACAGACCCCAGAGTAATTGAAGCTATGATTCCTTACTTCACTGAAACCTTCGGAAACCCTTCGTCACCCCATCAATTCGGACAGGAGGCGAGAACGGCGATAGATCATGCTAGAAGTAATGTTGCGGAGTTAATAGGTGCCAAGAGAGCTGGAGAGATCATCTTCACATCCGGTGGGACTGAAAGCAATAACCTTGCGATCAGAGGCGTAGCTCACAGGAATAGAGAAAAAGGTGACCACATAATCACCACGAAGATTGAACACATGTCAGTAATCAATACATGCAAGTCTCTCCAAAAGGAGGGTTTCAAAGTAACATCGATTCCAGTCAACAAGTATGGGATTGTGGACATCGAGAGATTGAAGAACGAGATAAATGAAAGGACCGTTCTCATTTCAGTTATGTACGCGAATGGCGAGATAGGAACGATTGAGCCCATAAGAGAGATAGGGTCGATCTGCCACGATAGGAAGATATACTTCCACGTTGATGCTGTAGCAGCAGCAGGAAAAGTTCCAATCGACGTTGAGCGAGAAAATATAGATTTGTTATCGATCTCATCGAACGACATGTATGGACCGAAAGGAGTCGGCGCACTATACATTCGAGAAGGAACTAGGATAGTGCCTGTGACCTTCGGTGGAGGACAGGAGAAAGGGCTACGGTCAGGATCTGAAAATATACCCGGCATCGTTGGCATGGGGAAGGCAGCTGAAATCGCAAAGAACGAGATGTACTCTGAGAGCAATAGAATGGTTAAGTTACGAGACAGACTCATAAAAAACATTCTGAACAATACTCCGCACTCGTACTTGAATGGACATCCAACAGAGAGGCTTCCAAATAACGTGAACATTAGATTCAGCTATATTGAAGGGGAATCGTTGATCCTAAGCCTCGACATGGAAGGCGTCGCCGTATCCTCCGGCTCAGCCTGCACCTCAAAGACCTTGGAGCCATCGCATGTGTTGCTTGCGATAGGGCTGGCTCATGAAGAAGCTCATGGATCTCTCCTCTTCTCGCTAGGTAGGCAAAATTCAAAAGAGGATGTTGACTATGTCTCAGGAATACTGCCTAACATAGTGAAGCGATTAAGAGCCATGTCTCCATTGACGCCGAAAGAAGAGTTGGGGTGTTAAGATGTACAGTCAAAAGGTCATGGAACACTTCAAAAACCCTCGAAACATGGGTGAGATCCCGGACGCAGACGGCGTAGGAACGGTTGGAAATCCCATCTGCGGCGATATGATGAAGATCTTCATTAAAGTGAAAGACAATAGGTTGGAGGATGTCAAGTTCAAGACTTTCGGTTGCGGAGCGGCTATAGCCACCAGCAGCATGATAACTGAATTAGCGAAAGGGAAAACGATCGATGAGGCCTTGAAGATTACTCGTGCTGATGTTGCAGATGCTCTAGAAGGCTTACCTCCAATAAAGATGCATTGTTCCAACTTAGCGGCTGATGGGCTACGCGCAGCGATAGAGGACTACTTGAAGAAAGAGGAGGTATCGAAATGAAAACTTCAAAGATATGCGAACTCTGCGGTGTGCAAGTGGGCGATGAATGCGCCTTTGCTGTCTACAAGAGAGTGATAAGAGGAAAGCAGCATTTCTTCTGCTGCGCTACTTGCGCAGATGAATACGAGGAGAAAGATAGCCAACCCTAAATTCTTAGACAGTATCTTGGGAGGCCAAGCAGATGGCTAAGACAGGCCTAGTTTATCATGAAGACTATCTGAAACACGACCCTGGTTGGGGCCATCCTGAAAGCCCTGAAAGGCTACGTAGAACTGTTCAAGTCTTGGCTGAAACTAAGCTGATAGCGAAACCGAATATAGTGATACTGAAACCTAGACCAGCAAGCGATGAAGACTTGGCGCTTGTCCATACCCGCGATTATATTGACATAGTAAAATCGCTGAGCACATCCGGTGGTGCCATTACTGCAGATACGCCTGTGCCAAGAGGAACCTATGAAATAGCTAAATTGAGCGTTGGAGGGGCTGTCTTGGCTGGTGAAGCGGTAGTGAAGGAAGATGTCAATAATGCTTTTGCATTGATACGGCCGCCAGGCCATCACTCTGGAAGAAATTATGGAGGAGGATTCTGCTACTTCAACAATATAGCCATCATGGTTGAGTACCTTCGCAAGAAGTATCGCTTGAAACGCTTCATGATTCTAGACTGGGATGTCCACCACGGCAATGGAACTCAAGATATATTCTATGAAGACCCCACGGTCTTATACTTCTCAACTCACCAAATGCCGCTCTACCCGGGGACAGGCTACTTGGATGAGATTGGAGATGGTGAAGGGAGAGGATACAATGTCAATGTACCATTGCCACCCGGAACATCTGGAGCCAACTACATCTACATTCTGGATGAGCTCTTCATCCCGTTAGCTGAAGCTTTCAGGCCGGAGATCATAGCTATTTCAGCGGGGCAAGACGCCTACTTCAACGACCCTATCGCAAACCTCAATTTCACAGTTCACACGTATGCGGATGTAACCAAGAAAGTCGTGGATGCCGCTCAGAATATCTGCAAAGGAAGAATGGCAATGGTCTTGGAGGGGGGATACCACTTGGACGCTGTGCCGCACGCCATCGCAGGAATAATCGCAACCTTAGCTGAAATCCAAGATTATGAAATAATCGAGCCGAGAAAGCCTCCTCAACAGATTCTAAGCCGTGAGCTTAGATCGAGAGTTGACAAGATCAAGTCGATTCTAGCAGAATACTGGAATATCTTCCATAAACCATAGCCTAAATGGAATGCCTCTTAATGTGAGAATCGATAGCCCGATGCTCCGGTCAAATCCTCATGATGCCAACTAAGAAAGAAGCACCAACCGGATCAAGTTGTATGCCACAGAAAACAATGATCTCAGCGCATCCCATCCTTGCCAGTGAATACTGAAGCAAAACATAAAGCAAACCGCTCCTTAGATCTCTTGCGGAATATAACAACTGCTCTGGAACAGGGATGCTGGAACGCGTTTGCGAGGCTAAATATTGTCCGAAACAGAACGGATCATCGAAACAATACTCACTCAACGGAGAGACTTGACACGCGAGAAGCTTCTCTCGCTTATAGAAGATAAGAAGAAACAAGCTGGAGATCTGCTATCCGATGAGGGTGCGACGAGATTGGTCGCTCAAGAGCTGCTCGTCGAAATGGAAGCGAAGAGGATGGCGGAGATAAGAATAGTCGACTTGGTCACCGGGCTAAATGACGTAACGGTAACCGGTCGAGTGATGGTCGTTTGGCCAGCACAAGAATTTAGGAAGAGCGACGGCTCCACGGGAAAGATCATGCGATTCCTTCTAGTTGACAGAACTGGCAAAATACATTGTGCTGCATGGAATGCCAAGGCTGAAAGGCTTGAACAGGAAGAGCTGATAGAAGGAAAGATTGTGAAGGTAGCCCATGGCTACACTCGAGAAGGGCTTGCAGGGTCCGTGGAATTACATTGCGGCGATCGAAGCGATATTATCATATCACCAACGGAAGTTATAGATGCGGATTATCCTAAGTTTGAGGAGCTCTTCGGCAATATTGCAGGGATCACTTTAGACAAAAAAGAAGTTAACGTCATCGGCGTAGTGAAATCTGAACCAAAGTTATTCACATTTCAAAGACAGGGTGAAGAAGGCTACGTGCTTCGAATCCGGATCGCTGATAGAACAGGGACCGTTGCCGTAGTTGTCTGGAATGAGAAAGTTGGAGAGATTAGAGATCTAAAGAGAGATGATGTTCTTCAAGTAATCAATGGGAAAGTGAAGAAAGATCTCAGCGGATTCCCCGAAATACATGTAGACAAGAGAAGCAAAGTTGAGATCTTCAAAGAGAGACCAACCTACCTTCAAGCTCCAGCCTCAAGATTCACAAAGATAGCCGCATTGAAACCTACAATGAGAGGAATAGATCTACTGGTCAGAGTTGTGAGAGTTGGAGAACAACGAGAGTTAAAGAGACCGACTGGAGAGACTACACGCGTAGGAGGACTGCTAGTAAACGATAACACCGGATTAACAAGAATCTCCCTATGGGATGAGCATGCAAAGCTGCTCGAACACATAAGAGAGGGCGATGCCCTCTTGATAGAAGAAGCCTCAACTAGAGAACGTGCTGGCGAGATTTCAATAAATGTAGGGAAAACATCTTCCGTAACGGTAAATCCTCGAATCGAAGATATTGAGAAACCAGCTCCTCCAAAAGTAACCAGAATCAATGACCTACTACAGACTTCGGGGATGGTTATCGTAGAGGGAACATTGACTGAAACGCCGGTTCTCAGAGAGGTACTATCGGAAGGCGGAGAGAAGGTTGAAGTCGCATCGTCGAGAATTAGAGATGAGACTGGTGAGGTACGAGTCTCTCTTTGGAGAACTCTTGCTAGGCAAGCTGTAGAGATTCCACCTAAGATGCGGGTCAGATTGACGGGAGCCCGATTTCGAGTCGGGATGAACGGTGAAGTTGAGTTATCCTCAGACCCGTTAACTACGCTGGAGATGGTTGCGAAAACTGAAGATCGACTTGTTCCGACCGAGGAGGTTAAGAGACTTTTAGAGCTGAGGGATGGAGAAAGTGCAACGATACGGGCTATGATTCTAGAGGTCTCAGAGAAATCATTTGTCTACGCCACTTGTAGTAACTGTATGGGCAGAGTTGACTTTGAAGATGATAAGATTTCATGCAGTTCCTGTGGAGTCGTAAAGGACATTTCCCCACAGATCTCGTTAGACTTAAAGATCGACGATGGAACAGCCTTCATCGACGCCACAGCTGAATCTCCTAACGCTGAAAATCTACTAAAAGAGAATGCGGACATCCTCTGGAAGAAATTGCGTGAGCAGAAAGTTTCTAAAGCATCATTGCCAATAGAGGTTACCGGGAAGCTCATAGGGATGAGAATAGAAGCTTCCGGAATAATGGAGCACGATACGAAAACAGGAAAACCCAAGTTTCTCATGAACAGATTGAAAGTAATCACTTAGCAAGAACTAGGAGATCATTTTGTCGCCTTATTTTTTCCCGGACAAGAACATCGAATCGTAGAGTGACATGAATGCTAACAATGAAGATAGGTAAGGATGTCTTCGATTACATAAACAACATTAGAAATCCGCGGGCCAAACAGACTATGAAGAAGAGGGTGCAAGAGTATCTTCCGAAAGAAGAGTATGTAGACAAACTCGAGCGAATAGATGGAAAACTGTACTTCGCCGTATTCTCAGCCGAATGGTCACCGGACTGCCAAGCGCACATTCCAAGCCTAGCAAAGCTGTTGCTGGCGGCTAGAAACAGCAACTTGGTAGTAAAAATAGTAGACTTCGACGAGAACAGAGATATCGCTGAGGAGTTAGGTGTTCTCCGCATCCCAACAATTATAGTATACGACAAAAGCTGGCATGAATTGGGTAGGTTTGTGGAGAAACCTCAACGATATGGCACAATAGAAGAAGAGCTATGTGCTATCATCGAAAGAGCTAGCAAGTAGCCGTAGATATCCCTAGATTCTCCCGGATGCTCACGTGACTGAACCTTCGTCAGCATACCTCCTTTAATTCTACCAGTAGCGTTTAACGTAATCAAAGGAAATATGGCCACTCGTATACGTCTCTCTATTGAGGTGCTTGTATTTGAGGATAAATCAGATGTTGGACTTATCCAAATACCGAATAGTAGACTTATCCACGAAATGTTCTCGAGGAGAACAGCGGGAAGGATGGAATCGAAGACTTGAATTAAAACCTTCGAGGATCCCGTATGACAACACGATAATGCACGAGATTAACACTGTAAGCCACATAGGCACGCATGTTGAAGGACCATCTCACTATCTAGCAGAATTGAAAGACTTATCGCAACTTCCTATAGAGACCTTCATCGGAGAAGCGGTTCTCTTGCGCCTCACAGCGATGAAGTCGAATCAAGAAGTCAAATCGATAGACTTGGCAAGAAACGGCAGACCTCGCAGAGGAGACATAGCTCTATTGAGGGTTGAAGACAGGTTCGCTCGAGAGGAACTGCCATATCTGTCAGTTGACGGGACCAAATGGCTTGTTAAAAATGGCGTCAAGATGATTGGAATCGATAGAACTCTACGCCTGGAGAAACCCGGTGCAAAAGCACCTGACAATCTTCCTGTGCACGATGCCCTTCTGCGCAACGGAATCCCGATAATAGAGTTCCTTGAGAATCTTGATAGATTAAGGAGGAAAAGGTTCATTCTGATAGCCTTACCTCTCAGAATTGTCGGTCTAGACGCCTCTCCGGTTAGAGCAATAGCCATAGAAAGAATCAAGTAATTAGAAACTTCTAAGAACAAGGTTAGACTATTCTGGTTCTGTGGAACATACTGTTTTCTGCATGCACAGCTGGGAGAAGAAAGCTGAACCTAAGCGAGAACAGTAGCGTTATGCGCTTGATCGAGGAGCTTTCAAAACTCAAAGTCAGCGGGATCGCAGTCGCAAAGATAGAAAGATTCGCTGCCAAAATTGGGGTTGATGAGAACAAGCTGCTTGAACTCTATGTCAAGGCGAAGAACATAGCTGGTAAGGAAAGATTCGCCGCTACCCCATACTCAGAGAGAATCCTGTTTCTCCCCCAATGCTTACGTGCCAAGGAATGTTCCGCGAAGCTCGGAAGCCACGGTTATATATGCCAAGAGTGTGGAAAATGCGAACTACGCCAAGTGATTCGCCAAGCTTTGAGTCTTGGTTATAGAAGCGTCTTTATTCTGCCAGGAGGAAGCGTCGTAGCGAAGATCTTCGCTAAAGTGCGGCCTAGAGCTTGTCTGGGCATAGGCTGCTTGAAGGAACTTGTCCTCGGAAGCTATGTTTGTGAGAAGTTTGGCGTAGTAGCACAAGGAGTCCCCCTGCTCCGAGATGGTTGCATTAATACAGATGTAGATTGGAAGCAAGTGAATACCGCCCTACACTTGTACGCTCCGATGAAGACATGACCCTTCCATGAGTATTCCAAAATCCAGCTTCGCCTAACCATATACCTCCCGACTCTGCTTCCAGTGTGCAAAGACATAATTCCTGAGTTCAGCCTACCGTGTACTGAATGTGATATTCTATGAGAAAGAAAAGCGATGGTCGAGTGGATCTTTCGATCGACGACTTTTATGGAATAAGATCATGGTACAACATCCTCCCAGACCTGCCTGAGCCATTGCCCGCCCCGAAAGAGCCTGGTTACGGAGTATCGAGAATAGAATTCATGAAAAAAGTCATGTCGAGAACATGCTTCACTCAAGAGTTCTCATCAGAGAGCCGAATCCCTATCCCAAATGAGGTTATGAAGCTCTATGTGCAAGCTGGTAGACCACGCCCCCTTTATAGAGCCAAACGGCTTGAAGAATATTTGAAACTCAAAAACGTGAAGTTGTACTACAAAAGGGAAGACCTCTCACCAACTGGAAGCCATAAGGTCAATACAGCGATTGCACAAGCCTTCTTCGCATGGAAAGAGGGAAAAACGAAACTAGTCACTGAGACTGGAGCTGGACAATGGGGGACCGCTCTCTCATATGCAGCGAAGCTACTGGGCCTAGAATGTGTTGTCTTCTGGGTAAGAGCTGTCTACAAATGGAAGGTCGACCGGAGCACCCTAATGAAGCTGTATGGAGCAACTGTATATCCTTCGCCAAGCGATCAAACTGAAACCGGCAGGAAACTGCTTAAGCAGAACGCAGATCATCCCGGCTCCTTAGGAATAGCTGTTTCAGAGGGGTTGGAATGCGCTGGGAAACAAGAGGGAAGCGTATACTGCTTGGGTTCAGTCCTAAACCATGTGCTCACTCATCAAACGATCATCGGCCTTGAAACACTGAAACAGTTCGAATCGATAGACGAATCTCCTGACTTAATGATAGGATGCCTAGGCGGAGGCAGTAACTTCGGCGGATTCATCTTACCCTTCGCAGGTGAAGTACTGCAAAAGAAGAGGAGATGCGAGTTCCTCGCCGCACAATCGATGGCTGCACCGAACTTGGTCAAAGGCCGGTATATGTATGATTTCGCAGACGTAAGCGAACACACCCCTCTGTTAAAGATGTACACTCTAGGCCATAACGTCGAGATGCCCGCGATAAAGGCTGACGGCCTCAGATACCATGCCGCTGCTCCGATCATAAGCCTCCTACGCCATTATGGCGTAGTCAAAGCCAGAGCATACTCAACAGATGAGAAAGAGATCTTCGAGGCGGCCAGAATCTTCCTCAGAACAGAAGGTTGGCTTGCCGCACCCGAGTCGAGCTACGCGATCAGAGCGGCAATAGATGCCGCGAGAGAGCTCGAAAAGAGAAAGGAAGGTAAGGTCATAGCCTTTAACATCTCAGGTCACGGATTCCTAGATCTGCCAGCCTACAAGGAGAAGCTGTTCCCAAGCTAGCTCTTAGTAACCTCCTTGATGGCACCTTGAATTATCTCAAGAGCTGGATCTAGAAGATCGCGCGTTATAGTCAATGGCGGAACTATCCTTATCGTCGACAGCCCACATGTGATTAGGGCTACTCCTCGTCTCCAACACTTCTTCATAATCTCACTAGCTTCTTCCTTGGCCGGAGCCTTAGTCTTAGGGTCTTTCACCATCTCAACCCCGATCATCAAGCCTTTACCCCGAACATCGCCTATGATACTGTATTTCTCCTGCATCTCCTTCAGCCGCTTGATTACGTATGTTCCCTGCTTCGTGGCATTCTCCAATAGATGTTCATCTCTGATTATCCTGATAACCTCTAGCGCGGCAGCGCAAGCTATAGGGTTTCCGCCGAAGGTATTCGCATGTGAACCTCCTTCCCAATCCATCAATTCAGCCTTAGCAACTGTGGCACCAAGAGGAATCCCGGCGGCTATCGATTTCGCGATGCAGACAACATCAGGTTCCACGCCCCAATGTTCGATTGCAAACCATTTTCCGGTTCTCGCAAGCCCTGACTGAATCTCATCATCAATAAGGAGAATTCCGTATTTGTCAGCAAGTTTTTTCAAGCGTTTAAAGTATTCAGGTGGAGGAAGAATGTAGCCGCCTTCGCCTTGAATCGGCTCGAAGAAGATTGCAGCTGTATCTTCAGGCGGAATATATCTCTGTAAAACGTATTCGTCGATGAAGTCTACGCACCAATAGCTACACTCTGGATAGGTTAGTTTGAACGGACACCGAAAGCAATTTGGATAAGGCACGTGTGTAACCCCCGGCATCAATGGAAAGAAGTGCCTTCTCTGGACTGGTTTGCTAGCGGTTAGGCTGACTGACCCGATTGTTCTTCCATGAAACGCGTTGATAAACGCAAGGAACAGTTGCTTGCGTGTATGCCACTTCGCAAGTTTTATTCCTGCCTCAACAGCCTCTGCTCCGCTGTTGCCGTAGAAGACTTTCTTCTCGAATGTTCCCGGTGTAATCTTGCATATTTCTTCAGCTAAATCCACGATGTTTTGATAATAGAAGTCTGTCCACGAGTAATGGGTGAACTTTTCAGCTTGCTTCTTTACAGCTTCAACAACTCTCGGATGAGAGTGCCCGATGTTCAAGCAGACAAGTCCAGAATTGAAATCGATATACTCGTTGCCGTCAACATCGCGGATGATGCAGTCTCTTCCAGATTCTATAGCTAACGGATAGAATCTAACCATCGATTGAGAAAGAAATCTTTCATCTTTCTCAAGCAGAGCTCTTGTCTTCGGCCCAGGCGGAGTAACAACTATCTTCGGATACCTCTCAACCACTCTTAGCCCCTCAAGATATAGATGCACCGCGACGAAAGCCGCATCTATGCATCCTATCGGTCTTCGAGACCCGTTTCACTTTGGCGCCCCAAAAGTTGAAATCAAAGATGAAAGACATTAGGGTATTAGCAGATCGAAGGCTTTTAGCTCGTTTTAAAAGACTTTCGGTGAGCAATCATGGAGCAAATAGACGAGGTGACGAAGAGGATCTTGAATATTCTCGAGCAAGACGCCCGAACATCATATACTGAGATCGCCAAACAGCTCGGAGTATCTGAAACCACTGTTCGGAACAAGGTGAAGACGCTTATGAAGAAGGGCGTACTCAAAGGTTTCACAGTTCGAACATGTCCTGAGAAGCTTGGCAAAGCCATAACAGCCATGGTCGGAGTCGATATCGGCGGAGAGACAACCCCAGAGATCACCAATAAATTGGCCAATATAAAAGAGGTTTCAGATCTCTACGTCATCACAGGCGAATTTGATCTTCTATTGAGGGTCATATGTGAGAACATAAGTAGGTTGGACGAAATCTTGGAAGAAATCCGATCCAACGATTTCGTTGAAGGAACGAGAACGTTCGTAGTTCTCAGAAAAGCAAAGGAATCTGGATTATCCTAGATTCGGTTTGGGCGTATACGTCGTTCCTTCCTTGAATGCAAATAGACCCGCAGACTATTTCTTGCCTAGAGTTATCTCAATAGTCGATATGCTCGCCATCGTTCCGTCTTGGCGCGCAATATCTTCAGACCCCACGTTAATCGATTTGATTACCAAATTTTTGAGGAAAGCTCTCCGAAGCATCTCAACCGTATCGACTGCCTTACAGATCGCTTGACCCCTCGCCCTTACCATGACCTCGCCTCTACCAGAGTTAAATAGGGTTACGCAGGCCACAACGTAGTTCATCAAGGGTTTCTGCCCAATTCGGACGAGGTTTGTTTGACTAGGAATCATCTATCGCATCGCTCCGATACGGCCTTGTACATCTCATCTAAGGAAACGACGTAGTAAGATTAAACTTGCTATCTTGCACGCGCAATCCATCAGATAGTTTTCTGCGCCTTCTACTTAAAAGTATATAGCCTACATGGCGACAGCTACGAAGCCGACGACCGCGGTCAACTATGATGTATACGCAGACGAGGATGAATTCACGTTCCTCAGAACAGGCTAGTCGGTGAGCAGAGGATATACGCGTTGGCCGCTCAACTTCATATAGTAGTCGAGCGTTGCATCCACTGCCTTTTGGATCCCCGCTACCTCTTCAGTCGTCAAGTGGCCAAATCTTCCTTGCAGCTTGAGGTACTCTTCTACTGGTTTCCTCTTGGTCTTGTCTAGTACGATGCGGCTTGGGGAGCTTATTGAGAATACGCCGTTCTCTATCTCGAATAGGACCCACATCCCTGTTTGGACAGCAAGCCTTCCCAACTCAACAGATAGATCTGCATCGGACCTCCAACCTGGAGGGCAAGGCGTAAGAATGTGAAGGTATCTGGTGCCCTTGATCTTCTTCGCTTTCTCAAGCTTCTCTATGAAATCTATTGGGTAAGATGGAATAGCTGTTGCGACATACGGGATCCTGTGAGCGGCCATTATGAAAGCCATATCTTTCTTGTTCTCCTTCTTCCCGGTCGGTGTTGTCGTTGTCCATGCACCGATCGGCGTGGCGCTACTCCTTTGCATCCCAGTATTTCCATAAGCTTCGTTGTCATAGCAGATGTAGATGAAGTCTGTTCGTCTTTCAGCTGCTCCACTCAATGCTTGAATTCCTATGTCAACTGTACCTCCATCCCCAGCCCATCCTATCACTGCCACATCTTTAATCCCTCGGATCCGAAGCCCCGCAACTACGCCAGATGCTGCTGCACCTGTCGCCGCAAACGCGATGTTCAGGACAGGAATGTTGAGTGCGGATGCTGGAAATTGGCCTTGGATTATGCTCGTGCAGCAGGCAGGTACGACGAAGATCGTTCTGCTACCCATAACCTTTAAGGTTAGACGTAATGCTAGGCTTGCCGCACACCCAGTGCACGACGCGTTTCCGGGAAGTACAAGTTCCTCTTTTGACAGTTCCTTCAGCATCACCATTTTCGCTACCTCCTCATATTCACCCATTCTATGCCTTCGACACCCGTCCCAGTCTCAAGGATTCGAAATGTCTTCTTCGCGATCTCCTCGATGTCGTTTTGTGTTACGTCTCTTCCGCCAAGTCCAGCTATGAAATTCTTCGCCAATGGTCTTTTAGGTAGATCGAATAGTGCGCTCCTTATCTCTGTGAACAGAATACCTTCCATTCCGAAGCTTATGTCTCTATCAATGACAGCGAGAGCTTTAGCTCTCGTCGCTATTTCTTTAACAGCCTCATGTGGAAACGGTCTGAAAACCCTTATTCTCGCTGAACCTACTCTATATCCTTCGTTCCTGAGCTTTTCTACAGCCAGGTTAGCTTCACTACCGATAGTTCCCATAGAGACTATAATTACCTCAGCGTCATTGCACATGTATTGTTCAATTAGGCCGCTGTATTCCGGGAGACCAAACTTCTTTGAATACTCTCTAGCGACCTGTGGGATGAGTCGCTTGGCGTTCTGTAAGGCTTCATGCATGAAGTATCTCAACTCCATGTAGTATTCTGGTGAAAGCATGTTCCCATGCGTAACTGGTTTCTCAACATTAAGTACCCAGCCTGGCTCAAGTGGCGGCAGAAAATCATCAATCTCCTTCTGGTCTGGGATCCTTATTGGCATATTTGTATGCGATAGAATGAAGCCTTCTAGGCAGATCATGGCCGGCATTAACACTCTCTGATCTTCACATACTCGATATGCTTGGATTATGCTGTCAAATATCTCCTGATTTGATGCACAGTATATCTGGATCCAGCCCGTGTCCCTCTGCGGCAAAGAGTCGCCATGATCCGTCCATATGTTCCAAGGCGGACCCATAGCGCGATTAACCACAGCCATCACTATGGGAAGTCTAGCTGCGCTAGCCCAGTGTAACATCTCGTGCATATAGGCTAGACCATGAGAAGATGTCGCTGTGAACGTTCGAGCTCCGACTGTTGAAGCGCCTATGCATGCAGACATTGCGCTGTGTTCAGATTCCACGCAGATGTACTCAGCATTCATCTTCCCTGAGTCTACGAGTTCAGCTATCTTCTCAACTATCTGGGTTTGAGGTGTAATTGGGTAGGCTGCTACCACTTGAGCTCTGGCTACGAGAGCGGCTAACCCTGCAACGTGGTTTCCAGTCTCAACTATAGTCTTAAGCATTCTATCACTCCTCGCGGACCATTGAGACCACTTTAACCTTGCACTCTTTTGCACAAATTCCACAGCCCTTGCAGTAGTCGTAGTCGATCTTCGGAGTATCATCTGCCATACGTTCGATAGCAGCTTCAGGGCAGAAAACCCAGCATAGAAGACATTTTGTACACTTCTTCAAGTCGATCACGGGCTTGAACGTCCTCCAAGTATCTGTCCTTCCTGCAGATCCCTTCGTTGGAATAGATATGCAAGTAAATGGCATATCGAACTGCTTCTTCGATTGCTTAACTTGCTCCAACAAAACTGCGCCTCTTGAGGGCGTTTGATAACTACCTTGAAGGAAATAAATACGTTGCTGGAAGCGAACGTTAAGGTTGAGAACTCTATTTGGCTAGAAAGGTCTTCTGGAATGCAAGTTCAGCTGCATACGCGTTCTTCTCACCGATCTTTCCCGGCCAAGTCTCTTTGATGACGTAGGTGACAGATTCGAGCTTCACTTCATTAGTGGCTCTTGCGAAAGCACCTAGAATAGCGGTATTAACCACTGGGAGCCCAGCTACGAGGAGGCTCAGTTCAAGCGCGATGCCCGTTGCATCCACCGTCGCCAACCTACAGTTTGTTCCAACCTGGATTTCTTCCGGCTTTTTGCGAGTATTTATTAAGACTAGTCCGCCTTCTTTCAGCCCTTCCGCCACATCGATTATTCCGAGTAGACCTGAATCGAGGACAACAACATAATCTGGATAGTAGATTTGGCTTCGAATCAAGATCTCTTTGTCGTCGATCCTCGCAAAAGCCTTCACCGGTGCTCCCCGCCTCTCTGCCCCGAAAAGAGCGAAGGCTTGAACGTATCTCCCTTCGTTGAAAACTGCCTTCGCTAGTAGCTCGGCGGCCGTAACCGCACCTTGGCCTCCCCGTCCGTGAAATCTGACCTCTTTCAGAGCTGTAAATCCCCTGAGGATAGAGGGCATCACTGATATACTTCCCCGAATTTAAAAGAACGACGGTAAGAAGTGAACAGTTACGTCTTCTGAGACGCGCCAAATCCCAGAGGTAAAATGCCCCGTGTGCAGTATCCAGAGCCTAACGGAGCAGGAGAGGAAATATGATGTAGAACACTTTGGGCCTGTTCTACTTACTACTATCATTTGCGCCAACTGCAGTTTCAAACATAGTGATGTTATCTGCTTGAATGCACAAGAACCGTCCTCGATGAGCGCGTCGATAGAAGACCGAGAAGATTTGAAGATGCCCGTTGTGCGTTCCAGCAACGCCACCATTCAAATCCCTGAGTTGGGTGTGCTCATCACCCCTGGACCCATGGCTGAAGGATTCATTTCTAATGTCGAAGGGGTTTTGGAGAGAGTTGAACAGGCTACCCGCATGCTAGCTCGCAACCCGGAGAAAAAGGATCGAGCTGAAAGATTTCTGCAAAGAATAGAAGAAGCACGAGATGGACGTATCAAATTCACTCTAGTTATCAAAGATCCTCTAGGGAACAGTGCTATAGTAGCGATGGATGAGAGAAAGATCAAGAGGAGGAAGATGACGAGGAGAGAGATGGAAAAGGTTAGGGCCTATCAACAAACCTCGTTGCCCAGTCGCTGACGGACTTATAGCAGCCGCGGTAATTCCAAAAGACTTTTCTCACTCGCTTCCCTACCAATCATGAAGATGACTATGTCAGAACCTCGCGACTCGACTTCTAAGATGGTTGACATCTTCCATTTGGCCGAGCGGCATCTCGACAAGAAGGTTATAGTAACGATCGATAAAGATCACGGTTTTGAAGGGACCTTATCGGCCGTCTCAAGGTCACCACCTGGAATCTGGCTTTCCGAAGCAGATGCCGTAATCTTTCGAAGCACTTTAGCCAACCCTCTCCCTCAAATAGTCTCCCGTCATAAAAAGAGCGAAATTTTTATCAATCTGAATTCTGTGCAGCGAATGG
>Ga0315306_10000260_pt1 | contig 25204 bp, 28 predicted proteins | sample TDP1_MG_FD_203803 | JGI IMG/M metagenome (GOLD analysis project Ga0315306, IMG submission 203803) | Freshwater sediment microbial communities from Lake Towuti, South Sulawesi, Indonesia - TDP1 | ecosystem: Environmental > Aquatic > Freshwater > Lake > Sediment | place: Indonesia: South Sulawesi... | reverse complement strand
GGAGGTTAAGCCTTCGGAGTCTTCGTCTTCATCGTCTTCCTCGGTGGGGCATTTCGCGAATCCGCCAACATACGACAGCGGTTGGTGGACATCAGGGGTAAGTGTGGGCAGTATGTGACTTTGAAGTATGGTTTGGCCGCGATGGATGTGGTTGTTGACATAACTGGGAAGCAGAGTCTTGCGGTGACATATGGCGGTCTCGGGTGGAGACGAGTATATGGTGGAGCAAGCGATGACGAGGCTATTCTGTGTTTCAGACGAGTGATGGTGGATACGCCATAGCTGGCGACACTACCTCTTTGGTGCTGGTGGCTTTGATTTGTGGTTGGTTAAGACTGATGTTGAGATGGGCTTGGCACTAACTAGCTTAACAAACAACGCAATCACTCTTTACCGTGGCAAAAATGACCACTACTGGAACTACGTTCGCGTGCGCATCTGGCTAATCAAAGAGCCCACTTGGATTTACGGCGACATCAACATGGACGGCGTAGTCGACGCCAAAGACCTATACATACTCAGCCGAAACTACGGCAAAACCCTCAGCCTACTCAGCCTAAGCGGCATCATAGCCATAGCAGGCATACAAACAATCAAAAAACGAAAACAAACAAAATAAGCCCAAAGCCACAACCTCACTTTTTATTTTTTTATACCTCGCTACCCTTTTTCAGCTCTGCGCCTCTCTATCTCTAACTTTTACACAACGAAGCTTTTTATACCCTCATCTTCATACGTAACTCAGGTATCAGCATGACCAGCAAAGCCTTCGAGTGGTATGTTTCCAACCCCGAAAAACTCAGAAAATACGCTGGAAAACACGTGGCAATCGTAGATGACAAAGTTGCTGGCGCCGGAGAGTCAGCCAAAGAAGCCTACGACAAAGCAAAAAAGAAATTCCCCAAAAAAAGCCCGCTCCTAGCATACATACCCACGGGCGAGACGCTGATCCTTTGAAGAAAATTTCTTTCCCATACAAAAAAGAGCCATCCACCCTTTTCGGATACATATACAGACCAGTCGTAGAAATCTATCTAAAAACAAAAGAAAATCAATGGTTTAAAGTTTCAACATACGCAGACTCAGGCGCAGACATAACAATCTTCCCAAAATCCATTTGCGAAATACTCGGTTTAACCCTTCACAAGGGACAAGAAAGCACAGTCAAAGGCGTAGGCGGAGAAGAAACAAAAATCTTCATCCACAAAATCACAGTGAGAATCAACAAAGAAGAAATCAAGATAAGAGCAGGCTTCGCAGAAAGAGAAGACATACCATACCTCCTGGGCAGAACAGACATCCTAACTCATTTCAACATGCTTTTCGAAAAAGACAAAGTAGTATTCATCAAGAAGTGAATGGTTGTCAACGTACGGCAAAACCTCCAATTTTTTCCTCCCTCCCTTAAACCTTTAAATCTCCTCATCAACCCCCAACCCCAAACAAACACAGTCAACTCCAAAAAAAATAAACAAACTCAAGACGAGCCCCTACCCGTCTCTTTCTCCCTGCCCGCCCACTACCATCCAAAAAACGAACTCTAACGCCTGAACACACAAACCAAAACTTCCACCCATCACCTCTAAACTCAACAACCAAAAACACCCAAGAAACCACCAATAAGATACATCTAAAGTGGCAAGAAACCACCCTAAAATCACAGTAAACAGCGCCCAAAACAACGCCTAAACCAAAAACAAAACCCAAAAAACCAACAGACAGCGCCCACCCGCACACAAAAAAATTTTCACACACCGAGACTAACAGACCTATCTAACTGATCAAACAAAAACAACATTAACACCCGCAGCCTCGATTAGTTTCATGTTTCGCAATACAAGTTAAATTTTTAAGCAATAGAAACTATACACGTAAGACATAAGACAGCAGAATATAAAAAAGAAAAAAGGAGAAGACCCAACCTCATGTCCTCCTCAAAACCATCTCAAGAAGAACTTATCACAAAAATATTAACCGACCCGAAACTCAGCGCCATCAAGGCTATGCTAGAAAAAGACCACGCCATCGACTGCCTCTTCCTACTCCACATAGACAAAGGACGATGGAAACAAGCCAAAGCATACATGAACAAACATGGCTTAACCCTGAGCGACGGCACATTCCGAGCCCGCATGATAGAAATCGAACACCTAGGCCTAGCAAAATCAACCCAAATCGACCCACTAAAGAAACACTACCACAAAACCTCTGCAGGCCAAAAAATAACCCAACTACTCTTGGAACTGTTCCAAAAAATCTAAACGGCAAGCGCCTTCCGAACCTACGTGCAGCAAATACGCGAGAATCTAGTGTATTAAGACGTAAGATTTAAATGCTTACAATACGTTATGTTCTACGTGAACCCCTAAAGGAGGGATAAAATAGAAAATGAGAAAGTTGTTCAAATGTCGGAAGGCGCTGAGTCCCGTTGTTGCAGCGATTATCTTGATCGCAGTGACTGTGGCTGTTTCAATCGCCGTTGCCGCATGGATGGGTGCATTGACCTTCACATTCATGAAAACTGAAAGTCTCTCGATCACAAACATGGCCTTTGTGGGCACTTCAGGCACCAATAACAACAACATCACCTTGACTGTGAAAAACCCAGGAACAACCAAGGTTACTGTAGCTGAAGTCAAAGTCAACGATGTTGTGAAGAGCACAACTAGTGCATCAACGTTGGTTTACGATGCTGGCACTGGCACTACTACTTCATGCTACATTTATATAATGATGGGCACAACTCCATGGGTCTCTGGAAACAGCTACAAGGTTGTATTGCTTTCAGCTAGCGGCACCAACGTTGCAGCCTACGAAAAAACGGCCTAAAAGCCCAAAAACCAACATCCGTTTGAGTGGGGTAGGGAAGCCCTTGTCCCCATTCTTTCCCCCTTCCGGAGGTGTAAACCTTGGTCGTTGAACTAAAAGAATACCAATCTGCAGCGGAAATAGCCAAAGCTCTTGACAATGAAATAACTCGAACAAAGAGCATGTTAGGCGAATACCTGCGCCGACTTGATGAGATTCGAGCTTTGGCTGAGCGTTCAAAGAAAGTGCGAGACGTAGTCTTTAAGCTGGCAGGCAAAAAAGCAGCTCAAAACACCCTCGGTGAAATCTCCGTGGGCGACCTCAACGTTGTCTTAGATGCCAATCCATTTCATGAACTCACTGCCATCGAAGAAGCCGTGCGAAGCCAGCAAGACCGCCTCTTAGTTCTTCAGAAAGCCCGTGAAGCACTGAAGTGGGTAGATCAAATCGAGGACACCGAAGGACTAAAGTATCTGGTGTTAGAGAGCGACGGCGTTCCGGCGCGAATTCTACTCAAGATCTCATAAAATAATGCGGGAACAGAGTGCCATGAGCGAAGAAGTATATACTGTTGCTTTGAAAACCGCTTTGGTCGAAATCAAAAACATCTGCCCAGACATTGATAAGGCTTTCATTTTGATGGATAATGGCACCATTGTTGCCGGAGACGAGCAGGCTGTTGATCCAAGTGTAGAGAGAGCGGTAAACTCGCTTCAAAGCTTGGTTGAGAAGGCCGCGGGTGTTGGCGGCTTAAATGATTTGCTGATAGACGGAGATAAGGGCAGAGTGTATGTTTCTCAGGTCAACGGTATGTATTCGGTTATGGCGTTGTCTAAGCGTGCAGATTTGCCCTTCTTGAGAACAGTCACTGGAATTATACTTCCAACGATACTCAAGGTGCTCAGCAGCATAAGTCCTGAGACAACGCTTCCCACCCCCCTCAAATCAGCCCCAATTGTTCCTCGTACTGAGTTTAGACTGGCGCCTTCTGAACCACTAGTAAAAGAGGAAGCAGTTGAAAAAACAATGGAAAAGCCTGAGGAGGCTGAGGAGATCGAGGCGCCTGAGCCTCTTGAAGCTCATGAGGCAGAATCCGAGGCAGAGGCAGAGCCTGAGGTTGAGTCTCCTGAACCAGTAACCGATTTGCCTTCGCAGCAGCTTATTGTAGACAAATTCGGGGGCTTGATGGTGCGTGCAGACACTGTTCAACTTGACTTTGAAATCTTGGAGCGATGGAGTTCGCTGTTGAATGCGAAGGAAATCCGTGAAGTTGACATAGAGACTTTCAGCGGGAAGGCGACTCGCTGTAAGGCTAAGGTGATAAGCGATCAGAAGTTTGAGGGAAGAGGGCTGATTCGCATTCCTGAAAAGACTTGTGAAGCCCTTGAATTGAAACGGGGAGAGCTAGTCAGAGTTAAGCCAGTCGCGCCGAAGGAGTGACCAACATGCCAGTTAAAAAGAGGGCTCCGCAAATCGAAACAGCTGAACAGATAGACTGGGCTCCTAAAGCCGAAGTTAAGGAACAGATCGCTGACCTGCGTACAGTGCTGGATAAGGTGAAAACTCGAGAAGGAGTGATTGGTTACATTTTACGGGCTTCAACATCTGCTGCAGTGGACATAAAAGACCCGAGTAAAATAATTGATTACGCAGTTTTGTCCGCTGAGACGCTTGAATCTGCCGAGAGTTTGTCAGAAGCTTTTGGATTGGGCAAACTCAGCAACATTGTTGTGGAAAGTAAGGATTTGAAGATATTATTGGTTACTATTGGTGAACATCGCATCAGCGTTTTCATGGAAAAAAACGTGGACCACAATTCAATTTACAAAGAACTGCAGTAAGCGACAAATTTCCTTTTTATTGATTAAGTAAGTTTTACGGGGGATAATGAGGTTTGAAAAGAAGGGAGGTTTATCCATTACTTGAATATTCCTCCTCTTTCTTTTCATCCTCGTCCCTAAACCCATAATTGATTCTGTTCTTGTTGTGAACATCAATCGCAATCAAGTTGCTGGGAGCTGCTGAATCTATAAGTGGCTATAACTGACCCACCGTCTGCAACCATAGAAGAGCATCGAACCAAAAAACGTCAGAAAGGGTCATTCCTCCTTGTTTCTAGACCGTTTTTGTGAAAGGTTTTTCAGAATTGCCCAATATTGGTTCTTATGGTTTTATAGAACTTTTTTCAGCCAAAAAAGTAGAATTTTTATGATTATGTTCTAGAAGCAATTCCACTTATACAACAAAAGCTGTGAAAACTCACGGTGATTATTGTCGGTTTTTTGTATTAAAGTTTTAAATATGCAGATATAGCTATGGCTAATACCCTCGCAAAGGAAAAACCACCATTTCCGGTGAATCTCTTGGTTCAAGTCAGCAGGAAAGTTAGTCTGTTACACCGCAGTAGAATAGACATAATAGCGAACATTCTGCAAGCTGCCAACGAGGGCGCCAAAAAAACACACATAATGTATCAGTGCAACCTCAGCTTCAGGCAACTGCACGCTTACCTAGATTTTCTCGTTGACATGGGTTTCTTAGAGCTCGTCACTTCTAAAACAGAGAACCAAAGTGAGTCCCTGCTGTTTGAAACAACCAGCAAGGGAAAAACGTTTGTTCAGGCGTATCACAACCTGAGGGCGCTCCTAGTCACCTGACCCTCTGCAACACTTTTTCGACAAGCTTGAAACTCGAATCAAAATCTTCGTTTTAGTGTATTATCGTTTTTTTACATCTGAATATAGAATGCAGGGTGGCCGGATGATTGAGAAGTCTTGGCTTTTGATTGAGAAAGCCGTGTTGTCTCACAAATATTAAATCTGAAATCCTAAAATAACGGTAAACAGTCGCAAACTGAGATAGATTTTCAACGCGGCGCGTGTGAGTACGAAATCGACTATGGAAAAGCTGTGGTGAAGGGTTGAATGTCGATTCAGAAGCAGGTTGTGGAAGCTCTGATGAAGCCTGAAGCCTATGACGAAGAGCCAGGTCAAATCGAGCTGACCCAGACCCACATATCATTTGTCTTTCTGACCAGAAACTTTGTCTACAAGGTGAAGAAGGCTGTGGACCTCGGATTCCTGGACTTCACAACCCTCGAAAAGAGGCGTTTCTTCTGCGAAAAAGAGTTGGAGCTCAACAGACGGCTTTGTGGAGACATGTACCTCGAGGTTGTTCCCATCAACAGAAGCAGATCAAACATTATCAAGATAAAGGGCGAAGGAAAAACCGTTGAATACGCTGTGAAGATGAAGAGAATGCCTGAAGAAAAGATGATGAGCAGGCTTCTCGAAGAGAAGAAGGTGAATAGCAAACTCATTGATAAAATAGCAAAGATCATCGCGGATTTCCATTCAAAGGCGGAAACGAATAGGAGGATAAGCAAGTTCGGCTCCTTGGCGATAATAGAGACCAATTGGAAGGAGAATTTCGAGCAGACTCGGGAGTTTGTCGACAAAACGATATCCGTGAAGGATTTCAAATTAATCTGTGAAAGAATCTACGATTTCATGAAACGCAATGTGTCTTTTTTTGAGAAACGGATGGCAGAGGGACGAGTTAGGGATTGTCACGGAGACATGCATTCCGGTAACATCTTTGTTACAGACCGAATTTACATTTTCGACGCGATAGAATTTAACGAGAGATTTAGGTATTCCGACGTTGCCTCTGACGTTGCCTTCTTAGCCATGGACTTAGACTTCAAACAACGAACTGATCTGTCTAACTTCTTTGTTGAAAGATATGTTAAATATTCTGGAGACCAAGAGTTGACGAAACTTCTACCTTTCTACAAATGCTACCGAGCCTACGTAAGAGGAAAAGTCACCAGCTTCAAACTTGAAGACTCCAGCGTAGGTGGTGGGGAAAAGAGAGCAGCAATGAAAGAAGCAAAGGAATACTTCAAACTAGCCTCCACCTACGCGAAGACTCTTTAATCAAGAGAAGTTTATTCAAGGTTGAATTGTTCTGCTACGTATTTGGGGATTTTTACTGTTCCCATGAGGATTGGTTTTTGGTGGCAGTCGCTTCCTCCAGTCATGATTAAGTCATGTTTTTTTGCAAACTTTATGTAATGATTCGTTGTTGAGGCGTCGTTTCTGGAGTGCCAACACTCTACACCATCAATGTATCTTAAAATCGACTCTTCAATTATCTCTGTCTGTTCAGGCAGCGATTTTGTCAATGTCACAAGTGAGGTTCCATGAGGATCGTTAGGGTGAGCAAAGACTAGTAATCCTCCAGCATTTTTCACCAGTCTCGACGCTTCTTCAATGTGAAGAGGAAACTTGGGGACATCAGCTTTCACAAGATACTTATCAAAAGCCTCTTGCCTACTCCTAACAATACCCTTTCTCACCAAATAATCCGCTATATGAGGTCGCCCAAGCACTCCGTCAACAGAAGCCTGAATCTCCTCCCAATCCTTCCCCATTAACCTTTCAATTCCCTCTTTCTCAAACTCAGCATTAATGTTATTCAAGATTTTTGCAGCCCTTTCCTCCCGATACTTCGCCATTAGCTGAAGCTTGTCCTTCAACTCCTTATTCTTTACGTCAAATTGATAGCCCAAGAAATCCAACGATATGGATTTACCCTCGTGATACCTAGGGTGCGAGAAGGTTACGTTCAACTCAACTCCAGAAATATAACGGATTCCATTTTTCCCTGCCAAAGCCATGGCTTCTTCTTGACAACCAATCGAATCGTGATCTGTAATCGACATCAACCCAATGTTTCTGATCTTAGCTTCTTTAACAATTTCTTCAACAGTCAGGCTTCCGTCGGAACAAGTTTTTGAGTGAATGTGCAAATCTATTTTCATGTTGAAACGGGGTCCAGTTACCTTTTTTCCATTCCAATTATATACCATTTATCAGGAGGGTCAAACTCTGTGTCCACTGTTAAGTGCACGATATTGAGTTGCGGATAGCTCTTTTTCAAGTCGTCTAAGTCAACGGGTTCAAACTTTTTCTTATTGTTATAGTAGGCTTCTCTGGTTAAGGCGTTTGACTCATAATCCTCTTTGGTTCTTCTCAAAATCCTCTTAATGGACGCTTCTTCCGAGCAGTGAGTTTGAAGTATGACAAAAGTCATGTTATGTTTTGCAGCAATCTCGGCGGCTCGTCTTCTCAGTTCTTGGGTGACAAAAGTCGCGTCTAATATTACGCCTTTTTTACTCTTCTGTGCAAGATTCTCTGCTCTGCGAAACATCTCATCGTAGACAGACACTCGTTTGCTCATATCTGCCGCAACTTTTTCGTCAAAAACATTCTCGTTCTTGAGGACTTCCAGCCGAATCAAATCGCTTCGAAGAATGGGGTATCCCTTGATTTTTGAGATTTCCTCTGAGGTCTCGGTTTTCCAAGTTCCCGGGAGCCCACACGTAATCAGTAGGGTGCCAGACTTTAGCTCAGTTTTAACAAACTTAGCAAAGGGTTCTCTCAACTAGACTCAACCCTTGTTTCCTTGTAATTAAAGTTGAGACAAAGCAAAATTAAACCTTTGCGTCAAGAAACACTGTTCGTCTTAAATAATAGTTCACAGTTTTCTTTTCTCCAACTAGGTTGAGACTGGAGGCTTTCTGGCATGGACTTAATCATTGACGGCGGAACGGTTGTAACGATGGCCAGCAAAGGAGTCATTCGAGAGGGCGCAGTTGTCGTCGAGAACGGCTGCATCGTTGATGTCGGCAAGAGTGCCGAACTCAAGCGGAGGCATTCTGGCTACGAAAAGATTAACGCAGAAGGAAAGGTTGTGATCCCGGGGCTCATAAACACTCACCAGCACGCTGCCATGAGTCTTCTTCGGGGTTACGCTGATGACTACCCGCTCAACGAGTGGCTGGAGAACTGGATATGGCCCCTAGAGAAACAAATGACGGGTCACGACATCTACGTGGGTGCGTTACTAACAGCCGTGGAATCTATTCTAGGTGGCACAACCACAATCAACACAATGTATCATTACAAACGCAACGGCAACGAAGCCCAAGCATTAGTCGAAGTCGGCCTGAGAGCAGTTGTGGGGCACGTGTGCTTCTCTTGGAGAAAAGACGAAGACCGAAGAGCCCTAGACGCTTTGACTCGAACTTGGCACGGCAGAGCAAGAGGACTCATCCGAGCCAGCGTTGACCCTCACGCAGCTTACACTGTTGACCCAGAATACATGAGAGAACTTAGAGAAATCACGAGGGAATTGAACCAGAAATATGGTTCGCAACACAATCCAGTAGTGTGGCACATACACGTGGCTGAAACAGAAGACGAACCCGAGAAGATCAGGAAAGCCTTCAAGGTTGCAGTCAAAGGTGGAGTGATAGAATATTTAGACTCTCTAGGCGTCTTAGCAGAAGACGTAATTGCCGCCCACTGCGTTTCTCTCACACCCAAAGACATCAGCATCCTCAGACAAAGAGAAGTGAAAGTCTCTCACAATCCAATATCCAACCTCAAACTGGCATCTGGCGTCAGCCCTGTTCCAAAACTACTCGAGGCAGGTCTCACTGTGGCGTTAGGCACCGACAGTTCGTGTTCCAACAACGCTGCAGACATGTTTGAAGTAATGAAAATTGCGGGTCTGCTGCACAAAGGTGTCAGTAAAAACCCAACACTCGTGCCAGCAGAAAAGGCGTTGCAGATGGCAACTATTGAGGGCGCCAAAGCTCTTCTATGGGAAGAAAAAATTGGGTCAATAGAAGTGGGCAAAGAAGCTGACCTCGCAATAATTGATTTTAGGAAGCCTAATCTCAGACCATTGTTTAACGAGACCAGCCACATAGTCTACTCGGCGAAAGCAGCGGATGTCGACACTGTTCTAGTCAAGGGAAAGGTCGTCATGGAAAACCGAAAGATCACAACCATTGATGTCAACAGGGTTATGCGCATGGCCGAGAAAGCCAAAGAAAAGCTATTAGCCAAACTGCAAGCTGAAAAATAATTGACAGTGTTCATTCTTCTTTTCTCAAAAACGTTGGTGAATTCTTTCTCTCCTCAAGCACGAGAGTGGTGTAAGTGTCTATGACATCTCTGGAATCGTAGAGTTTCAGCAAGAAAGCGTTGTATTCGGAGGCATCGTGCACTCTGACTGTGGCTAGCAATCCGTACTCTTCGCCAGTTCTATAAAGGTCGGTTATCTCATCCATGGGAGCCAAAAAGTCTCGGGCGACAACATCGTACATGTTGGGGTTAGCCTTGATTCTAACCAGCACTTTAGTCTTCAGACCAAGCCTAGCCCAGTCAACTCTCACAGTGTTCTTGACAATCACACAGTTCTTCTCCAGCGTAGTTAACCTCTGAAAAACAGCTGGCTGAGAAATATTCACGCCAAAATTATGCAACAATCGACTTAGCTGCACGGTTGTTACTGGGAGCGGAGACTTTACAAACTCGGCTTGATTCAACAAAATCTCCAAGATTCGTAAGTCGGTTTCGTCCAGTTTTAAACCCCTCTCTTCAGCCTTGAAAGCAACTCCCGCCTCCTTGAAGATGCGGATGGCGTTGACCACCCGATACTTCTTGAAGAAACTCTTGGCCACGGCGTCGTCTAGTTTCTTCAAGACATGACTAAAATGTTCGTCGTCGGTCATTCTGAACCTGCCAAAAAGAGAGAATTCACCCGTTATCCCGTCTAGCAGGTCACAGGCGTTGGTTTTTTCGAGTAGCTTTGCCAACCAAGGCTCGTGGGGGTTTGTCTTAAACTCAAAGAACACTGTTCTCTTAAGTCCAACAAGAGCTGGGTTCAAAATGACGGTTGGTCCAACGATAATTCTGTCGTTGAAGAGTTTTTCGACTCTATTTTTCACTGCAAACCGTGACAAACCAGCCTTCTTACTGATGTCGGTTAGCGATGTTCGACTTTCCTCTATAAGCATCTTCAAAATCAACAAGTCGTAGTGGTCGAGAGACACCTTTTCTGTCTCCTTTAATAACTTGTGCGATTTTATTTTAAATTTTTGTCATTTTATAAGAAAAAAGATAAAGATATAAATATTTCGTGTTCTACATGTGCGAAGGGTGAAGAAAAATGGAATTCAAGGTGAAAGACGTCTCGTTGGCTGAAAAGGGCGTGCGACTAATCGATTGGGCTTCGGTGCACATGCCCGTGTTGAATCAAATAAAGAGTCGGTTCGAGAAAGAACAACCTCTCAAGGGCGTCACTCTGGGAGCCTGCCTCCACGTGACAAAGGAAACCGCGGTGCTGGTTCAAACATTAAAGGCTGGAGGAGCAAAAATCGCTCTGTGTGGTTCAAACCCCCTCTCAACACAAGACGAAGTTGCCGCTGCCTTAGCTAAGATGGTAGTGCACGTGTACGCTTGGCGCGGCGAAGACACAGAAGAATACTACTGGTGCGTGAACAAAACACTCGACCACAAGCCAAGTGTCACTTTAGACGACGGCGCCGACTTAATCAGTACAGTGCACATGAAGAGAACCGAAGTTCTGGAGGACATCAAAGGCGGAACTGAAGAGACAACCACAGGGGTTGTACGCTTGAGAGCCATGGAGAAGGCGAAAGCGCTAAAGTATCCTATCGTCGCTGTCAACGATGCTAACACTAAATATCTCTTCGACAACCGCTACGGAACAGGACAGAGCACAATCGACGGAATCCTCAGAGCCACAAGCCTGTTGTTGGCTGGAAAGAACTTTGTTGTCTGCGGCTACGGATGGTGTGGACGAGGCTTAGCCAACCGAGCCAGAGGCATGGGCGCTCACGTGATTGTTACTGAAGTTGACCCTGTGAAGGCTCTTGAAGCCATCATGGACGGCTTTCAAGTGATGTCCATAAACCAAGCAGCAACGATAGGCGACATCTTCGTCACTATGACGGGAGACACCAGCGTCATTCGCAAAGAGCACATGGTCAAAATGAAAAACGGCGCCATACTGGCTAACAGCGGACACTTCAACGTAGAAATTAACATTCCAGACTTAGAGAACATGGCTGAGTCAAAGAGAACCCTAAGACCCAACCTAGAAGAGTACAATCTGCAAAACGGAAAGAAAATCTACTTGTTAGCCGAGGGAAGACTGGTAAACTTGGCTTCTGCTGAAGGGCATCCATCTGAAGTCATGGACATGTCCTTCGCAAACCAAGCCTTATGCGTTGAATACATAGTGAAAACCAAAAAACTTGAGCCAAAAGTTTACAGCGTGCCCAAAGAAATCGACAATTTAGTGGCAAGGCTGAAGCTGAAAGCCATGGGCGTAGAAATCGACGAACTCACCGAGGAGCAAGAAAAGTACATAGCCACATGGGAAGCAGGAACCATCTGAGTTCAACAACAATAAATCAAACAAACAATCAAGCGAGCAAGACAAGTTTACCCTAACAAACCTAAGATAGACAGGTTCAGGACGACCCTCTACCCGTCTCTCTGTCTCTCTCCACATCAGCAATCTGTTTGTTTCTCTAACCCCAACTGGCGTTCAGCGCCTTTCTACGGGTCATCATGCCCCCCCCTCCTAGGCGCACACATACACTGTTTTATTTAAATGGTAAACCTTATAATAGGGTTGTTTTCTAAACATGCCTAAATCAGTGGTGAAAAAATAATGAGTAAAGATCAAGCAATAGGCGGGATCATATTCATAGTCTGCGTCATCGTTGCAATCGGGTACTTCATCGCCTTGGCCTTTACCCCACAACTCAGTGACCTCCTTGGATTTGGTTGGAGCAAGACACCTGAAATAATATGGCATGCGCGAATAGCCCTAATCGCAATTCCAATGGCTATTGCACTGATTGCTATACTAGCCATCGGAGCCTGGATCGGCTGGACCATGGCGACAACTCCGCCGCCGAAGCCTATCGAAGAAATCGAAGCCGAAGAGAAAAAAGAAGAAGAAAAGGAAAAAGCAGCGGAAGAAGAAAAAGAGGAAGAGAAAAAGAAGTAATGACCGTTAAACCCGCCAGTTACTCTTTTCCCTTCTAGCTTATTCCCTAGTGAATGGTGCAGCAAGATGAAGACGGTTAAAGGCCTGATTCTCTGTGGTGGAACAGGCACAAGGCTTAGACCCATAACCTACTATTTTCAGAAGACCATGATTCCCATCGGATTGAAGCAGAAACCCCTGCTCGAGTACGTGGTCCGTCTCCTCAGTTTTCACGGAATCGTCGATTTGGCTTTTTTAGTGAACTACAAGGCAGAACAAATCGCTAACTATTTTGACGACGGCTCAAGGTTCGGAGTGAGGATTGCTTACATACATGATGTACCAAAACTTGGAGGAACAGCTGGTTCTGTGCTCAACGCTCACAGACAAGGCGCGGCAAACACCGAAGACACTCTGCTTGTCTATTATGGAGATATTATCACAACAATAGATTTGAAGGATCTGCTGAACTATCATCATAAAAAACGTGCTATGGCCACCGTTGCGCTAGCCTCAGGCTTCACCGTGAGAGTTGGACTTGCTGACCTCGACAGAAACGGCAAGATTCAAGGGTTTGTGGAAAAGCCAAAATTGGAAAAGCCTGTCAGCATAGGCATAATGGTGCTCGAAGGAGAAGCCCTCAAAGACATTGAACAACTGCACACAGAGAAGCGCCGAGTGGACCTAATGAAAGACCTGATTCCGCACTTGGTTGAAAACAGCAAGCCTGTTTATGGTTATCTTTCTAGAGCCTTCTGGTACGATGTTGGCAGCACAGAAGCCTACGAGAAACTAGACCACAGATTCGTCGACAGATCCCTCAGTCACATTTTCAAATGAAAAACCTCAGCTCTCATCGGGCAAAGGAATTATAAATCCAGAACACTAGGTAACCTCTGATTCTTAACGAAGACACAAAAAGTTGAACAAGCAACGTGGGAAGCGAACTCAATGCCTACTGCAAGTCTGATCTTGCCCTACTCGGTTCCAGAAAAAGGCAGAAAGAAAAAGTTCAATACAAACATGGAACTCACAGCCATTCTTTGCTTGGCGGAGGCAAGACGCAAAAAGCATGTTATGGTCGGGTTTTCTCCCGAAAAAATCTTGTTTATTTCAAAGTTGCACTATCCCTTGTGGGCTGTTCCTTGGGAGGATGGATGCCTAATCCTAGATGGATTGCAAATTCTCGCGTCAACTTTCACTTACATGGCGTTGCCAGACCTAGAAGTTTTCTTCAATGATATTGAACGCAGCCAGACCCTTAGAGAGCAGTTTCGAAACGCCTTAGAAAAGCACGCTCAAAAATTCGCTGGTTTTTCAGAAACGGTACGCATCCCTATAGAAGCTACGGTGGCAGACCAGTCGTTATTATCGGATGTTTCAGAGTACGTTGAAGAAACGCTTGCTCTGAAAGCCGACGTGACAGGAAATATAATATTAATTCCTCCCAAACTTGATGAAGACGCAGCGGGCGAGAACGCGAAAAAAGTTTCGGATCTGTATAAGCGGGTTCAATCCGATGTAAAGGGTCTAGAACACACTGCTCGTGTGTTGAATGAGATGACGCAGTTTCATGAACAAAAGATTCTTCGTGAAATCGAGCTTGTAAACGAGGCTTTCAAACAAGAGGTTGACAGAATTAAACCGGTAGTGGAGAAAAAAGTAGATTTTTTGCTTAAGGAGAGAGACGCAAAAATTGAAAAGATGAACAGAGCCGCTGAAGCCGAGTTGAATGCAAAACTGCGAGAGAAGGAAAGACGCCAGAGAGAACTAGAAAAGCTAGAGCTTAACCGAACTGAATACAAAAGGAGGTTGGAAGTTCGCAGAAGCAGACACGATAAGATAGGCGTAGCCCGCTGGGAGCACAGCCTAAGAACTTGTGAGAATAAAATATCTGAGGTTAAAGGGAGACTACAGGATCTTTCCCGTTACATTGAAAAAACCCGCAAGCAAAACCAAGAAGACATAGAAAAGTTGAAGTACGGCTATCAAACATTGCTTGACCGTGAGAGAAAAAAAATTACAGGCATCGAAGCTTCGCTTGAGTCTGTTACAAAGGCGAAGGAAGGCGAAAAAGAGAAGCTACAGCTGATGACCAGACATATTGTCAGCCTTATAGAGCAGATGGCAGAACGAAAAAGGTTACACGCAACGGAACTCAAGAATTTGATAATTCCATGGAAATCAGAGCAAGTCACTCTTCTTGGTATGCCCTTTTATCTTGTAGGATACGAAGCCGAGGACAAACTCCACTACCGTGTATATCCACCGCTAAGAGTCATGAGCTCTGAAGGCATAGTTAAAAAAATTGAAAAAACCCTCCTAAGCTTTAGGCTGGCGTCTCGAATCACACTTCTGCTGCAACCAAGGTCGAATACGCTGAACAAAATGTTTACCACTGTTTTAGAAGAAAAAATGAAGACTGACAAAGCTTTTGAAGGAAGTTTGCGAGAGTTAGGTGTGTCAAATAATCTCCTAGTGAAAGCAGACTTTAAGGAATCGTTAATTAAAGGAGTGGAAGAACTCAAAACTGAAGGATGGATTAAACAAGAAGAGGGCGCCACTCTGATAAAGATGTATGCATAGATGATTTCAATGGCTGTTGAAGACAAGACGGTGGAGCGAAAGATTCTTCTGAAGCGTGCCTTCTCACCCCATAGACTGTTTGAAATTGGAAAAGGTCTCAGCATCGCGTACTTTGACCGTTTTACAAGTGAATGGGACATCGACAAAGATCAAGCCGCCTTAGAAATCGCCTCCATGATAAGTGACACACAACTCAAAGAAGCATTTGATAGACAAAGCCCCCGTGAATGGGTTGTTTTCAGAGGCAGACACTACACCTTTGAAGATGGCAGACTCCTACTCCAAGGCTCATGGAAAACCATTGAGAGCAATCTTCGGCAAGTTAGAAAGGAACACGGAAAGAACGGACTCGCAGTTTTAAAGAGGCTTGTAGAGGCTGGAAAAAGCTGCGGATTAAAGGAAATAGTCACCGATCTTAAGCAGGGTTTAGATCCTGTTCCCATTTTGAATGAACTTGAACGATTGAAGATAGTTGTGGTCTCTTACAGAGGCGATCAATATCAAGAGTGGAAGGTCTTGGAAGAAACGGCTCAACTTATTCGCTCAGAGTTGGGAATGACACCGCGTGAGCTTGCTCCTTCGGTCACGGTGTTGACAACTGCTCCTTCAGAAGAAAAGGGTGAAGTCGATTATGTGGCTTCGGAGAGGCAAGAAATAGAGAAGATGGACGCTACATTTGACGAATATTTAAACACTCTTTTGAAAAACAGACTCGATTCAACTGTAAGGTTTGGAAAAACCTTCTCTATAACGACTCTGGCGAGTTACCTCCAAAATCTGTTTGGACCTATTTTGTACTTTGACAGTTTGCTCAGCATCACGCAACAATACGGCTTAGCAGATGTGGAAATCGTTCATCAACGTGGAAAAACGGGTATGCGCACTGGTTGGAACCTGTCCTTGTTTGGCGAACCTGGAACTGGAAAGAGTTTTTCAACTCGAGACATGATTTTGGGAAAACTCGACGCCAAAGTTTTTCCTCACGGGATTCCGGGGCGCAACCGTTACGCTGGTGGGATGTCGCCTGCTCGTTTTATTAGACTTGGTCAAGCCTATGTGAATAGAACCTTCAACTTCATCGTTCCTGAGTTTAATGACTGGTTCAAGTACAAGGGCATGGTTGAACCGTTGAAATTGGCTATGGAGCGAGGCGAAATCAAGTACGAGCTGCACCGTGAGGTGATTGGACCCTATCGGTTCAACAATTTCTTCAGCGTCAACTACAATGTGGCAACCTATGGCAGAGGCTACGAAGTGACGGTTCAGGACCCGAACTTCAACGCCATCGAAGACCGCATGCTCTGTCGTTTGCACCGTCTAACCAAACAACGCTTTATAGAAATCGCTCAAAGCCAAATGAGGCTGGCTTTCGGCGAAATCGACATCGAAAAAGGCGCCAAACAGATTAGAGACCACTTAACACTAGTTTACGCCGTAGAAACTGGTCATCCATTGGTGAAGGCGCGCTTTCCACACAAGCCTGTGATGATAACGCCTCAAGCTTACGACATTATTGAGAAGGCTAGAAACGCCATCCTTGAGCGGATTCCACGCGAAGTCGTGACGTTTTCCGCTCGCTTGGAAGACCGAGCCATGCGGTTCGCCTGCGCAGCGTCTCTTCTCAACTACTTTGACTCAAACTTAGACTACATTCCTGTTAGTGAAGATGCACTCAGATACGCCACTCAACTTTACGTGGAAGAGGCGTCTGTGCGGTCAAGGCAAGAGTTCAAGCCAGAAGAGGTTTTAGCTGAAATCCTATAGGAAAGTCTTTTTAGATTTTGAGAGAATTTGCTATTTCTTTTAGTATGGACGCTGATTTTCGGAAACTCTCTTTCTCGGCGTTGCTCAGTGGAAGTTTCAGAGTGGTTCTTATTCCTTCTCTGTTTACGATTGATGGAACGCTGAGGCAGATGTCGCTCACTCCGTAATAATCTTGCAAAAGACTTGAAACCGTCAAGATCGCGTTTTCGTTACGAAGAATGCTTTCAACGATGCGTGTTAGTCCCAAGCCTATGGCGTAGTATGTTCTTCCCTTACGCTCTATTATCTCATACGCCGCGTTTTTTACTCTCTCGAACAGACTGTTCAAGTGTTTCGTATCATATTTTTCTCCGCGTTGCAGGCAGTATTCTTTGAGTGGGGTTCCAGCCACGTTGGCTAGGCTCCAGACAGGCACTTCGCTGTCTCCGTGTTCACCGATAATGTAGGCATGCACGTTGCGCGGGTCTACGTCCACGTGTTCTCCTAGCACGTAGCGAAGTCTGGACGTGTCTAGAATAGTGCCTGAACCTATGACTCGATTTGCTGGAAAGCCTGAGAGTTTCAAAGCTGCGTAGGTCAATATGTCAACTGGATTTGTGGTAATCAACAATATGCCATTATAATCGTATTGAGTTACTTGAGGCACAATGTCCTTGAAGACTTCAAAGTTTCTATGGACTAACTCTAGGCGTTTTTCGTCGGGTTTCTGAGCGGCGCCTGCGCAGATAACTATGATGTCTGCGTCTTTGCAGTCATTGTAGTCTCCCGCCCATATTTTTACTGGTCGTACAAAGGATAAGCCGTGGTTGAGGTCCATGGCTTCGCCTTCCGCTCTCTTCTTATCCACGTCGATGAGGACAATTTCAGAGGCTATTCCTCGAGTCATTAGTGTGTAGGCGAATGTTGAGCCTACGAATCCTGTTCCTATCACGACTACCTTTGGCGTGTGAAAATGCAGTTCTTCACTCATTTTTGTTCACTTTTTCCTATAACGTAGATTAGAAGCATATACGTTCTTCGCAGGTTTTTTGAAACAATTCTTTACGTGTGTGCGCTCAGTTGACCTAGCCCCTCTATTAGAAAGTGGTAATGAGTGATAGATAGGGAGAGACAGAGAGACGGGTAGAGGGGGGTCCAGACCGTTTATTTGGAGCCTAATAGGGTTCAAATATGAAATCTATTGGATGAGAGAGCGGTGTTAGGCTGTTATGGTTTCTTGAGTGCGTGTTTAGTGGTTGTTTCTCTTTCGATGTGTTTCAGTCGGAACTCGTCGCCGCAGATTGGACAAGTCCATGTTTGCCCCGTGTCTATTTCTTTTTTTCTTTCTCTTGGTTTTAGCCTCTCTTGCTCTTGTAATGTTTTGAGTTTCTCCTCGGGAGTTGAGGGTGAAAGTGTCCATGCTCGTTCTAATAGAAATAGAGTTATCATGGCTTTTTCGTCATCAGCCTTCGACAGCGTGACCCAGTGTTTGCCTGGAGCCGTTTTACCTGTCGCCTCTTCGTAGGGTTTTACCTCAAAGTTTTCTCGGATGACTGTTGGAACTTGTTCTAATGAGTCTGCTACTTTTCGAGAGAGTTTGTCGTCTTTGTCGGCTTGAGTCAAGGATATGATGTCGTAGAGCCAGCCTTCTCTCTGGCTCTGTTGAAAAACCATGGTATTTCCCTCAAGTTGAGCGAAACGGACTCCAGGCGGACACTTTACAGCTTTGACCAAAACTTTTCCTAGTTCCTTGTCTCTGCAGAGTTTGAACAGCCACTCGCCCGTGAGAAAATCTTTGATCCGATAATAATGGACTTCACCGTTTCTTAATTGACGCAGGCTCATGTCATACCAAGCGTCACTGAGGCGTTCTTCAATCCTCGTAACTCTGACTTGTTTCAGATAGGACATTTTGGCTTATCCCTCTTGTATGCTATTCTCTCTATGCGGTGGAAGCAAAAATGCTTAGCGGCATTTCAGAGTTGCAAAATTGCGATTCTTACATCTCTGAAGTTGAATAATCTTATATTTTCAGACGGATAGGTTCTTTATATCGCAAGATTGTGGGAGGTGAAAAAAGATGGCGAGGAAGGGTGCGAAATATAAGTGTGAAGAATGCGGAGTGGTTTTGGTCGTAGATGAAGCGTGTGATTGTGCTGCGTGCGACTTGATATGTTGTGGCGTTCCGATGAAGGAAGTGAAACCGAAAGCCAAAGCCAAAAAGTAAATTGCCGAATATTAAATTTCATACTCAGCATTCTTTTTTCTTATATTATTTGCAATTAAACGTATGTATTCGAACACAAGCAACTCATATTGTTTTTTGCAATAGTTCTTCTATAGGGCTTCGGTTTAGGTTTAGTCCCAGTTTCTCTTGTTGGATTCCCATGGCTAAACCCAACAATTGCGTGTAATAGATTATTGGTAAGTTGAGTTTGGCGCCTGTTGTCGCGGCTGCACTTTTCTGTCTCAAATCAAACATGTTTTGGCATGACGGACAAGAATCTACTAAGGCGTCTGCGTCCAAGTCTTGCACCGCCTTAAGTTTCAATCCCGCAAACGTGAACGCAGCGTCAGGATGCGAAAGCATAAGCATAGCGCCACAGCAGTCCAACTTTTCTGAATACTGAATACTTTTGGCGCCTAACCATTCGATTAATCTGTCGAGTTTCTGTGGGTTTTCTGGGTCGTCAACCGTTCCAATGCTGCTTGGTCGGAGTATGTGACAACCATAATGCACAGCTAATTTCAGACCGTTTAATGGGTGAGTTACCGCCTTCTTTATCGTGGCTTCTCCAACAATGTCGTGTAGAAAGTCGATGGTGTGCCAGATTTTTGTCTTACCAGAATAATGCAGTTCTTCCTCTTTTAGCAGTATGTTGATTTCTTCCAATAATTTTTTATCATGATTCAGAAAGTGCGTAGCTTCAAACAGCGACAGATGGCAACCGTTGCACACGGCTAAAAGGTTGTTGAAGTCCATCTTCTCGGCGATGGCTATATTGCGGGCTGCCAAATAAACTGCGGCGTACATGTTGACGCTTTGGACAGGCGTTCCACAGCAAGATGCGTTGTCTAAGTCCACAAGTTCAACGCCTAAATGAGGCATGACCTCGCGCACAGACATTTCATAAGCGTACTGAGTGGTTGGGATGACGCAGCCCCAATAAACCGCTACCTTCAAGGCTATGGCGCACTCTCCTTTGAACTCGTTTTCTCCAAGGCTTTCATGAACACTGCCTTAAACCGCTCATCAGGCTCACGAAACTTGGGCAAGCCGAGTTTTTCACGGTCGATTTTTTCCAGTTTCCTCGTGATGGTTGGCTGCGGTCTCGATATGTATCCGCATTCGAGAATCATGCTCAACGATTGGAGAAAACTTTCAGGCACTTTGACCTCTTTTTCTAGGGCTAGGTTTCTCAACGCCATAATCAAGTCGACTGGCGCCACAGCCTGGGGGCATCTTTCCTTACACTTCAGACAGGTTGCACATGTCCAAACGATGCCAGAGTTGATTAGCTCGTCTATGAAGCCAGCGCGTGTTAAGGCTACAATTTGGTGAGGCTTCAGCTCCAACATTTTCATGGATGGGCAACCGCTTGTACATCGAATGCATTGGTAACAGTTGTAGGGCTTCTGCTCGCCAATCTTGCTCAATACTCTTAGGCGAAGAGCCGAATCAGGCTTTTTAGAGGTCATGAGGTCTGTGGCTGTCATAGAATTATACGAGAGTGAAAACAAACCCTTATAGGCATTGTCATTCTCTGAACCAACGCAATCTTTTAAGGACGGGGCTCTCTAACCTAATGCTTCAATATCGCTCTGAGATGGGCATGAAAATGTCTAAAACGCATTCAGCAGTCGTGGTTGGAGCGGGAATAGCTGGGCTTCAAGCCAGTCTCGACCTGGCAAACAACGGGTTCAAAGTCACTCTTATCGAAAGACAGCCCCAAATTGGTGGAACAGTGCTCAAACTCGGCAAATTGTTCCCAACTCTGAAAAGCGCTGAAGACGTGATTAAACCACTTTTGGAAAGTGTTCTGTCTAACCCCAGTGTTAAGATTCTTACACAAAGTGAAATCCAAAGTGTTCGAGGTTCGATTGGAAACTTCAAGGTGAAGGTTGTTGGGCAACAGCGAGAAGAAGAAATCAATGCCGACGTCATAATAGTTGCCACGGGATTTCAACAGTACGACGCCAAAAAAGTGGGTCAATACAGGTATGGGCAGTACAGAAACGTGATAACGGGCTTAGAATACGAGCAGATGTGCAACCCCAATGGTCCAACAAAGGGAAAAATCGTTCGATTAGACAACGGGGAGAAGCCCAAGAGCGTGGTCTACGTTTTGTGCGTGGGCTCAAGAGATGAGAAACACCTGCGGTACTGCTGCAATTTGGGATGCTTAAACGCCATCAAGCACGCTTACTTGCTGCGGGAGCAGTATGGCAAAGAGGTTGACGCCTACGTCTGCTACATCGACGTGAGAGCGGTCACAAAAAAAGGCGAACAATTCTACAATCAAGTCAGAGCAATGGAAGTCGAGTTCATTCACGGTCAGCCCTCAGAGGTTCGAGAAGCAAAAGACGGCACATTAACCCTCGATGTCTATGACCAAGCAACCTCCAAGCTCATGTCCATAACAGCCGACCTGGTAGTGCTCGAAGTGGGACTGCCACCGCAAACAGACCTAAAAGACTTGTTGAAACTGCCACTGGACGAAGACGGCTTCTTCTTGGAGAAGAACGCTCAGCTCGAAGTCAACGAGACACCAGTTAAAGGAATTTTTCTAGCTGGAGCAGTGCAGCAACCAATGAGAACAAACGAGGCTGTGACCAGCGCCTCTGCTGCAGTTTTAAAGGCAATAGATTCGATTCCAAACAAATGACAGAGCAGTTCTAAATTCAAGGTTTTCTCAGTTCGTAGATGGTCTTGTCGCCTAATAGTTTCACCGGCACGAGCTTCAGTTGCATTCCGATTTTGATTTCCTCTTCCCTGATGTCTTTGTTCAAAGGCGCAAAAACTGTTGGTCCCTCCTCAAACTGCGCCACACCCAACACGTAAGGAGCGTCATACCTGAAGCTGGCTGGAGCAAAGTGCACAGTTGTATACGTGACCAGTCGACAGTTGCCACTGAGTTCAATCCATTCAGTTTCGCCAGACATGCAGTCGCAGTCGGCGCGGGGCGGAAAATAGATTCGGTGGCAGTTCTTGCACTTCGAAGCCATTATCTTGCCCTGCTCCAAATACTTCATGAAATCTTGCACCTTAGTTTCTGCCACATAACTGACTTTGCCGAACCTACCAAAACTCATGTTTCCCTCACCTCTTGAGAATGGTCACTGCACAGTACATGCCTATTCCGCCCAAGTTGTGAGCCAAAGCAATTTCCGCTCCTTTTACCTGTGTCTCTCCAGCCTCACCTCTCAACTGCTGCACTAAGGTTCGGATTTGAGAAGCGCCAGTTGCACCTACTGGATGCCCCTTGGCTAGGAGGCCGCCGTCCACGTTGACTGGGATTTTGCCTCCAATATGTGTTTGCTCTTCTTCTACGATTTTGCCGCCTTGACCTCGCTCACAGAAGCCCAAGTCCTCGTAATTGATGATTTCGGTTATGGTGAAGCAGTCGTGCACCTCGGCAACGTCAACATCTGCCGGCGTGATTCCAGCCATCTTGTAGGCTTGTTTGGAGGCTTCAACGGCGCATGTGAAGGAGGTGAGAGAGGCGCCTCGACTGGTTAGCGTCATGGGGCTCGAACCCAGACCCAGACCCGCAACCCAAACAGGTGTGTCTGTTATCTTTTGAGCCTTTTCTTCACTGGCTAAGATTATGCAGGCGGCGCCGTCGGAGTTGGCGCAGCAGTCGAGCTGTTTGAGCGGGCTGGCTATGGGTCGAGACTTCAAGACTTCTTCCACTGTGACTTCTTTCTGAAACATGGCTCTGGGGTTTTTTGCTCCATAAAAATGGTTTTTGACAGCCACTTTAGCCAGCTGTTCTTCGTTGGTTCCATACTTGTTCATGTGCGCATTGGCGTACATGGCAAAGTAAGCTGGCATGGTGGGCCCAAACGGAGACTCCCACATGACATCGCCCGACCTTCCCATTACTTCCTGAATCTCATCCGACCTGAGCTCAGTCATTTTTTGAAAGCCAACAACAGCCACTATGTCGTGGAGTCCAGAGCTTATCAGTGCCCAAGCGTTTCTCACACCTACTCCGCTTGAGGCGCAAACAGCCTCAACGTTGTAGGTTGGCTGTGGGTTCAAACCGAGATATTCAGCGATTACTCCAGCAGGTGTGCGTTGTTTATCATAATGCGTGGCTGAGCCGATTATTGAGGCTTCGATTTCGCCTCTCATGATGCCTGCGTCTTCAACCGCTTCCTTGAAGGCTTCAAACGCTATTTCTCTGATAGAGGCGTCTGAGCGTCTGTCAAACTTTGTTTGCCCTACGCCTACTATTGCAACTTTTTTCATGGTTGCTTCTCCTGAGTGAGAGTGTTTTCAGTGTTTGAAGTAGGATATCACCTTTTCCGAAAAAAGGCTGCACGATTCTTTCATCATCTTTGGCGGGACAAAGAATGGCGAAATGAAGTGGCGCACGCCTGCCTCCACGTATTTTTCAATCTTACCAATCACGTCGTCTGGTGAACCAAAAATAACTGGCGACTTGTCCACAACTTCGTCTGGGATTTCTTGGGCTTTCTTGAGAAACTCTTCACCTGCTTTTAAGTTGAAGACCAAGTCGTAGGTCATGTCAAACTCTTTAGTGGGCACAGAATAGCCGAGTCGTTCAATTATTCTCGGTCTCGACAATAGATACAACTTGGCTGGCAAAAGCACGAGTTGACGAGCTGTGTCGTAATCCTTCGCTATGACTACATAAATGAACAAGGCAGGCTCGATTTCAGCGGGATTTTCGCCGCCCATCCCGTCCCAGAACCTTCCAGTCTTGCTGGCTTCGGCTAAGACATAGTTCCAGCCCTCCTTGTACTCGTCTGGTTGAACAGATGCAGGGACCCAGCCGTCTCCGAACTCTGCCACCATGCGCATAGTTCGTGGCGAATTGCCCGCTACAAAAATTGGAACGTGAGGTTTCTGCACGGGTTTAGGCTGCAGAAAAGCCTGTCTGAGTCTGTAGTATGGTCCGTCGTAGTCAACGTATTCTTCTGTCCAGAGGCGTTTAATCACTTGCAAGGCATCAATGGTTCTTGAAACTGGCTTATCAAATTGAATGCCGTAAGGCGTTAGGTTCATGGCTTCGCCTATACCTATGCCCAATATTGCCCGACCGTTTGAAATGTTGTCGCATGTTGTGACCATCTGCGCTAAAACGGCTGGATGATGCCTATACGTGTCGCTTACACACGTGCCCAATCGTATCCGATTTGTCTGCACCGCAACAGCTGAGAGAACTGTCCAGGCTTCGAGGGCGTCCCATCTTCTTATGCCGAAGCCAACTGTGTGGTCGGGCATCCAAAACGAGTCGAAGCCTACGTGCTCGGCGTAAACCGCCAACTCGTTTATTGTTTCCCAAGGGTAGGGTGCGCACTCGTATCCGAACTTGATTTCTTCGGTTGATGTTCTTGACATGCTCATTCCTCATTAATTGCCCATTATTTGATTAATCTTTTCTTCATCAGGTTTATGGACAAAACAAAGAAAAATGGTGTGGTAACTAAAAACCAAGATAGATTAAGCAACAGAGTGGGACTGAGACTTCTAAGAGTCAGCGCTCTTGTAAGCGTCACTGCATGAGTTAAGGGGAAAAATATGTTTGATAGCATTTGTGCACCAACTGGCAGGCCAGTTATAGGAAAGAATGTGCCGCTTAAAATGAACATTGGAGTTATGAAGAGAAATGACGGATAATTGAATGAATCTATGTTGGGCACTATAGCAGTGAAACACATGGCTAGGGCTGAGAACAAAAGCCCCACAAGAAAAGAAAACGGTACAATCAATAAAAATAATGGGCTGTGAACGGTGCCAAAAAGCAAAATTACGACTAACACTATGGTAGAGTTAATGAGGCTCTTTGTTGCGCCCCACAAGAGCTCACCTGCTATCACTTCTTCGAGGCTGATTGGCGTGGCAATTATTGCGTCAAAAGTTTTCTGGTAGTACATTCGAACGAAGGAAGAATAAGTGCATTCAAAAAAAGATGAATACATCATGGATGTAGCCACT
>Ga0315306_10000259_pt1 | contig 25245 bp, 27 predicted proteins | sample TDP1_MG_FD_203803 | JGI IMG/M metagenome (GOLD analysis project Ga0315306, IMG submission 203803) | Freshwater sediment microbial communities from Lake Towuti, South Sulawesi, Indonesia - TDP1 | ecosystem: Environmental > Aquatic > Freshwater > Lake > Sediment | place: Indonesia: South Sulawesi... | reverse complement strand
GAAGACCTGGAAACCAACGCAACAGTGCTGGTTTCTCCAAGCACAAACCCAGGAGTAATGGAGAAGGCAAAAAGCCTATTATTGGACCAGGTTGTCTGTGTCTACGCTTTCAAAGGGAGGGACAATCTGCTAATAGCAGAAGATTTTGTTTGGCCCGACATACCTCAAAAAACTCCTCAAACAGCTCATTTGCCAGTTTACGTAGCACTGCTTTCAGACCTACATGTCGGAAGCAAAACGTTCATGCATGAGGCATTCAACCGATTCCTGCTTTGGCTAAACGGAAAATTTGGAACCGAAGCCCAGAGAAAAACGGCTGGACACGTTAAATACGTCGTAATCGCTGGAGATCTCGTTGATGGAATAGGCATTTATCCAGGACAGAGAAGGGAGCTGGCAATAAAAGACATTTATAAGCAGTATCAAGTAGTAGCCACATTGCTCGAACAGATCCCAGACTACATCGAACTAATAATCATACCTGGAAACCACGACGCCTCAAGAAAAGCCCTGCCTCAACCAGCCATACCACGCGCGTATGCCGAACCAATCTGCGAGGCGCGAAGAATTCGCTCTTTAGGAAACCCAGCAACATTAAGCCTTCATGGAGTAGAGTTGCTGGTTTATCATGGACGCAGCTTAGATGATGTTATAGCGTCTGTGCCAAACCTAAGTTTTCACACGCCAGAGATAGCAATGCGACTGCTTCTGCAAAGTAGACACTTGGCACCAATTTACGGAGAAAGAACTCCAATAGCATCAGAAACAAGAGACTTCATGGTCATAGAGAGAGTACCAGACATCTTCCATGCAGGACATGTACACGTCGAAAAATGGGACACCTACCGCGGAGTGCTCATGGTAAACTCAGGTGCATGGCAGACTCAAACTAAATACCAAGAGAAAATGAGGCTCAACCCCACACCTGGCATCGCCCCAATCGTCAATCTACAAACAATGAGGGTTACTTCTATAGATTTTACAACGCCCATGTAGGTCCTTCCGTCTTAACGTCTACCACGTGGACCCTGTGCCAAACATTTCGGAGCATAGTCAACTAGGCAACATAGCCTTTCATCATTTACAAACATCTCCTTAATGAGGGCACGACTTATACCTAACCGAATCTTCTTGGTTCTGCCGTAGCGCCCCATGCTCACAATCCTAGCATTCAACAACCCTATAACATCCAGTTCATTGACCAAGCCACTGACACGCCTCTGAGTCAACGGCACAAGCCCAGACTGTTCACAGAGTTCACAATAAATTTCGTAAATATCCCCGGTCGCGCAGTTAATTTTCGCTTTCCCAAGCAGATAGACACTACATAAAACAAGTTTCGAATGGGGTGGAAGATTGTTCAAGGCCTCTAAAACTCTATCATGTTCAATTCTCTTCTCAGCAAGTCTTATGTGGGCTTCACTAATCCTGGAGGAACCCTCACGTTCTGCTAGTTCGCCTGCAACACGCAGAAGATCTAAAGCCCTTCGCGCATCTCCATGCTCCGCGGCTGCAAGAGCAGCACACAAGCCAACTGTTCCATCAGCTAGCACGCCATCCATGAATGCTGCGTTGGCACGGTCTAAGAGAATATCCTGAAGTTCACTTGCGTCATAGGGTCTGAAAACAATTTCCTCTTCACTCAGTGAACTCAGGACTCGCGGATCTAAGAATTCCTTGAATCGAAGGTCATTTGAAATGCCAACAATCGAAGTCTTACTATTATTTAGGTACTCGTTTATTCTTGTAAGTTCATAGAGTAAGACATCACCCCTATCTTTGATTAGAGCGTCAATTTCATCGAGAACAACAATAAGCAAAAGCTTTCGAGAGTTCAAGCCTTTTTTGAAGCGGTCGAAAACCTCACCAAGAGCCAAACCAGTGAACGGAACTTTAACATTTATAGATTCGCATAGGCTGGAGAGAATTCGATACTCGGTACCGCTTAATCGACAATTTGCGTAACAAACCTTAACGGGTGCACCAAACTCACTAGCTTTCTGCACAAGCTTGTTAAGTACATACCTGACAACAGCAGTTTTTCCCGTTCCAGTCTTTCCGTAAATAAAGATGTTAGAACAACGGGACCCCTTCAACGCAGGGGTGATAATCTCGCCAAAACAGCGAATCTGTTCCTCACGGTGGGGGAGTTTTTCAGGGACATAATCATTACGTAGAACCTCCCTATCTGTGAAAATCTGGACTCCCTTCAAAAAACGGTCGAATACGTTGTCTAATACACATTCTTCATCCAACTGGGTCCACCTACAATATATTCTCCTTTCTAAGGAAACGCCTCACTTTCAACTGGGTACATAAAAACTCCCATACAGAAAACTAAACACTAAAAGGAAAAAAATAAATCCAAAGGGGGAGGAGACGGCAAAACAAAAAATTTCATACTATTTCCATTTTGTTTCTATAGTTGTAGCCTCAAAAAATAGCCTCACCCCTTGGTTTCTGCTGAAACTGCTAAAGGGGGGAAGAATAGGGCTACGTTTTCTTCTCTGTAAGAAATAGCCTTCAAAAGGTAAGAGCTCAGCACTGTTAAAAGACATGTTATCAACTATATTAAACAAAGTTTTCTAGATATTTTTACAAAGCACATTTTAAAATAGAAACTCTGCCTACTCTCCAGTAGAAACGAAGGGGAGAGAGACTGCTATTAATCTTTTTTTCTAGATAGATTTTCATCACGCCTATTTCCTTCCTTAAAGCAAAGGTGATGAGCACTCCCAAACATTCACAGAAGGCAAACAGATGTAAAATTAATCTATTACCCCTTCATTTTTTTGGCTCTCTTTCGTGGAAATTTACTTTTTCTTGCTCTTCTTTCTGTTGAGGAATGACCCCTAGGTTTCTACTGGAAAATGGAGACTCTGGCTTGTTCCTAGCCATTTCTTTAGGCAGTGGTTTGTGTGAAGCTTAGAAACAAAACAGGGATTATTTTGCGACCATTTTTCTTTTTCGCGTCTTCTTCTCCCTTCTATGATTTGGCAAAATTTACGCAATTTCTATAACTTGTGAAGTGTCAAGCTGAAGCCTTGCAAACTGGGTGCATACGAAATGCCTGCTAGAAAGATGAGAGTAGACGTAGTAGATGGAAATGGAAACCGCTATACCGTAACATTTGCGGGAAATGTCACTCGAGATAAAGCAGTGCGTCTACTAGAAATTGTAGAGCTGCTTGGGGGTATGCCACGCACAGACCAGGAAGAAAATCAGACTTCTCCGGGTTTGTCTAAAATGGACAAAATCCGCCTTGTTGTAGAGAAGTATTTTCCGATCGTTTGGTTCTCCTCAAGGGATGTCCAGTCAATGTATGAGCAGGATTTAAAGGAGCCTACCAGTCTGAGTACTGTTTCTACATACTTATCACGGTTGGTGGATCAGGGAATACTCACAAGAAGTGGCAGTTCTAACAATTGGCGCTACCGAATCTTGACAGAAATGACGAAGAGCCTGCTGAAGCGCGCAAAAGATAATAAGTGAACCTGCGACTTGAAATAATAGTTTCGTTAAGTGTACAGTTTCTGGGGAAAGAAATGAACGGAAAAATAAGAGAGGACCTAGCGGAGATGGAAAAGAAACTTGGGATGTACGTGGGCAAGGGACGAGTTGTTGGTCAAACTGAAGTTCGAGAGGAACCAGTAATCACGGAAAAGCCAGACAAGTCTAAGATAAAACCGTTAAAAAAGGTGAGTATATTTAGTGGAAATTTTTTGGCAGTTGACTGCTCCACTAGGACATTGAAGAGAGCAAACAACTGGGGCATCTATCTACTTCGTGTAGCGACTGCAATTGTTAAGGGACGAGATGTAGATTGGGGGTATGAAGAAAGAGTTCGTACTGCGGTAGGAGACGCATATATACGTTACCGATTCCTGGGAGGCGAGAGATTTGAATTGGAAAGCCAGATGGCTGAGGATATGATTCGCCGTCGCAAAATCTGCGAAGGCGATTTCGTCTTGCTAGATGGCCCCAGCTATTTCGGAGGAGCTAGAAAATTTAGCGTGTCACTGTATGAAAAATGTAAAGAAGCAGAGATTAATCTTCTCGCAATAAGCAAGCAATCGCCGTCGCTACACGATGAAAAGGGCCGAGACTTTATAGCAACGGCTTCTGTGCTTTCTTGCGATCCCCTATGGGCCTATCACCCAGTTGCGACGGCGAACATACATGAACACCTGTATGGCGATGTCGCTGTGGTGAAATTATGTGAAAGCAGCCCACGCGTCTTCCGCTGTGACATTATGGAATACCTCACGAAAAACCCTGTGAATGAACTGCTTTCGCCACTAACCTCTATTTCTGGGGATCCGCGATGTTTAGGTTATCCAGTAACCCTTTGGCTTGCACATGAGTTTTCTGCTCCATCTGACTCCATGCTTCTTCATTATCATGATCAGATTGAGAGGGAACTAGATAGTGCTGGGCTGTTGGATGTTCTACGTACAGAAGAGTTTACATGCAGTTTTGCGGACGAGATTCATGGAGTAAAGCATGCGTATGAGCGAGAGTTGTGGGGTGAATATGTCTGAGCCTATAGGTTTTGTGTGTGGAACAGAGGGAGACAGAATATCTTTCTTTCTAAATCATGGAATCAACCTTTCTTTTGGACAAATCGTTCGCATAGAATCTAGCGAAAGAAACTTCTATGCCAGAGTTGTCAATGCCCAAAGTAGTTCTACTTTGAAGACAATTGAGCAGCTACGCGAAGCAGAGGGAAAAGAGGCTTTTGGTCCCTACTCTAGTTTTCGAAGCGTCGAGGCTATCCTTTTTTTGGAAAAAAGAGCAGACAAGATTCGCTCTCCAACTTTTAATCCCAACTATAGAGATAAAGTGTATACGGCCAGCAAAGAAGATTGCTCTATACTAAGACTTTCGGGAGAGCTGGAAGTTGGTCGCCTCCGCTCAGGAGAGCAATTACTTGGTTCGACTGGCATAAATATTGAGTCCATCCCTCTCATGATGGGCATGTTTGGAATGACAGGCTCGGGAAAGACAAATACTGAACTTATCCTAAACGCCCAAATAATTGACAACAGCCCAAAGACGGTCGCTCTGATTTTTGACTTCGCTGGGCAGCTTCTTGAAGGAAAGGGAATCAAGCCGCAAAAAGGATTGAGGGACCATCCACTATTCCATAGCAGAGTTCAATACTATTCTGCACGAAACGGAAAAATGTCAGTGGGCTTGTACACAATCACTCCAGAAAAACTGCTAGTTCTGTTCCCAGACATTGGTCTCCCTCAATTTAGACTTGCTCGAAAACTTTACAGAAAATTGGGCAAGGCTTGGATACAGGAAACACGAGAGGTTTACGGTGCTGAAGGGCACGTCGGAGTGGGGCGCTTGGCAGACTACAAAATGAAGCATGTAATTGAAGCCCTAATGCTTAAATTGTCGTCGCTCTCTCATGATCTCTTTCCCGCCTCTGACTACAGCTTTGTCGACCACGTCACTCAGAACATATGCCAAGGCATAACATGCCTCGTGGATATATCGGGAATTAGTTCTGAGGAGCAGAACAAGGTTACATGCCTCACAGCGTCAACCGTAGGGCAACACTATAAACGCGTGTGGGAAGAAAACTACGAGGAATGGAAGAAACTTCCTACACTTCTCATAACTCTCGAAGAGGCACATGAGTTTCTCGACCCAAACAAGCCCAGAACCATTTTCTCCGACATAGCCCTAACATATCGAAAATATCGGGTAGGCCTAAACGCTGTGACACCGAGACCTTCCAGAATAAACTTTGACGTCTTCGCAGAACTGTGGACTAAGGTAATCATGAAAACAGAACTACGCAAGGACAGAGCATACCTGACCGAAAACACACCGTATCTTGAATACAGCGACACAGAGATAAAGATGCTAGACATTGGCGAAGCCCTCTTAATATCAGAGCCGAAAATACGCTTTGCAGTTCCGATAAAAGTTCTCCATTATCCAGAATACTTGGGTGAAAGGGAGGGAGTTGACTACAAGCTGGCACCTTCAAAAACTCTTTCTGAGATGGATGAAAAACTCAAAAGAATCCATCAAGCAGGAGAAACAGAGGAGCCGCTTTTCAGGGAACAATAACCTTGGGTGGTTATGAAGTTTCCGCTTCCGTCTTTCTCAAAATTTTGCGCATTTCATCCTTGAGACTATAAGTATATGGAATCTTTCCAGTGTCTCGTTCTAAGTACCCGTCTTCATACAGTTTCTTCATTAACCGCGCCGTATGCTCCCTGGTGAGATTTATCCTACTCCTAATTTCTGGTGCAGACTTTTTACCTTCGTTGGCAAGAACTTCAAGTGCACTTAGTTCTGTCTGAGTTAAAGGAGCTAAAGCTTTCTCTCTTCTAATCGGAATTGCCGCCTCAATTTTCGCTTCAGCTTGTGCCGTAATTCTGCGCCGAATCTCTTCGTCTTCTGCAATCTGTTGTTCAACTTTCTTTTGAGCAGCCATTAACTCCGCAACTCTCTTATCTACCTCTTTAATCTGTGTTGAAAGCTTCGATTCTATTTCAGAAAACGGCGTGATATCACTTTCTAGTTTTACCAAACGGTTGTCATTTTCTCTTAACTTGCTCAATATCCTTTGGTTTTCTGAAAGAAGTGTCTCCGCCCTACCAGATATGGAGACAATTTTTTCTCCTTGTTTTTGCAGGTCTTTGTTAACGCTTATGACAACATCACTAACTAAACCCTTTGCTCTCTCATACTCACTCCGTAGACTCTTCATCCTTCTATAATATAGGACAAATGTGACTAATGTAAATGACAATAAAAGGGCGGCGATAATCAGGACTATATCAAACAATCGAGGAACCTCTACCAAGTAAAAGAATGTGATTTTTGTGTGATTGCTTGTGATTTGCATAGTATACATCACACATCACATCCAGTAATGAACGACATGAAATTATAATGCTATTAACGTACATAATAAGTTCATTCTGTGACATCACGAATCACGCTCACTCTCATTGTAGTTGCAAACGACAGAATTTAAGGCTTACTACATGAAATTGTGAAGCAATAACCCCTTTCCATTCATCATAAACCTTCATTTGGTGTCGAAACCTACATTAAAAGCGCTGATGACCATACACTCTGATGAGGTTTAATTGATGCTTTGTTAGCTGTGACTTGTGATATCACGTTTCTCTGAAAGAACACTTGGGTTCGATAGTGCATTTAGACTTGTTTCCAACTCTTCGCTTAGTATCTTTATTATCCTCATTTGTTCTTCTGTAGGTTTATTTCCTTGAAAAGCATCTCTGTACATGTCAGTATAGGTTTTCAATTTGTGTGAAATCTCCAGATAGGGGTTCAAGCTTGTGGTATCGAAGATTCCAAGGTATCCGAGTAGGAGAATTGTATAGATTGCTTGTATGACGTTTTTCCGAGATTGTCTTAATGTTCTATTGAAGGAGCCGCGGCTTATTCCTGCCTTTACTAGCCGCAATTTTGCTTTTTCATCGTATTTCAGTGTTTTCCCTGATACATTTTGGGCTAGAACATCAATTAGTAGCGTTTCTAATTGTACTTTTGTTAGATTGCTGTTTTTTGTGAGTATTTTTATTATAGGGTCATTTGTTAGGCGTATTATCCAGTTTTGAACATTTTCTTTGAGTTGCGTTTTTTCCACCTGAAGGACGTGTGAAATGGATACGGTTTTGTATACAAGCCATATTAAAGGCTTTTGCAGACCCCTTTTTCCTGCGAACACAAACGTTTTATAGATTCGGCGCAACCATTTTTTGAGGACTTACATTGAGTAAACGCTTCCACATTGCTGAGCGTCTAAAAAAGATTAGGCCCTCTGACATTCGCCGCTTCTTTTCACTGACTCAAAACCTTCCGAACGTAATAAGTTTGGGGATAGGTGAACCTGATTTCACTCCTCCACCTCACGTTCTCGAAGCAGCAAAACAAGCCTTGAATGAAGGCAAGACACACTATACCCCTTCCCTAGGGATTCCCGAGCTTCGTGAGGCTTTGGCGAAAAAAGCTAGGAACGACTATAGTCTATCTTATAATCCGGAAGGCGAGATTCTAGTGACAAACGGAGGAACCGAAGCAATATTCTTGGCTTTACTCTCTATAATAAACCCTCTTGATGAGGTGCTTCTTCCTGATCCAGGTTTCGTATGTTATCAACCTGATGTTTTATTGGCGGATGGGGTTCCTGTTTCTATACCTCTGTTTGAGAAAGACGGGTTTCGGCATGATGCTGATGTTGTGATGTCACGCATCACAGATAAGTCACGTGTGATGATTGTGAACTCTCCAAACAATCCAGTAGGGCATGTTCTATCTTATGAAGAGGCTGCAGGCATCGCAAGGATTGCTGTGGAACGTGATTTGATTGTGATTTGTGATGAGGTTTATGAAAGGCTTGTCTATGATGGTGTGAAACATTACAGTTTAGCTACGTTTCCTGGGATGAGAGAACGCACCATAGTTGTCAATTCTTTTTCAAAAACCTATGCTATGACAGGTTTTCGAATCGGTTATGTTTTTGGGCCTAGGGAAGTAATAGGTCAGATGTTGTTGGCACTTCAATACACTGTTGCATGCGTTAATGGACCTGCACAATATGCGGCGGTAGCAGCCTTAGAAGGCCCGCAAGATTTTGTCAAAGACATGGTTAAGGAGTTTGATAGACGTCGTCGGCTCATTTATTCGGGGCTTATGGGAATTAAGGGATTCAGATGTATCCTCCCGAGAGGGGCATTTTACATTTTTCCAAACATTCAGGATTTCGGAAAATCATCTGACGAGTTTGCTGAGTATCTGCTAAGCGAAGGAAGAGTTGCTGCCGTGCCTGGGTCAGCTTTTGGCCAGCATGGCGAAGGGTATATGCGTTTTTCTTATGCCACTTCGTACAACCGCATTGAAGAAGCTCTGGATCGAATAGAGAGGGCTGTGAAAAAGATTAGGTAGATGTAAGTAGGGTTCCTAGTTCTTCTTCGATTTCTTCGTGTTTTTTAGAAGTTTCGAGCAACTGATGCTGTGCATAGCCTTTCTTTAACTGTTCTATTTTAGTCGCTTTCATTTCCAGTTCGAGAGCTCTTATGTGAGGGTGAGTTTTAATTGTGCTGTATGCTCGTGATATGTTTGCTATTGTGGCTTCTTGGAACACCAATTTTGTTCCATTTTTCAGTTCTATACAGACTCTCAGATGCTTATGACCCTTTGGTGTGCCAATTAGCACTTGTTTTATGTCTTGATTCCTAATTGCATTTACCTTTTCCAATTGTGTGGCCTCACAGATTTTCTGCTTGCTTTTTTAGAGTCTCAAAGAATTCTGGTCGTAGGTCGCGTAGGGCTGGAACGAAAGTCTCAGTTCTTTTCAAGTCTTCGTAATCGATTTTTCCTATTACATCGTCTTCTTCATCATATTTGGCTTGTGCGATGGTGCTGCCGTTTGGGGCGATTAGTCTGCTTCCTCCCCAAAATTGGAGGCCGTCTTCTATGCCGACAAGGTTGACGTAAGTGAGGTACGTGGTGTTTTCCATGGCTCTGGCAACTGTTAAAACTTCGAAGAACTTGCGCCTCACTGCTGGAGAGGCTGATATGCAAACCATTAGTTGTGAGCCGTTCAATCTTAGCATTCTGGCGATTTCTGGGAAAAATATATCATAACATATCATCAGTCCCAGTTTTCCAATGTCTGTATCAAATACTGGCGCCTGATAACCCGGTCGGAAGTAACGTTTTTCTTCAAAGATACTATGAGTCGGCAAGTGCATTTTTTGATATTTGCCGATAAATCCTTTTGGTCCAAGTAAAACTGCACTATTGTAGAGTACAGCGTGTGCTTTTTCGCTTCTTTCTATCATTCCAAAAACTACATGTACTCTTTCTCTCTTTACTACTTCTTCTAGCAGATGTGTGGAGGGGCCTTTTATAGGCTCTGCTAACTCATATGCAAGGTCTCGAACAATGTAACCAGTTAACGAGAGTTCTGGGAAAACAACTAGATTTGCGTCTTTCTTTTTTGCCTTCTTAATGTATTTTGTCATTTTGTTGATGTTGTATTTCTTGTCTCCGACTTTGCAGCTGATTTGTGCAAGTGCTACGTTAACCTCATTCATTGTTCTTTATCTCCTTTCTTGTTAATTTCAAACCATTGAAAGAAAAGGCTTAGTATATTGTATATGGAAGTCTGAAATCTGTGCCTACTGTCCGGTATTCGAGTTTGACTGTTAATGGTGCACGTCGCTTATGCTCCATGGATATCCATCTCTTCTTTATGGTTGTGACAAGTTTAGCAGATAGATTTAGTTGTTGAGCGATTTCCTCGGGCGTCATGAAATGTTCTAGCCCATAGAGGACTAAGTCTAACATCTCATACTTTATCCCCAATTCTTCTTCTGCCAAGTGACCAGGCCAAAGCGCTGGGGTTGAAGGCTTCTGTGCAATCTCCGGCGGGATGCTGATGTATTGAGCCAACTGTCTCACTTGCGTTTTATATAGGTCCATGAGCGGTGAAATGTCTGCTGCAATGTCTCCCCACTTTGTAAAATATCCCATCATTGTCTCCGACTTGTCTGAACTGCCGAGCACTATTCTCTGAAGACTATTAGCATAGTAGTAAAGGCATAGCATTCTAGTTCTTGCTTTTAAATTGCCTTTGCTAAGTTTATTTCCTGAATTGTAGATTGGAAGCACTTTCTCATATGCCCGCAGAATCGGCGAAATGTCAATGGTTTGCAGTTTGAACCCAAACTTTTTTGCAACATGTTTTGCATGTTGAATATCAAGCGCGTCATATGTTTCCTCTTCGGGTAAAACAAGTCCTAAGATATTGTCTCCTCCTAAGGATAATGAAGCAATGGCAGCATTGGTGCAACTATCAACTCCGCCTGACACACCTAAAACTACACCTTTTGCTTTGCACCTGCTTACGTAGTCTTTGATGAACCACTTTATTCTGGTTTCTACTACTGCAATGTCCAATTTTAGAACATCAGCCGTTAGTTTCAATCTGGTCGCCTTTTCTTGCGTTATCGTTATTTTCTTTAGGACACAAATATTTAAGCAGAAAAGATGTAAGAACATTGGCAAAGCCAACTAATATCGGCAATATTTGAGAGGATTCGAAATGGGAAGAAGACGAAGGAAAGTGGTTCGTATCCCTAAGAAACAGTTGCCGCGAGTATTTCTTTGTCCAAAATGCGGAAAGGAAGCCATAAGGATTGAAATCTCTAAAGAAAAAGAGCACGCTACAATAAAATGTGGAAGTTGCGGTCTAACTGATGAGTTGTCTATTAAGCCAGCATTCAAGGAAATCGATGTTTACTGCCAATTCACCGATAGACACTATTCTAAAATAACTTAGGCGTGGCGGGATGCGTATGATTGGGCGTGTGGAAAAATATCTGAAAACTAAAATCAAGGATGAGGGAGCGGTTCACATTACACTTATCGACCCTGAAAAAGTTGATGCAAATTCGGTGTGTCATATAGCGCGTGTGGCAGAATCCTGTCAAACAACAGCAGTAATGGTCGGCGGCTCCACATCCATTTCCACATCGCATTTAGATGATGTTGTAAAAGCAATTAAGAAGACAGTTCAGATTCCTGTGATTCTCTTTCCTAACAATATTACGGGCATCAGTAAATATGCTGACGCCATTTGGTTTATGTCTCTTCTTAATTCGGCGGATCCCTACTTCATTTTGGGCGCTCAAGTATTAGGTGCGCCATTTATCAGAAAGTTTGGTTTGGAAGCCATTCCTTTGGGTTACGTTATCGTTGGAGAAGGAGGAACTGCTGGCGTTATAGGGAAAGTGTGCCCGATACCTTTTGACAAACCTGAACTTGCCGCGGCTCACGCACTAGCGGCGCAATATTTGGGCATGAGATTCGTCTATTTGGAGGCAGGCTCAGGTGCCAAGCAACCTATCCCCACTGAGATGGTAAAAATGGTAAAAGACCTAACTGAAGTGACTTTGGTTGTTGGCGGAGGCATAAGAGGCGGCGAACAAGCAAGAGAGATTGTAAAGGCTGGAGCACAAGTCATCGTCACTGGAAACGTGACAGAAGAACCAAAAGCAAAGGAAAAACTTGCAGAAATCGTGAAGAACATAAAGTGAAATAAAAAACTTTTTGGCAGTCATGTTGAGGTGTATGTCAGTCACTTTCGGCTTTTGACTTGTTTGTGTTAGAAAACTCAATAAGGGTTCAGTGAAGCCATATTCTGCGGAGAAGGTTTGAACGCCAAAATGAGTGCAGAATATCAGCGATACGTGTCTGGTCTAGAACAGGAACTAAAAAGAATCTACGAAATTGCGGGAGAGACAAGAAAAAAGGGATTTGACCCTGCTTTTGTACCTGAATCTGGGATAGCAGAAGACTTGGCTGCACTTGTAGAAGGGCTTGTCGGACCAAAAGGCGTAGCAGAGAGCATACGAAACTATAGCGCGAAGATGTCGCGCGAAGAGCTAGCCTTCAAGATATCTGAAGAAATTGTCTATGGGAAATTTGTCCACATGAATGCTGAGGAAGGAGCGCAACAAGCGATAAGAACTGCTCTCGCAATCTTAACAGAAGGCATCACCGCCGCCCCCCTACAAGGCATAGCCCAAGTAAAGATTAAATCTAATCTTGATAGAACAAAGTATCTCGCAATTTATTTTGCTGGTCCTATACGGTCCGCGGGTGGAACTGAGCAGGCACTGATTTTGGTTGTTGGAGATTTTGTTCGTCGACTTCTTGGACTAGATCGTTATAAGCCCACTGAAGAAGAGATTGGGCGCTTCATCGAGGAACTACGCCTGTTTGAGCGTTCAGTTGGGCGATTTCAGTATAAAGTGTTTGACGAGGAGTTAAGAAAGGCGATACAATCGATTCCCATAGAAGTCACAGGCATGGAGTCTGACCCAGTTGAAGTTTCATCATTTCGTAACTTGCCTCGCATCGAGACTAATCGTGTACGTGGTGGGGCATTACGAGTTGTAAACGACGGCGTTATTGGACGTTACGAGAAAGTTTCCACTATCATAGAAAAACTTGGAATCGAAGGATGGGATTGGCTGAAGAAACTTGGAGAAATTAAGGAGAAGAAGACAGCGGGGTTCATGGACGATGTCATCGCTGGGCGACCAATCTTCTCCTTCCCTTCGAAACGTGGGGGCTTTAGACTTCGCTACGGTCGCGCTAGAAACACTGGCCTAGCAGCAGTAGGTGTACATCCTGCAACTATGATGGTTCTTCAGCATTTTCTTGCTTCTGGCACTCAGATACGTATTGAAGGACCTGGAAAGGCTGGAGTAGTTCTCCCTGTAGACACTATTGAGCCTCCAATCGTGCGGTTGAAGGACGGCTCTGTCATCCGTGTTTTACTTCAAGATTCTGAACAGATAAAAAATGCTATTGACAGGATCCTTTTTCTTGGGGACATACTCGTTAGCTTTGGCGACTTCCTGTACACAAACAAGCCTTTACATGCATCTGGATATACTGAAGAATGGTGGAGAGAAGACCTCAACCTCTGTGTTGAACGAGATTTTGATGGATGTATAGAAAAAGCTGCGTCTGCCGCTAATGTCTCTGATGTTCGTCTCAGAAGTTTCCTCAATGACCCGTATTTGAATAAACCAGTAGCTCAAGAAGCAATTGCATTATCTTTGGCACTTAAGGTTCCTTTACACCCAGTTTTTACATACGCTTGGTCTACCATTTCACATGATGAGCTCCGAGAACTACGCCATTGGCTTCTTAATTCTCAAACTGAAACTATGAATGGTACTGTCTCTGAAATAGCTGGCAAGGCAGACAATTCCGTGAAAGCAACTCTTGAAAAAATTTACGTTCCACATACAGTCAACGATGGCTACGTTAGAGTAAAGGGTGACGACGCCCACATCTTAGCCTTCTGTCTTGGTCTAAAAGACCCTGAAAAAAGAGTGACGCAAAAACCTATTCCTGAAATAATTCGTGACCTTTCTGGAGTTTCTCTTAAGGAGAAGTTCTCAACATTTGTGGGTGCGAGGATGGGGCGCCCTGAAAAGGCTAAGAGGCGAGAGATGAAGCCTATGATTCATGTTCTTTTCCCTGTTGGATTATCTGGAGGCTCTAGACGAAACATTGTAGAAGCATGCCAAAAAGGGACCATAGAAGTTGATCTTGTAAAACGTAGATGCCCACACTGCCTAGAGTCAACATATCGGATAAAATGTCTCAAATGCGACGTCGAAACAATCATTGAAAAATCATGCCTTCGATGTGGGAAAACTGTGAATGGAGACTTATGCCCATTCTGTCAGACTTCGGCTAGAAGCTACGAAACTCAGTCAGTCAATTTCAAAACGTTGATGCATGAAACATGCAAGAAATTAGGAACTCCCCTTCCCGAACTAGTGAAAGGAGTAAAAGGATTAACAAACGAAACAAAGACCGCTGAAGCCCTTGAAAAAGGTATTCTACGAGCAAAATATGATTTGTCCGTCTATAAAGATGGAACAATCCGTTTTGATGTCACGAATGCTCCGTTAACACATTTTAAGGCAAGTGAAGTAGGGGTCTCTGTTGAGAAACTTGTGCAGCTGGGTTATCTTCATGACTATAGAGGAAATCCGTTGACTCATGCAAATCAGATATGCGAACTTGAGATTCAAGACATTGTTATTCCTAGAAAGTGTGCAGAATACTTTGTCCACGTAGCCAACTTTATCGATGATCTTCTTGCAAGACTATATGGATTACCTACATATTATGGCGCGAAACATGTGGATGATTTGATTGGGCATCTTATCATTGGGTTGGCTCCGCACACATCGGTCGGCATTCTCGGGAGGATTATAGGTTTTACCCATCTAAACGTGTGTTATGCTCATCCTCTCTGGCATTCGGCAAAAAGGAGAGACTGCGACGGCGATGAAGACGCTTTGATGCTTGCTTTAGACGTCGTCTTAAACTTTTCAAAGTCTTACTTGCCAGCTCAGATAGGCGGGATGATGGATGCGCCCTTCTTCATCATCCCCATAGTGAACCCTAGTGAAGTGCAACGGCAAGCTCATGAAGTGGACGTTGCCAACGTGTATCCTTTGGTTTTCTATGAGAAAAGCCTAGAGAAAATATCTCCGCAGAGAGTTAGAGGACTGATTGACATTGTCGAGCATCGATTGCATGATGAGGCGCAGTTTGAGGGGTTTGGTTACACGGTTCCTGTCTCGGATATCAATTTAGGTAATCGTGAGAGCAGTTACAAGAAAATGAAACGAATGATAGACAAGTTGAGTGGTCAGTTGGCGCTTGCGGATAAGATTGAAGCCGTTGACGCCCAAGTAGTTGCAAGGAAAGTTCTTACAACCCATTTCATGCGAGATATAGCAGGCAATCTGCGGGCATTTAGCACCCAGAAATTCAGATGCAAAACATGCAATAAACAATTCAGAAGACTACCGCTGAAAGGTGTGTGCCCTCAATGTGGCGGCGCCTTATCATTAACGGTTTATCGTGGCGGAATAGAGAAGTATTTGGAGGCAGCTAGTCAACTTGTGCAGAGGTATAGGCTTCCAAAACATTTTGCTCAGCGTCTCTCGCTGATTGAAGCTGAGATAAAAGAGATGTTTGAAAGCAAAGGACCAAAACAAATCAGGCTTGCAGACTTTGCTTGATTGAGTAGCGGTGGAAGCTTTTTCTATACAAACATAGAATTTCTTGTTTGAGAAAACATGTTTAAAGGAGCCTATCATCCTAATGCATTCATATCAGCAAGAAGGAATATTAGACCTGGGTTAGTTGCTAGAACAAAAATAGTTTTGCTTCTTGAGAAAGAACCTTTGAATACCCGAGCCCTTATTGAACAGACGAAGTTAAGTCCATCTTCGGTTCGGTATCATCTCCGCCTTCTTGAAGCTGAAAAAGTTGTTTCGCATAAAGGAAACCGACCATATTCTTGGGAACTAACAGGCGTTGGACAACAAAGATTGACAGGTCTTCAAAAACCTTAGTTCATCTAGGTTGGGCGAGGAGGGATGCAAGAGACCTAACAATTATCGATAGTCCTATCAGTACGATTAGTCCACCAATGAAAAAGAACCATTTTGCACTTCCCTCTGTGACAAGCATGCTTGCAAGGATGCCTGCACCCAGCCAAAACACTATTCCACCAAGTGTTCCTGCCTTCTTGCTAACAGGTGAATTTTGGGCAAATCTTAGAACTAAGATAACAATCTGGAAGACTCCGAAGGCGAGGCAAAAATACATGATTGCACTGTAAACTTCAAAATGGGGGGCAGTTGGAGCTGGAAGATATATATCTTGGTAAACTTGCGTGGGATGACTAGCGCAATCTTCGACGAATGCTTTTACTTGATCAATGATTTTCGGTGTAATCACAAGGATTGCGCCTATAAGAATGAGGAAGAAACCGACTTCAGCAAGACTAAACCAATCGTGTTCTTCGCGCCCTCCAAAACATTCATCACGTTGGCTCATACGCTAAGCATCTCCAATTCGAATAGAATGCGGCATTCTGTATTTTTAAAACTTGTCATAAGATAAATTGAGCCCGAGAGCGCCAATTTTTTAAGAGGTGAAGATGCAATTATCTAGAGAAAACTAATGAGGAGACATTTCCATGAAGGTTCTGTTAGTGGAGCCACCTAAAGACCACTGGTTTCTCATGGGAGAGTACTTACCGCCACCCTACGGACTTCTTCAACTTGCCTCCTATGTTGAAACCAAGATTAAAGACGTTGACATTAAAGTAGTTGATTGCCAAGCAAGACACCTTAATTGGAAAGGGTTAGAAAAAGAAATTGAATCCTTTGATCCACAGATTGTTGCAGCAAGCGGTTTCGCCACATGCAATGCTTACACAGCCGTCAGAGCCTTAGAGTTGGCTAAAAAGGTGAACCCAGAAATCTTAACGGTTACTGGCGGTCAACATTTTACAGCAACAGCCCAAGAAAGCCTAGAAACGTATCCTGAAATTGATGTTATCGTAAGAGGAGAGGGAGAACAAACTCTTGCAGAACTTGTCAAGAATGTCAAAAATAAATCATTTTTTCCAAAGATAAAGGGAATCTCCTTCAGGCATAATGGAAAAATCCTTCATAATTCTCCTAGACCATTGATTAAAGATTTGGATGAACTTCCTTACCCAGGATACCATTTCGTTAAGGATTACGTTCATAAATATCATTTCGCCGCAATGGCTGGTCGCAACGCTCCTTACGCGTCAATTGAGGGATCGAGAGGTTGTTCACACCGCTGTACTTTCTGCAGTCAGTGGTGGCATTGGCAAGGAACATGGAGACTAAAGTCTCCTAAACGCATTGCTGATGAAATAGCGTTTTGTTATCACAATTACGGAAGCAGATTTATCTGGTTTACAGACGATAATTTCGGGCTGGGCGATAGGGCAAGTAGAATTTCCGAGGAGCTTCTCCAACGCAAATTAGGCGATGATTTGATGTGGTTTCTTCAATGGAGGTGTGATGATGTTGTCCAAAATAAAGATGCCTTGCCTAAAATGCGAAAGGCAGGCCTCCGTTGGGTTATGGCTGGCGTAGAAAGTCCGAGACACTCGACGCTTGAGAAATTCAAAAAGGGTCTTAACCCAGAAGATACGAAGATGGCTATAAAATTGCTAAAGAAAAATGATATTTTCGCTCATACAGACTTCATCATAGGTGAACGAGAAGACACCGCTGAATCAATCGCAAGTTCAAGAGAGTTTGCAAACGAATTAGACCCGGACCTCGTTATATTCACTATTCTTACCCCACTCCCTGGAACAGAAATCTTTGAAGAAGCTAAAAAAAATGGATGGATTGAAGACTGGAACTGGGCGCATTACGACATGGCTCATGCCATAATGCCAACAGAAACTTTGTCAAGGAAAGAAGTACAGGAAGAACTCTACCAATGTTATAGAAACTTCTATGGCTCTTGGAAACGAAGATTTGAAGGGTTATTCTCAAGAAATGTTTTGAAGAGGAGAGTTTACTGGTATATGGCGCGCGCAAGGGCACAGATAAGACTGTAATAAGACAGTTCAAGGCACTCTTTAAGGGGTACCATAGATGCCGAAGATAAGCCGCGACTTCATTCTAATGCTAAACATGGGCATCTCCATTATTGGTCTGTTGATTGTGCTAGTCTTGACGTTTAATCCTCCAATAGTTCATGAGGACTTTTTCTGGCAGAAACCACTCATAGGCTCACTTTTCAGCCTAATATGCATATCTGGGATATTTGCCGCACTATTTCCTAACCAATGTTCACACGCAATCCATTTTCGAAAAGAGAGCATAAATCTAACTTCTCGCAGAGTTCATTCTGTCTCTCATCACCCTGATTGCGAAGGATTTTCAGCTCACGTCATACACGTAACCAATCGTAGGTTTTGCGCGGCATGCACCGGGCTACTTCTTGGCGCTATCGTAGCCCTCGTTGGCACAGTATTCTATTTTTCTGGTGGGCTATCTGTCGAAAAGGTGAGTTTTCCAATAACCTTAATTGGAGTAGCAGGAATCGTTCTTGGTTTTCTTCAGTTGAAGTTTAAGAGCTTTGTCCGCTTGACCCTAAACGTCATCTTTGTTCTTGGAGCTTTTCTAATTCTAGTTGGACTTGATGAATTAACTAAAAGCGTATTTGTCGATCTTTTTCTAATCGCCTTTATCGTTTTTTGGATTCTGACAAGAATACAGTTTTCACGGTGGGATCACTGGAGAATTTGTAGAAATTGCAAGTCTCCGTGTGAAGTTTGGGAAATGAAGAAGCGGGCTTAGTACCTTCGGCGCATTCCGTAATAGGCGCCAATGATTATCAGTATTCCAATGATAATTACAACTATTGCTCCTATTGGTAACGGTGGTAACCCCAATGAGGGGAGAATTAAGCTGACTCCGACAAGCATGATTATTATGCCAATTATCATGCCGACTATTGAGCCGCCTCGAGGTATGCCAAAACATTCTTCTTCCATACGCTTCTCATATCTTCGGGACACGCGAGTTCCTATTTCAAGACTTGCCCCACAACTAACACATACTTTGGCATCATCTTCGTTCTTGGTGCCACATTTTGTGCAGTAAACCATTGGATTCTCCCCTACAATATGCAGACTCATGTTTCCGTTTTGTTCTTAAGTTTTTTGGTTCACTATTGTTCGGAGGAATAGACATTTGCATGGTATCTTTTGGCATTTTGGACACTTTCCGTTGTATTTGAAGGTTGCAGCCTCGTCCAGATCTATGTTTGCGACGTTTGCTAAAGAAGCCAGCCAAGCAAGAACGTCTGCGAACTCATCTTCCAAAGCCTTCTTGTCATTGCCCTTAAAGGCATCCTCTAGTTCCTTAATTTCTTCTATTAGCCAATTAAATGTCCCTTTTATTCCGCGCTTCGAGTCTCTTTTAAAATAGATATGTCGCATCATTTCTTGAAACTCGCAGATATGCATTCCTTTCACCTCTCACCTCTCACTGTTGCATTAAGCAGTTTTTGATGTTATGGTTTGATTCGCAAACTTCAGAAGACTCACTTGTCCTTTCTTAAGTATATGCACTACTTCGGCATCTTGTCCTTCCAAGTATGTGGAAACAAAGCGTCTATGACAGTATTTTGGGTTTGGCTCCATACACATTATACAAGTTCTACCTTGCTTAGAAATCTCTATGAGTTTTTCAATTCCCTCTTTAAACTGTTCAGTTTTCATGTACGCTTGGTATCCGCCTCGCCGGTATCCACCTAACTCGTTGCCTAAGAAAACATATTCTATTCGGTATTCTGGTAGCCATTTTTCCATTTCTTCTTTTTTGAAATGTTCAATTTTGGATGTTGGAAAGCGACGGATATCAACTAGTGTTTTGATTTCATGTTCCTTGAGGAGGCTTATGAATACTTCTATTGGTCTATTGCTGTGTCCGATTGTCCATAGAGTGACTCTGTCATCGTATTTTGGTGTACTTGTAAGCGTCTGTTGAATTCTCAAAGCAGTAATGCACCTTTTGATAATCTTTCCTAAACTCCGCTACATCTTTCTTAACTCTTTCCACACTTTCTTTGTCGATGACAACTCTTTTAATGAACTCCGCAATTTCCGCCATTTCATTTTCTTTCATCCCCAGTCTAGTTATTTCAGAAGTTCCGAGGCGTATTCCACCAGGATGCATGAAGTGCCGTCCAGCTTTTATGTCCCATGGAAGCAAGTTACGATTGATTATGATGTTTGCCTTCTCTAGCTCTTCTTCGATTGTTCCTCCGTCGCCACGGTCTGTTATATCAATTAAGATGACATGTGACTCCGTGAAGCCCTTATGCTCTGCAAGAACTTTAAAGCCTCGTTCATACAATGCTTGTCCCAAAGCCTTAGAATTCCTTACAATTTGCTTCGTATACTCTTTTCCAAACTCTAACATTTCTGCACATGCTATGGTTAAGCCTGCTAAGGCATGAAGATGATGATTGCTAACCATTCCAGGAAATGTAGCCCGCTTGATTTGTTCCGCATACTTTTCCCAAGACAATACGCTTCCATGTTGAGGACCAAAAAAAGTCTTATGCGTACTAAGCGAGACCACATCAGCGCCTTCGCGTAATGGGTCTTGGAACACACCGCCAGCAATCAGTCCACATACATGAGCCGCGTCGTATCCAACTGTAGCGCCAACTCCATGAAATGTCTCTGTCAACTCTTTAACAGGATGGGGAAATGGAAAAACACTGCCGCCAAACATAACAAGCTTAGGAGGGGTTCCAGCCTTTACCAATTTCTCGACTCTTTCTTTTGTTTTGTCAATGCCTATATTCATTTCTTCATAGTCCAGTGGAAGATACTCTACCACTAAGCCATGAACCGCTCCAGCTGTTCCGCCAAGTTCCTTCTTGCCCATTGTTATGTGTCCACCGCAAGGTATGGATAACGCCATCATTGTGTCACCTGGATTCGTAAATGCCGTATAAACAACCAGATTTGATACAACACCTGAAATTGGACGAACATCCACGAATTCTGCTTTGAACAGTTTTTTCATAAGTTCAATGCAGATGAGTTCTACTTGGTCAATGTAGATGCATCCCGCATAGACACGTTCACCTGGCCATCCTTCTGCGTAGCGGTTTCCAAAGTCTGAGGTTAAAGCCTCACGTACTGCTGGGCTTGAGATGTTTTCGCTGGCGATTAACGGAATAGACTCCTGAAACCATTTATGATGCGTCTCAAGCAAATTGAATGTTTTCTCATAATATTCTCGGTTGGAAGTCATTCACTGCACCTCTGACATCATACAAGGCTCGAATGGAAAAATAAGACTTTGCATATATGAAAACAATCGATTTATGCAGAACATGAAATATGGGCATGCACACTTTTTCACTGGGCATCAGGAAGACTGAGTTCGCGCTTAAGAAAACACTTAAATAAAGTTCTCCATTTATGCTTTCATGTGGCTGTCAAATTTCTTAATTTCTTAGAAATCAAGGAAGCGCTTGGTGGGAAGAAAATTGGATTCATGGATTTTTTGTTGAGAAATCTGGGGTAGTTTACATTATTGCTGTCACAAGGGAAAAATGTAGTGGTTGTGAGAGGCAGAGAGGTTTGTTTGAAAAACTGTCAGACAGAATGAAAGTTAAGTATGGCAGTCGAGTGGAATTTGCTAAGGTGCACGCGCATTTTAATCCGGAAAGTAAAGAGGAGACAATGCAATGCCTTGACACTTTTCAAACAGTAGCGTTCCCAACCTACGTAATCTGCGTGCGAAATCACCAAGGAAAAAATCGAGAGACCTACAGAGCCATAGAGCCGCCTATGAGTGAAATTGAAAGAAACATAAAGACAGCATCGAACTTGCCGCTTGGTTTGAGTCAAAGAGAGAATAAGCAAACCTTGTCCACACAAGAAGAGTACCACATGTGGCACAGCCAACCTGAATTTCTTCATCAATTTCTATCATAGCGATGAAACCCAACAGAACCTTTGCTGTCGTCGATTTCAAAATCGGACAGCCAAAACCAAAGTTCCCATCAGTGGATGATGATGAAAACAAAAAATTTCTCAATTCATCAAAACGAGTATCTAGAAAGCCAAAATTAACACAAGAACTGAAGATAAGAGGAGAAGAAAGGTGCCGATTGTAACACTTAAACGTAACTTTAATATTTAGGATCTTTTGTGATATGAAGGAAGATGACATCATAATGAGTAGTAGAAGAGAGAAAAAGCGAGAAAGAAGGTCACCGATGCCAGCTCAAAGCGCTGGGCTACTTAGGTTCTTTGAGGAAGAAACTCAGGGCATAAAGGTAAAGCCTGAAGTACTCGTTGTTCTCACAGTGGCTCTAATCGTCACAGCTGTCTTACTTTATGCGCTACTTCGTTAGGCAGCAGTCATTTCTCATGTAAGACTTCGATGCGTTGAACTGAGTTCAAGTTAACAAAAATTTCGCTTCTTTGTTCTCTACTTACAACCTGAGGGATTGGCTGCGCAATCGTTGAACGTAATATTGTTGCTGAAGCGTCAGAAAGCCAGATTCCAGGAGGCTCTCGCGTTACCGCAACTAGTATTCCCTCAAACCCGTAAGATGGGTCAAGAATTGCCAGTATTTTTCGCCCTATATTTCGCTCCAAAATATGAAATATAGTAGGCGGCACGCTTGTTTCAGGCATAACCATCCGCACAATATTATACTGATCAAAGAATAAAACTTTGCCCTTTTTTCCGAAACAGTTTTAACAATCTTAAGCCTTGCACTATCGATTTAGCATACATATGAGGAGCATCCATTGGCGTCAAGCAAGTCTCTAGATAAATACCTCAACAAACTAGTAGAGCGTTATTCATCGCTGTTTGTTTTGCCGTCTGGAAAAACATTGATTCTTCTACTACTGGTGATGTGCTCACTTGGCGGAACATTGGCAATTTTGCCATTCATGCTTTCCTTTAACGGACTGGTTGTGGGTTTACTCTTTGGATTAGCAATATTTTTCATCAACGTTTTTTCTGACATCCTAATCAGTTTCGGTTTTATGAAAGGAGATTCAATATTCAATTTGAGACGTTGTTCTGGATTGTCTCTTTTCTCTTCGCTAGGATGGTTTGCAGTAATTTTCTTTGGTAGCCTCCTAAGTGCTGTTCTCAAAGATTCTAATATCTGGCTCAAAGGCTTCCTCTTAAGCTTTTGTGCAACATTAGCGCTTAGACTACTAGTATTTTCTTCCGCATCCTTCAAAGGACAAGCGAGAGTTTTTCTTTCTTCTTTTTTCCCACTTGTCCCAAGTCTCTTTCTAGTCTACTTCTTAAATTCCGTAGTCGGCTTTAACTTAAGCTCTTCAATTATTATTTTCCTTTCAATTTCTATTCCAATGGTCATTTTGACGGTGTTTCTCTTTCTTTTTCTCTTAAACCGTATTGGTAAGGGGATGATAGGCGTTCCTTCTCTTAAGCTTCTTAGGGCTTTTTTGGCGAATTGGATAGCTGGTTTGACTGAGCCTTTTGAAATTTTATTTGAAAGCCTTGGCAATGAAAGAGAAATTAAAGTTTCTATACTGGCTTTCAGCTCTCCTGAGAAGATGAAGGCAGTTATAGTTGTTCCTTCACTTCATCCAGGTCCATTTAATAACTTAGGAAGCAGCCTTCTTCCATCTATGGTTCAACATGCCTTAGAAAGGAAGTTCTCATGTGTGGTATCCGTTCCACACGCGTTATATGGGCACGATTTTGACCTATCTTCCCAATTTCAGAATCAAAAGATTTTAACCGCTGTCTTAGAGGGTTCTGAGTTTTCTCACTTTGAATCAAACGGCACAAAGTTTATGCATACTCGAGAAAACGATGCCAGTGCTAGCTGCCAACTGTTTGGAAACTGTGCCCTCTTCACATTGACGGTTGCGCCTAAAACCACGGAGGATTTACCGCAGGAATTAGACTTTATCATTGTTGAAGAGGCTAAAAAAAGAGGCTTGCATGAAGCGGTTGTCGTAAACGCCCATAATAGCATTAATGGTTCATTTGACCTAAGTAACGCAACAAATTCCTTGAAAGAAGTCGCGACTAAAAGTCTTGCAAAAGCATCAACTAGCAAACGTCTCCCCGTTGAAGTAGGGGCTGCAAACATTATTCCACAAGAATTTACCCTCAAAGATGGCATGGGCCCTGGAGGCATAAACGTGATAGTTGTGAGAGCTGGCGACCAAACTGTTGCATATGTTACCATTGATGGGAATAATATGGTCTCTGGGTTGCGGGAAAAAATTCTTTCAGCTTTGAAAGAGATTGGTGTCGATGATGGAGAAATTCTTACAACTGATACGCATGCAGTTACAGGTCTTATCTTAAGTACACGAGGCTATCATCCAGTGGGCGAAGTCATGGACCACACAAAACTAATTGAATACATCAAAGAAGCGACTACAAAGGCAATTGAGGTCATGGAGCCCGCCAATGTTTCATGGCGTACAATATCAGTTCCAAACATCAAAGTCATTGGGAAACAGCAACTAAAGACACTGAGTTTAATCACGGAAAAAACGTATCAACGAGCCAGAAAACTAGCAGTTCTGATGTTTTCGGCTTTAGGGATTTTTCTTGTTTTACTTGGCGTAGTGCTCTAGTCTAATTTGCTTTCCTTCGAAAATCCAAAGTGATGTTAGCCTTTGAATTCGTCCCATTGTTTGTTAATCCAACGTTCTATCCCTTTCTTTTTGATTTCCTGCAGATTCTCGATACAGTGAAATTTTATCACACCTGGATTGCTTTTCAACAAGTCGCAGGGAAATCAGGGCATTCGTTACATAAGTCGAAGCCTTTTCTGAAGCAGCATTGACGGATTTTGCATCTGTCTTCTTTGGGGGTTTCTTTCACTTCTGCCTTGCATCCTGAACATATCCCTGAACTCGCAAGAATCTTCAGACCAGATTTCAAATTTTCTATATCGATTTTGCCTTCAAGAAGTCTTCTGAATCCGTATTCCTCCATCATATCTAGTGCAGGTTGAAAGCGCCTTCGTATTTTTCCAGTGAACCAATCACAAATATGACAATACGAACCGCAGAACGAAACATACCTCTTTTTCTCTTGCTCATAATCCATAATCAATCGCCTTACGTTAAGACACATGTGTGCATGGTTGGATTTGAACACTTTCCACGTGAAGATGTGTACCTCTAGCGTTTACCATACTTCATTCCTTTTTCAAAAGCCCGTACGTTGACGTCGAGAAATTGAGTTTTCATTCCAAGGAATTCCTTTAGACTCTCGAGAATGCTCTCTTTGGAGACAGCCTTTGTCCAGG
>Ga0315306_10000258_pt1 | contig 25324 bp, 24 predicted proteins | sample TDP1_MG_FD_203803 | JGI IMG/M metagenome (GOLD analysis project Ga0315306, IMG submission 203803) | Freshwater sediment microbial communities from Lake Towuti, South Sulawesi, Indonesia - TDP1 | ecosystem: Environmental > Aquatic > Freshwater > Lake > Sediment | place: Indonesia: South Sulawesi... | reverse complement strand
TACGGCCCATTCGCCTCTTTCGGTTAAGAGGAATGCGTGGTGGTAGAGTGGGTAGCCTGCTTGGATGGCTGTGTCGTCAACCTTTGCGCTCATTCTGCTGGCGTATTGCAAGCTGCTCATTATATCTGTTGAGAGGTTGAAGGCCTGTGCGGTGTGGGTTATCTCGGCTGGTGTCTGGCGTGAGAGTCTGCCTTTTCCTCCGCATAAGGCTAGTCCGTGTTCAGTGGGGTTTATGGCTGTTTTTAACACGGCTGTCAGGACTGTTGTTAGGCCTGAGGAGTGCCAATCATATCCGAGGGTGCATCCTAGGGCTTGGAACCAGTAGGGGTCTGAGATTCTTCTGAGGAGTTCCTGTTGACTATACTGATCGATGATTATTGTGACTATCTGCTCTGCTAGATTTGTCATTCTTTTGACTAGCCATCTTGGGGCTTTTCCGTAATGTAGTGGGAGGGTTGCTGTTCCTGTCCTTCTCATCTGCCACGCCTTATGATAGTATGGGATTATGTGGTTTAAATTGTGCGTACCTATACGTGGCGTTCTACGCTGGGTCTAGCATATGACGTAGGGTTGCCCACCCAAGTCATCTGATAGACGTACAAGCTCTTTATTAGGACGTAAATATGAATACTAAGGTGGAGAGCTATGCAGAGTGAAGACGATTACTCTTGAACGCAAGATGGTGAAAGAGTTGCAGGCGCATCTATTGAAGGAGCTGGCTTTATTCAGGGGGATATGCAACCGCTTCAGAGATAAGTATAAGATGACGCTGGGTGAGTTGGAAGAGAAAACAAAACGAGAAGGGGTGTCCGTTGAGAAACATGAAGTCTGGGAGGATTCTATCGAATGGAGAAATGCCGTTGAAGAGACAGAGAAGTTGGAAGCTATTCTCGCGGAGCTCTCCGTTGAATGAGTCTTCCTGTTCTGTTGGAAACTGCTGTAAGACTTCTTCGGTCTTCCCTCGTATTACGCGTTGAGTTTTTGGGGACTAAGGTACGGGCTCATCTGCCGAAGGAGTATTTCTTGGATATCTACTACAACGCTACGTTGCGTAAGTATAGTTACACCGTGATTAAGCACAATCGAAGAGCCATTGGATGGGATAACGCCGAGCATCATAGAGATATAAGAACTCGTCCTCATCATTTTCATAATCTTGAGGGAGATGTGACGGAATCTCCCATGAAGGGTAATCCAGTAGAAGATTTGGACACTATTCTACAGCAAACTCAAATAATTCTGAAGTTGTAGCAATCGATTCTTTATTTTTTGATTGCGTGCAGCGCACACGCCTCATCCAAGGGATATAACAACTCCTACTTCTGGTGCTAGTATACTGTTTGCAATTCCCATGCTTGCAACTGGGCTTACAAAACATATCGAATGCTGGAGTATATCAATTGTTAGAGGATGCTATTTATAGACAATAGACATAGACTTTTGTGATAAGAATGACCATACAGATCCCAGAGCTTCCAACATTACGTGGTGAAAAGGCGGTAAAGGCTCTCCACAATTTCATAGCTGAACTTGAGGAACAGAGAGGAAAAGAGTTAGCAGACAAACAAGCCACAGCCTTGATCAAGATCGCAAGGGCATTGATCTCTTCTATTCAAGCGGAACAATAACTATCCAAACACGATCCTATTCCTTTTTCTTCATCGCTCGTGCTCCCCCTTTAGAAAATATGCTTATCAGTTTCTAACGCTGTTGCAGTGACAGCGATCCGAACAAAAAGAGGAGGGGTTCCTTCTAGTCGAAGGAATATACGACGTGCACCGTTACGGATACGCTGAGCTTCCCTTCGATGATGGGTGTGGGAGCCCTCACTTCACCCATGAGATTAATCGAGTAGTCACTGTATGGCTGGTATGGTTGATAGGTGCTCTCGGTGATGTACAACACGCCCGTTATGGTTAGACCGAGCCTATCCGCGATCAGCTCCGCCTTTCCCTCAGCGTCGTCGAGAGCCGCCAAGTAAGCCTCTTCGCTAAGCTCCCCTTGCTTCTCCTCTGACAACCCGAAGGAGACTCCCTGAATCCTGTTCGCACCCTTCTCCGCAGCCTCGTCGATCACATCGCCTATCAAGTCCATATCCTTGATTTTCACCACTATCATATTCTCCACTCTATAAGCCGCTATCCGCCTATAGTCGTACTCCGCGTACACAGGATAGACGCTGTAGGACACCGTCCTCATATCCTCCTCAGTCATGCCCAGAGCCTTTATCGCATCTATAACAGCACTCATCAGTTCAGCGTTGAGTCTAACTGCTTCCGAAGCAGAAGCATGCTCCGTCTGAACTCCAAGAGTAACCGTTGCTTCATCCGCCTGAATAGACGCAGTCCCGGAACCAGTCACCGAGATCGTTTTGAACTGTTGTTCACCTACCTGAGTGGTTGATAGGCTACCAAAGGCGGCAGGGATACCGTATGGAAACAATGACGCACCTGAACCTTCTGGTGTCTTCTGACCTCGTGGCATGAAGACTATGGCTATAGAGAGTATAGCTATTGACAGCAACAGAATAGTCAACGGCACACGATATTTTCTCAATTCCACATTTCTCACCGCTTAGTAAATCACGTCGTGGACTATTTAATTCCACACTTCAGAACAAACCGTCCAAATTTTGGAACACACGAGTTCTGTGCATGGTAGGCATGTGCATAATCTCACTTGTCTGAACGATGCAAGTAGTATGTCGGACGGGTTTGTAGCTGAACGACTTCTCGGAAAAAGGTCGCGACACAACATAACCATGAAAATTTTGAAGATTGCCAAAGGTGGTGTGAAGAAGACGAACACAATGTATAAAGCTGGATTAAGTTTCTCTCAGCTGGCACGGCATCTAAAGGCTTTGACTGATGGGGCTTCACAACTGAGGAGTCTCGAACACTGTTCTATCACACTGAAGCCTCCGAAGAAGTTGCAGTTTGTTAAGATCCAATTCGAGTCTCTTCCACCTTTAGTCATCCATGAATCCAAAAATGCCCAACACTTTTATCCCCATCATCTAAACCACTATCCATGGATTTCAGAAAAATCGACACCTTCATCTTCGATCTCGACGGAACAGTCTGGTACTGGACACGCCTCATCCCAGGAGTAAAAGCAACCATCAGAAAACTGAAAAAGCTAGGCAAGACCGTATCCTACGTCACCAACAACACCGTCGAGTCAAGAAGAGAACTCACAGAAAGACTGAACAGATTCGGAATAAAAACCCGTTACGAAGACGTCATAAACGCTGGTCTAGTCATAGGCTACTACATAAAAGAACACAACGGCTCAGCATTAGCCCTCAACATAGGGACAGAGAAAGACCTGAAAGAGGTCGGCGTCACCGTCCGTCAAAGCCCCCCAGTCGACTATGTCGTGGTAACGGAAGACTGGGACTTCGACTACCGCCAACTCAGCCTAGCCTACGACGCAGTCACAGAAGGCGGAAAACTCCTGACAAGCGTCATGGGAAGACACTGGCTCGTCGGAGATAAGATGGTTCCAGGCGTGGGATGCTGGGTTAAGGCGGTGGAATTCGCAACAAACATAACCGCCACTGCATTAGGCAAACCATCAGACTACATGGCAAAAATAGTCTCCACAAGGCTGAAAGACTGCGCCAGATCGGTCTACATAGGCGACGAATACGAGAGTGATGTATTGTTCGGACAGAAACTAGGCTGCCACACAATCTTCGTCAACACAGGAATGGACAAGGACAAAAAAAGCAAGATAAAACCAGACCTTTGGCTGAATACAGCAAAGGACCTACTAAAGCACATCTAGGCACATCGCATATTTGAATGCCAACACACCAAGAATGTTGAAAACGATTTTTTCTGAAGGTTAAGATTGGGTCAGCGAAGCCGCTCTCCCCTCACATCCTTCGTCTGCCAAGAATAGTGCCTAATTCTGGGAGATTCTCCATAACCACAGGCGGCACACCTCTTCTTCCTAACATGATAAGCCCTCCTACCACAACGCCTACACCTAATATGCAGAGTCTTCCCCATACGCCTCCCAAAAGAAGCTGTGCCCTTACTCTTCTTCCCCAAAACACTCACCTAGGAGGAGAAACAATCACGACGTTATCCCCTCGCACAATGATAGTGCCCAACTTCCTCACCTTCTCCTTATTCGTCATGTCCTCCGTCTCTTCAAGCACCAAGTTAAGATGCTGATCAAAACCCTTCAGCCTTCCACGTATACTCCTCCCTCCCCTCAACCTCACAAGAACGGTCTTTCCAAGACTCTCCTCCAAGATCTCAGTGGTCATTTCACTCATGTACAGCCCTCTCGCCAGTATTTTGCACCTATAGGTGCAAGCGAGAATGATTTAAAGCTTATTGCATAAAATAGTCCAGCAATGCCGAACACCATCAAAAGACACTTTCTAAAGGAGAAGGAGACAGAGAAAATCCTCCAAGCACTTTCTCGCAAGCTTAACATAGACATTGAGCAAGTGCTAGGATCTAAACCACGCATCGAACTCGCTGAAATTCATTCTACGCAGATATTCATCATCAACGGAAAGCCAGCACTAGCAAGGGTTGACGACATGCTTCTCCCAACACTGACTTTTGACGAAATCTTCCCGTTCCTCCCTAAGATTGTAGTGGATATGGGTGCTGTGCCTCACGTTTGCAGTGGAGCAGACGTGATGGCCCCGGGGGTTGTCCGCGTGGACAGAGACTTCAACGAGAACGACGTTCTCCTGATAGCAGACGAACAACACGGCAAGCCCTTGGCCATAGGTATTGCTCTCGTCACTGCGCAATACATGAGAAAACTCACGCAAGGAAAAGTCGTGAAGAACGTCCACTACGTAGGAGATAAACTTTGGAATCTTCTGAACAAAATGCGATGAAAATCTTTAAAGGGACAAGTCTTAGCAAATATTAAAAGTCGTATCGTGACAACTCTAGTTGAGGCTAAATGACGATGGCAGACTCGAAAACATCTCCAGCCAAGATATACTTGAGAGCCTTGCTCTTGCGAAGTCTCCACGATGTGGAAACAGTCAAACGCGAAGTAGAGTCAGGAAACATCCTAATCTTGAGGATCAGCGCTTTGGCGAAAAAGAGCGTTGAGGATGTCAAGCGAGCGGTAGATGAGCTATGCCAGTTTATCGAGTTCATTGGGGGGGATATCGCACGTTTAGGTGAGGAACGAGTGGTAGTCACTCCTGCTTCTGTTCGTATTTGGCGGGAGAAAAGCGATATGGAAGAGAAAGGGATGTCTACCGTAGCCTAATGGTTTCTAAGACCTCTGGTGCCCTTGCCTTAACCCTATACTTTCTCCGAAGAGTGTTTGCCATACTCAAGCACTTCCCCCTCTCCCCATGACACACAATTATCCTCTCAGGTTTCGGCGTGAGTCGACGGAGGTAACCGAGGATTTGCCTCCTGTCGGAATGCCCTGAGAATCCTTCGATGGAACTAACCTCCATGTTAACGTTCATTATTTCAATCCTTCCCTCACTGTTTACCATAGGCGCCTCAGCCAATCCCTTCTGAACCCTACTCCCTAAAGTCCCCTCAATCTGATAACTCACGAATATGATAGCATTGCGTTTATCTGGCGCCAAACGTTTGAAGTAGTCAATTACAGGTCCACCCTCCAGCATTCCTGAAGTCGCTACTATAATGCTCGACTTCCCTTCCACAATTTCTTCCCTTGCGCTGGGATGCTCGACAATAGTGAAGTAATCCGACTTGAACGGATTCACTCCTTTATGCAGAATATTGTTTTGTACTTCCCTTGCCAAATACTCCGGATAAGCCGTGTGGATGGCTGTCGCCTCAGAGATCATCCCCTCAACAAACACAGGAGCCTCCTTCATCAGCCCTCGTTGCATATACCCATCAATTACTAGCATAATTTCCTGAGCCCTACCGACCGCCGGAACTGGAATCAACACATTCCCTCCTCGACCTAACGTTTCATTCACAATTGATGCAAGCGTTTCCTCGGCTTCAATTCTGGAGGGCATGATGTCTCCAGCAGCGCCATACGTGCTTTCAGTTATTACAGTCTCTACTCTTGGAAACTTTGTGGTCGCAGGCTCAAGAAGCATAGTTCTACCAAACTTATAATCCCCAGTGTAGACGATGTTATGCACGCCCTCTCCAACGTGGAGATGGATTATGGAAGAACCTAGGATGTGGCCCGCGTTGTGCAAGGTTAGTCTGGCATCCGGCGCTACATCTGTTACTGCACCATACCTCAGCGGAATAGTGTGTAAAACGGATTCCCGCACATCCTTTTGATCGTAGGGTGGAATTACTCCTTGTTTACTCATGACATCGAGGTAGTCCAGCTGAAGCAGAGTCATGAGATTTGAAGTTGGAGCTGAACAGTAAACTGGACCATCGTATCCATATTTGAATAGAAAAGGAAGGAAACCGCAATGATCAAGATGTGAATGAGTTACAACAACGGCGTCTAATGCTTCTACATTAAATTGAGGCGCATCAAGTCGCGGAAACGCTTCTAACGGGTTTGTGGAACCCGGGTTAATGCCGCAGTCCAGTAGCACCTGACTTTCTCTCGTTTGCACGAGAATTGCAGATCTTCCAACTTCCTGGAAGCCGCCCAAAGCTGAAATACGGATGTCTCCGACCCCATAAATTGAAGGTCTGAAAATCCTCTCTCCGACCGTACGAAGTATTCTCTCTCGTTCCTTGCTTTCTGAATGAAGATAGTGCCTCATATGAGCCACGATTTTTGACGGTATTGGCGGGCTTCTCAAGATGCGGGCTCTCCACCGTGTCTGCCTTATGATCTCCTGTAGAATAGCGCCGTTTTTTCCAATAACCAGGCCTGGTTTTTTGGCTTCTATTACAACCTCTCCTAGACTGGGATCAAAGTTTATGCTTGAAATGCCTGCTTCTTGAGGAACCGTCTCATAAATGATCCTTTCTGTTTCCTTCTCTGGTAATCTTACGGAGGGATCGGAACGGACAACGATCCTTTTTCTGATCAGGTTAACAATATCTGCGATTATGTAGCTCTGTTCAATCAGAACCTCTGGCTTTTTTGTATAGACCGCTAGTGCAGGCCCTTCAAATTCGATACGGCTGATTTCTGCTTCTTTCGGAATATGTTCCAGTATGGTTTGGCTGATTTCCACCTTAGTCTTGTCGAGAGGTGTCACTCTTCTTTATCGCTCCTCACGAACCTCCCAGAATATTTTCTTTCTGTTTATCGCTTAATTCACGGTACCCTTTTTTGTCTATAACAGATACGTCGAAGCTATCTCCGCTAGCGGCGTCCCTTTTCATGGCAGAGTCGACAGCACGCACAACCATAGAAAGAAGATCACCGATTGCGGCATCCTCTTTATACTTGTCTTCGAGAACCCCATAGGCTATGGGAGAACCCGAACCTGTGGCGACACATTTTTCCTCTGTAAGGCTACCAAAGGGATCTAGAGAAAAGACATGTGACCCTGTAGCATCGATGCCGCCGACAAGAACCTGAGCTATCATTGGAAATAGGCGAGAAGAAAAGAAGAGGTTTGCCACGAGCCGAGCTGCAGAGTTCACAGGCATCGGTCGCCCGGTATTTAATCTGTAGAGTTGTGCGTTTGCCTTAAGTATGTCAACTGTTCTTTGTGCGTCTGCGACGTTGCCTGAAATGGTCATGGCTAAATGGTCGTCAATCTTGTAGATTTTCTTACCTTTTTTGTGGGCCACGAAAGTTCCCATAGTCACTCGGGTGTCCGAGGCAAGGATAACGCCATCTTTACAGACTATGCCGACGGTTGTCGTTCCTTTCAAAGCTAACCAATCATGTGGTTCATACATATTCTGTTTCCCCCGAGAATCAGATACTCCTAACATTTACTTCGGGAGAAGCAAGCAAGGTCTATTCATGACCGAGTTATTTAAAAACTTTTCGAGCCTTAATAGAGGGTCGAATCCAAATCCCAACGTGATCTAATTGACCAAGAAGCTACACCGTATGCAGCTTCCAAGAGAAGTTATTGTTGGAGACGGGACTCTGGAGCTGGTATGGGACATTTGTGAAAAGCTTGGTTTTTCGGATTCGGCTTTTGTGATAACTGGGTCTAATACGTATAGAATTGCGGGTAAAAAAGCTGTCGATTTACTCAATGATGCCGGCGTTAGCACCGATTATATGATGGTGTCTTCGTCCACTATGTGGGATGTCAGGGCGGCTGAAAAACGGATTGCGGAATTAAAGCCTCAAGTTATTCTTGGAATCGGTGGAGGTACAAAAATCGATGTTGCAAAGCTTAGCTCCGCACGGCAAGGTGTCCCATTCATAAGTGTGCCAACCACCGCGTCTCACGACGGAATTGCAAGTCCTGTCGCCTCTGTGAAGGGACTGGGCAAACCCTACTCTACAATGGCTCAGTCTCCTATGGCTATTATTGCAGATACAAGCGTCATCGTTCAAGCACCCTATCGTCTCGTGGCAAGTGGATGTGGAGATGTCGTGTCTAAATTCACTTCTGTTAATGATTGGAAACTGGCTCATGAGGTGAAAAATGAGTATTACGGTGATTACGCTGCGAGTTTGGCTTTGATGAGTGCAAGGCTTGTCGTGAGGAGTGCTGAAGTCATTAAATCCAAAATGGAGGAAGGTGTTCGAGTTCTTTTGGAGGCGCTGATAAGCTGCGGTGTCGCTATGAGTATCGCTGGAAGCAGCAGGCCATGCAGTGGTTCAGAGCACCTGTTCAGCCACGCTCTCGACGCCATTGCGCCGAATCATGCTATGCACGGAGAACAATGTGGTGTAGGAGCAATAATGATGGCATATCTGCACAAATTAAACTGGAAGCAGATGAAGGCGACGCTGCAGAAGGTTGGAGCACCCACCACTGCAGAAGAGCTCGGGATAGAACCCGAATTTGTAACAAAGGCTCTGATTGAGGCACGATCGATTCGACCCAAGCGATACACAATTTTGGAGAAGAAGAAACTAAGCTATGAATCTGCGGAGAGACTCGCAAGAATTACCGGCGTCATAGGATAGAGCAGGAAAAACGTCTTGTTTGTGGGTGTCCTTGGTTAAGGCTGCTTTGCCCCGGTTTCCTCCATTTTGAATGTTTCAATGAACTTCACTGTGGCTTTTTCTGGAAAGAACCTCTGTATATCCGTGGCTAAGCCCCTTTTCGCTAACTGTAGCCCTTCCACGTAGAATGCCTCCTTAGGCATGTCTATCCTAGCGGTTTTCTTCGTTAATCTTATTGAGAGCTTTTTTATGTCCACCCCGGGAATCCTTCGGTGGATGAGAGCAGTGATTTTCTCCTTCTCTGTTTTGAGCTTCTTCTTGGCGGTTATGTCGTAGACAAGTGTTTTGCCAGCTAACGGAGGGTTGAAATCCAGCTGAACTCTTCCTGAGCCTATGGTTCTGACTGTGGCAGGTTTTCCATCAATTTCCAGCCGCATTCCCAACTTTGGCGTAATCCCCCGGGAGGTTAGTCGTCGAACAGGATATAATCTAACTTTTTCTGGTTCGCGATTTCCAAAGGCTTTCTCAGGGGGTATTTCGACTGAAGATGGTTTGCCGATCTCAAAATCGATTAACTTTTCGTCTAATGCCTTCAGTACCCAGCCTTCACCGATGATCACCAGCTTTGGTTCGTATATCTCTCCTTCTTTGTGAAGTCCCTCTTTTTTCGCAACCTCCTCGATTGTTGTGTCAAAGGCTTCCCCTGTCTCTTTAACCTTCGCTGTGTAATCCAAGTAAATGAAGTCACCTTTTTCCATGGTCATCTATCATCATCTCATGTGTCTTTATAGTTTTTAGTTCTCCTTTAACTTTATTCACATGGATTCGGTTGGAAATATTACTTTCGAGACTTGGAGGGTTTGCAAGGGTGTTTTCTCAGAGTCTCACTCACGTGTATAAGCTTCTACCCTTTTTTATCACCCACGCTTGCCTCAGTCAGTGTAGGGCTTGAATATCCAGCTCTCCCTTGCGGCGTACATTTGTCTTAGTAGTTTTACAGTCTTTTTCTCCTCTAAGGAGAGCATAAGCTTCCCTACATGCTTACAGAATCTTTTGCTCGGTAACACTCTACTCCAGTCTGCGCAGTCATGTAGAATAACTCGATTTTTGAGATCAATTAGAATGTGGTAGTCTCGGATCAAGGCTTTAATCTGATCTTCCGAAACCTCTTGGATTTCGATTTCCTCATCCTTTATTCGTTTCGCCCTTTTCAGGCGTCCGTCATCCATAAAGGCTTTCAGAAGCTGTGTGAGGTCGAGTTCTTTAGCTTCTACGAAGGCTTCCAGCGTTACAGGTTCCTTCTTCATCTCTCGGCTCTTCCTTTCGAAGTATTCCTCCACGGTTTTCTTGGCTTTTTCCTGCTCCTCTGATAGTGCTCCTAACATCTCAAGTACCTGCAGACAGTTTTCCACTGCGTATCCGTGGTAATGGTTGTTGAAGTAGCCCACGACCGTGTCCACTTTTTCAGCAACCTTCTCTATCTTGGGGACCCAGGGTTCCAGCTCCTCTTTATCGTAGAGATAGTTGTACCATGGTCTGCTGCCCTTTCCATGCCATCGAAAATAGGCTGTACTAGAGGTTACGTGGAGTTCGGGCGGAAGCAGTGGCTCATCAACTATAGTGTAGGCAACTTTGTGTTTTGTGAGCAGTTTCCAAGTTTCCTTTCGCATCCATGAGAGATCGCGGAACTCGATGGCGAAGTTGAACTCTGAGGGAAGGATCTCTAGAAAGGTTTCAAGATGATCAAGGTCGAACTCGAATTTTGGTGGTAGTTGTATGAGAAGGCAGGACAGTTTTCCGTTCAGCAGTAGTGGTTTGATCAGTTCGCAGAAGCGATCAAGATCATCCTTGACGCCGTCCTCAAGACTGAGTGTCTTCTCGTGAGTTATTAGTCTTGGAAGTTTGGCGGAGAACTTGAAGTCTTCTGGTGAGTATCTAGTCCAGCCCATTACTGTGCCCTTTGAGGGGTATCGGTAGAAGGTTGAGTCAATTTCTACGGTTTTGAAGATCTTGCAGTAGGTCTTGAGCTTGCTTTCCTTCTCTTTCCTATAGACTGGTCCCACCCATTCTCTGTAGCTCCAACCAGAGGTTCCTAGAAGAATATCAGCCAAGTGTTTCACCGTCAAGTGATTGATTTAAGTGTGTTAATGACTTCTGAGATGCTATTATAGGTTTTTTCCGGTAGCCTCTTCAGCAATTCCGAGGCATGAACTCGCTTTTCAGCTGTTAGGTCTATTAGTTTCCAGCCTTGTTGGTCTATCAGCTTCTGCTTGTTGGATGGAAATTGGGCGTCTTCTTTCAATACCTCTTCTAGCGATCTAGTGCCTATAGATCTGGTTACCCTTGGGAATTTTCCAGTTTTGTGATAGATCTTGAACCTAGCGGCGTCCTTGTACATTCTGACAAAGTGGAAGCTCACGACTGCGGTCTTGGGGGCGCCCTTTGTGGCTTTTCTGTGGATTTTTCTTAGCTCGTGGTCTGTGGGTTGGTAGATGTTGTGTTTGCCTTTGCCAAAAAGCCTTGAATACAGGATATCGGATTCATAGGCTGGTTCCTCATCTTTTGAAAGGTCGACGCAATGAATCATGTTGTGGTCTTGCATCGTTTTGACGAGGTCTCGACTGAGCGGGTGTTTAGCGCCTCTCACCTCCAAGGCCACTCTGACGCCTTTCAAGTCTGCCGATGAAAAGAAGTTGCGTATGAGTTCAACATTCGTCTTTGTAGTCTGGAATGTTGGCGGAGTTTGTAGGTGTAGAATCTCGGCTCTTAGGGTGCCGCAGATGGTAGTCATCCTTTCTAGGATTTCATATGCTTCTGGTCTCGGTTGGAACTTGTATTTATGAGTTAGTGCTTTGTGGCATCTTATTGCGAATTCGAAGTCTGGAGGAACTATCTTACGCCAAGATTGCACCAGATTGAGGCTTGGTATTTCGTAGAATGTTGAGTTTACCTCTACGAAGTCGAATGCTTTTGAGTAGGCTAGCAGAGGATGCATATTTGGGGCTTGAAAGTATGCCCATCCGCCTGCTCCGATCAGGTATCGTGTCAAGGTACTATCCCTACAGTGATTTAGGTTTAGAAATAGAATAGAATATCGGTTTCACTTTCACTTGGGAGTCTCCGAACCTATAGAATATTCTTCTACCAAATCCTTATGAGTTGCGAATTCGTTTTTCATATCCCTCGCGTCGTGACCGAGTTGTCCAAAAAAACTAACAGAGTATTAGCTCTCGGTATCCCGAAAATAGACGATGTTTTTCCAGGTTTTCCAGGCGGTGAGTTTGTAGTTTTGGTCGGTCATCCTCTTTGCACGATGCTCTCTTTTCTTCTGAGTGTTCGGTGTCAGCTGCCTTTCAAGGAAGGTGGGCTGAACTCTCGAGTTATTTATATTGATGGCGGAAACACCTTTGACCCATATGCCGTTTCAGCGATAGCCCAAGAATATGCTTTAGAGCCAAAGTCTGCGCTAGAAAAGATTCTGATTTCAAGGGCTTTCACGGCGTATCAGTTGACAGCATTAGTTTTTGAGAAGTTGGAGGCGGCTTTGAAAAGATACAGATCCAAACTTGTCGTCATTTCGGATATAACTGGCCTTTTCCTTGATCGTGACGTGCCGAAAATGGAGAGCAGGGAAATCTTCGTCAAAATGACTCAATATCTTTCAGAAGTTGCTTCTAAGAGGCGAGCCGTCGTTGTCGCTTCATATTTTCCACGGCCTTATTCCAGCAGAAACTTCCTTCTGGAATCGGTTTTGCTCGGAAGGGCGAGTACCGTAATAAGGTTCAAAGAATCCAAAGGTGGTTTCAAGTTCACTTTAGAGGATCACCCAAGTATTAAGCCATTTACGACCGAGTTTCCTTCCAATGCGGTCACTATGGAAATGTTTATGGAGGATTAGCCAATGGGTAAAACTGTTCCCTCGTATCGTCAAGCATTAGAGAGCGAGATTGAGAAGTGGAAGGGCTTCCGAAAGGCATTAAGAGCCAAGGATGCTGAGGCCTTCGATAAGATGATGAACGCTTGCAGGAATTTCGCCTCAGCTGGGAGCATGGCAACCAGGCCAGTTCTGTTGGAGGCTATGTTGATGTCTATTCTGCTGCATCAAGAGAAGGCGATAGTGGAGATCAAAGAGAGACTTGAAAGACTGGAAAGGCGACTTCACCAGCCTTAAGGTGCTTCGAGGCTGGCTTCTCGATTTCTATCCTTCCGACCCAGGCGAAATGACAGTCTGGATCATAACTGAGAATGGGGACCGTATAAAACTGGTTGACAAGTTTCAGCCGGAAATCTATGTCTCAGGCAAGATAGCTGACCTATCGAAGTTGACTGGTCAGCTTTCAACAAGCAAATCTGTAGCCAAGTGGCGTTACATCGACAAGTATGCTGATTTCATGGAAGACAAGAAAACTAAGGTTTTGGAAATCACCGCCACAGACTGTAGGAGGATACCCTATTTTGCTCATAAAGTGTTGAGGCTCGGAGGATACAGAAAGCTTAGACTGCACAACGTGGACATCCCCAACATTCAAACATACCTTTATGATAGGAACATTTTCCCCCTTGCCTATGCCGCGATTATAGATGAGGGTGAAAGACTTTCTTACTGCTTGCTAGATTCTGTGAAAAGTGTAGACTATGAGGTGCCTCCCCTTCGTTTGATGTCGATGCGTGTAGAAGTAGCTGCTGATGGCCCAATTCCCAGCTTTCACGATCCGATTAAAAGCATCACCCTCGAATCAAACGGGAAAAGCATGGTGATTGACGGAGAAGATGAAAGAGGCAAAATCCTTAGAATGGTAGAATTTATCAAAGAAGGGGATCCGGACATCATTCTCACTCATGGCGGAGATTCATTTCTTTTCCCTTATCTTGCTCATAGAGCCTTTGCGAACGGAATATTGAATAGGCTCGTCCTTGGTAGGGAAGATGTCCCGTTAAAGGCGAAGAAGAGGCGGGGCACCACATTCTTCTCCTATGGAAGGGTTTACTTCAAAGCTCCCCAGCGTAGGCTGTATGGTCGAATCCACATAGATGAGAAGAACACGTTCATTTATTCCGCTTGTGGGTTAGATGGACTAATTGAGGTTTCCAGGACCTGTAGGGTGCCTTTGCATAGGGCTGCGAGGGCGTCGATCGGAACGATCATGTCTTCTCTGCAGCTCTATCAAGCTACGAAGGATAATATCCTAATTCCTTGGAAGAAGAGGGAGCCTGAGACCTTCAAGTCAGCTTGGGAGCTGCTCGTGGCTGATAGAGGAGGGTTCATATTCGAGCCGAGGCTGGGCATACACGACGGAGTAGCGGAAGTCGACTTTTCCTCCATGTATCCGACCCTAATGGCGGAACGAAATATCTCGGCTGAAACAGTGCTCTGCAAGTGTTGCCAAGACTCGAAGTTGAGGGTACCTGAGCTTGGGTACAATGTCTGTGAGAAACGGGAAGGCATAGTGCCGAGAACGTTGAAGATGATTCTCAAGAAACGGGCGACGTATAAGCACATGAGAGATGAGGCTCGAGATTCTAAGTTGAGGCGGATCTATGACCGAAGGCAGAATGCCTTGAAGTGGATTCTGGTAACCTGCTTTGGCTATCTCGGTTACAAGAACGCTCGCTTCGGTAAAGTTGATGCACACATTGCAGTTTGTGCCTTTGCCAGGGAGGCTTTGCTCAAGGCTGTTCGTATGGCCGAGGAAAGAGGCTTTGAAATAGTTCATGGAATCGTTGATTCCCTATGGCTTAAGAAGGAGGGTGCATCTCCAAGGGAGTACGTCGATCTTTGCAGGGCTGTTTCCAAGGAAATTGGTGTTCAGTTGAACGTTGAGGGAAGATACCGTTGGATTGTTTTTCTCCCTTCTAGAATGCATATGGACGTTCCTGTTCTCAACCGATATTATGGAGTGTTCGAGTCTGGCAGAATCAAGGTTAGAGGCATCGAGGCTGTGAGAAGAGATACGCCGCCCTTCATCAGAGATGCTCAGATCGACATGATAAAGACACTGGCAAAGGCTCCGAACTCTGAAGCCTTTAGGAAGAAGATTCCGGAATCGGTGGAAGTCCTACGTGGATATGTGGAGAAGTTGATAACCGGTGATGTTGACAGGGAAGATCTAATCATTACCAAGCAACTCTCAATGCACCCGAATAGGTACGCTCATGACGTTTCTCAAGCGATAGCTGCTAAGCAGCTGATTACGGCTGGCCTAGAAGTTTCCGGAGGGCAAACTGTTCGGTACTTAATAACTGGTGTTCGGAACAAGAGGCCGAACAGCCGTGTGAAGGCCGCTGAACTGATCGATAAATATACTCGCATCGATGCCGGAAAGTATGTGGACCTCTTAATCTTGGCAGCAGCTAACATCCTGAGCCTGTTTGGATATGCAGAAGAAAGACTCAAGGATGAACTCTTTTATGGCGAGAAGCAGACAGTACTTAAACCCACTCTGACGACAAAATAATATCGCACCTGTCGGATCGAGATTTCTACACGGCTGAGAGGAATCAGAGCGAAGATGCAGTCATGGTGGGCCGGGCCGGATTCGAACCGGCGACCTTCTGCACGTCAAGCAGATGTCCTAACCGGGCTAGACTACCGGCCCTCTTGGTATGGGTTAGATGCTTTTTGCTATTTAAGTTTCCTTTTGTCTGTACGGCTGCCTCTTTGGAAGGATAATTTGGCGATACCATGTGCAAACTAGAGCTGTAGCAAAACGTAAAAGGAACTTCGATTGTATGAGATAAAGACTGACAGGAGTTTCAAGCATGGAAGAGACAACCGTCAGATACGAACCGTTCAAGGAGATAGTGGTGATGGAGTGCACAAGATTTTCGACGCCCGACGACCTAGCACGCTTCGTGAACATAGCGGCTGGGGGTAAACCAAGTGGCATATACTGGGCAGACGGGTTTGCATTCATTTACTTTCCTGTGCCGACGACAACGGAGACGGCTGCAAAATGTGTAATTGAAGAGAAACGTGTCTATTGGGCCTTTCTGAGTTATGCACCAATGCCCGAATACCAGTTGAAAATCGGGACGAAAGAGGGAATTATTGTGCCGGTTATTGACATGTCCATGAGTCCCGTGTTTCAGAGGGTCGCCCAGTGGCTTAAGGAGCATAAACCCGAAAGGAAGAGACGGTAGCTCATTCAATTCTGGCAATAGCATACTCCCAGGTGAAAAGGTGTGAAGGGAAACAATCTAGCTTCTCTGATCTCCATCACTCTCGGAGTTCTAGTCTTAATCCACCATTTAATCATCTCAAGTAGACTTTTTGACTTAAACGACATCTTGCACCACGAATTCTTTGCTGGAGTATTCATAGCCTTCGGAATAGGAGCATTCCTCTTCAGAACTAAGAGTGAAAAATAGACTTTTCAGTATCTCTTACCAGCATTCTAAGCTACCATGCCTCGAATGGTGGCAATTTTCTGAAATTGCCGTACGTAGTCCTCAAAACAACCTCTCTTCCTAAGATACTCCCCATACTTAACCAGAGCAGCCATCGCCCGAGCAGCGTCTTCTGGCGAGAAATACGCGGGAATCCTGAGCTTGTCAAACCTAGAGCGGATATAGAGTGCCATCTCTGTTTCGCCTATAGCACAAGCAACAACAGGCTTAGTGTACTTCTGTGCTAGTTCAGCTATCATATCAACGAAGTCCTCTTGCAGAGCCGGAACGTGGTGGAGCCCAAGCGCGATAACGCCATAGATTTCAGGGTCGTCAAGTAGAATTTTCGTACCAGCCTTAAACATTTCAGATGTCACTGAACCTGTGAGGTCGAGAGGGTTCAAGTTTGTTGCGAAGGCTGGAATCTCACCCTTCTTCTTCAATTCCTCAAACTTCCGAATGGTTTCCTCTGAGAATCTCTTCACGTTTACTCCGCTGGATTGGCATTCATCAATAGCCATAATTCCTGGTCCCCCAGCATCCGTGATCACGGCGATGTTATTTCCCGCTGCTGGAGGCTGGAAGGCTAGCGCCTTACCAGCATCGAAGAACTCCTCCATATTCCTGACTCTGATCACGCCCGATTGCTTGAAGGCACTGTCATAGACTCTGTCAGAGCCAGCGATGGCGCCAGTGTGAGAGAGGGCTGCCCTTGCCCCTGCCTTGGTTTTTCCAAGCTTCAAGGCAACTATTGGCTTTTGCGTTGTAACCTCTTCTGCAACCTCCATAAACTCTCTCCCAGCATCTATACTCTCAACATATAGAAGGATGACCCGTGTCCTTTCATCGTGCAGAAGGTAACGGAGCATCTCCGACTCGTCTACATCGCACTTGTTGCCGAAACTCACAAACTTGCTCACCCCCAATTCCTTACCAGCCAGATAGTCCAATGCTGAAACTCCGAAAGCACCGCTCTGGGTGACGATGGCTATTGGTCCGGACATGGGACGGGGTGTGGCAACCACCTCGTCTCCTGTGGTCAAAACCTTTGTCTCAGGTAGGAAGAGCATGTCCACGCCAGTCTCGCAATCATAGACGCCTAGACAGTTAGGACCTAAGACTCTGATTCCAGCATTTCTGGCGGTTGCTGTGATCTGCTCCTCAAGTTCATGATTTCCAACCTCGCCGAAGCCACCGCTGATGATGACTGCCGCCTTAACGCCTTTGACCGCCGCATCTGCTATAATCTCTGGAACGACATCAGCTGGAACCACGATAACTATCAGTTCCACCTCTCCAGGTATCTCCGTGATTGAAGGATAGCATCTGAATCCGAGAATCTGCTTCTCGTATGGGTTGACTGGGTAAAGCTCTCCTTTGAATACGCCTCTGCGCTTGCTTTCGACAAAGTTCTTGAAGATTACGTGACCAGCTTTCATGATCTTGCGTGACGCGCCTATGACGGCAACGGAGGGGGGATCGAAGAACAGATTCATCTGTTCGATGACGGATTTCATCTTGCTTATTCCCCAGCGACTTGAGCATGCTTTCTCTGTTGGTCAGGGATTATCTTTTTCTCTTCTCATAGGTTTTACGATGACTATGGGTTTGTGTTCCAACCTATCAAGCATGTCCCACGTAACCTCCGTCAAAGATACGCCGAATCTCTCAACCATGTCCCAGACCGTTCTTCCAGCACCAAACCCCCGAGCTTTATTGGCGATCTCAGCGATTTCGAGAGCCTCTTCTACCCCCATCTGAGAGCCCACGACCGCCACAGGAGTAGCCCTGCGTTTCATCTTGAAGAGTCTCCCAATCACATAAGAAACAAAACCTCCAAGTGAATGTATCCCGTTTATCGGTGTGGGGCGGTGAGTGAAGTGAAATGTTTTCAAAGAGTATGTCTTGTCGGTATCTATGATCATAACTCCAACATTTCTGCCCAACCTCGTTTTTACGTAACTGCGGATTTTCTGTGCCATTTCTTGAGCATTTTTGAGCGGAAGACTGACATAGAAATAGGGAAGATTGGTTGCGTCTATTCCCCCCTCAGAGCCATACATCAAAGCCTCCAAGAATCCTGCCTGTTCTAATGCCAGCTGCTTATGGGCACTCCCCTCCCTTGTCGGATATTCTCGAAGATGCTTAATGGTTCTCTTTCGGAGGCGGGAAAGTGGTCCGAGGATATAGCCCCAGACCAGACGCATCCAGTATCTGGCGATAAAACTTGCTGTCCGACTTGGCTTAATGGTGCTTTCGTCCACGAGGTTGCCGAGGGCTGTTGATATGGCTTTTTCTGAAACCGTGACTATGTCCCCGTCCTGAACCTTGTTTTCTATAGAATCAGCTATCCTCTGGAGGTAGTCTTCTCCAGGTCTCCAGTACCCAGTTGTTATGGTCAAAGTTCTGTACCTTCGAACCAACATACATCACGAGAATCCGGGCGTTCAAGCCCCCTACGATTTATTCTGAGTAAGTAGATAAAATACATCATTAATATACGGCTCTAATCTTTATGGTGAAGGTAGGAAGCTTGGAGGCTGATGAGAATACCGCAGAATCGAGGCAGAGGCGTAGATATTTTTCAGCTTCTTGAAGAAGCCTCCAAGGAGAAAAGAAGAGAGGAAAGGGAGCTGCTTCTGCAATCCGTCGGCGTCAAAGAATTTTTCGAAGAGGGAAGCATACAGATCAACACGAATATCTGTGACGGGGTGGAATGCAAGCTGTGTATTGAAATCTGCCCAACCAATGCTCTCTATTGGAGGTCAGGAAAGGTCGGCATCGTTGAAGAGCTATGCGTTTTTTGCGCAGCCTGCGTTCTAAGCTGCATTGTTGATGACTGCATTAGGGTGAAGAGAAAACGTCCCAACGGAGAGGTGGAGGAGTTCAGCACACCAGAGGAGGCTTTGAGGCTTCTACAGAGCATAAATTCGCGAAAGACATGCGAGATGGTGAAACGCCTTCTTCCGACAGCAGAAGCTTATCTTGAGCGATATTCTCGGTTAGCCCCTTAATCCTAGTTTATCGAAAAACTAGTGATGCCGTGGGAGATCATAGGTCATTCTGAAACAGTCGAAGATTCCGGCGCAAGCATAAAAGCTAAAGTAAAAGCATGAGGAATTGATGCAGTATGAGAAGAAGACTTGTCTCGTTTATTCTCCTCCTATTTTTACTAGTTGGACCTATTTCTATCACTATTTCTCGGTCTGTTTCAGATGACGAAACCCTTGAAAGTTTCAATGTCGGGGTCGGTAACGCCGTTGCATATCTCTCTGTGCCATTTCACTATCAGACCAACGAATACTATTGTGGCCCAGCAGCCCTAGAAATGGTCTTCGACTATTATGGAGGAGACATACTTCAAATAGAAATTGCTGATGTGGCAAGAACCCATCCTTACGTAACCTTTACGGATGAGTTGAGAAGGGCCGCTCATTTTAGCAATTTAAGCACCTCTCTTGGTGATGAACTGCCCCATAGTATTTCAGGGTATTCTGCTCGTAGGGTTGGATATGTTGCCTTTGAACAGTGGGGATTGACTATAGATGATTTGAAGACTCTAGTAGACGAGGGAGAGCCCTTGATTGTCTTGATGTGGTGGACTCCATCGAAGGTGTATGGTCACTATCGAGTTGTACTAGGATACAACGAGACGCACATAATCATGCATGACCCTTGGAACAAGGATAGTTGGGGAGGGAAGTACGGAGGAGCCAACACAACGATGACGTATTCCCTCTTTTTGGATCTATGGGAATATTCGGGCAATTGGGGGCTTTGGATACATCCTTGGGTTGTAGAACTGCAACTTCCTAGCACAGTGGCTAAGGGGGACGATTTTGAAGTAATTGCAGACATAACGTATCCTTGTTCCAAGCTATCCTCTTTAGCCGATTATCCAGCCTTTTACTGCAAAGCAACTATCGAGTTGCAGGAAGGCTTGGAATTGGCTTTAGGAGAAACAGCTCAACATTCACTGGGGAGTATTGCTGCTGGAGACTCTCTTCAGACAGCCTGGTCAATCTATGCTGACGAAAATGGTTTCTATAATATTTCAGTAACAGCTACGGGAATCGTGGAGGGTCTTGTTGCTGCTCATGAAACGTATCCTTTTTACAGCTATGAGGATGAGATTGGAGGTTCAAGCCTTAGCACATTGTCTATAATCAATCAGACTTGCAGAGTTCACAACATCGACACTGGTCTTAACTACACAGCAATTCAAGAGGCGATAGATGCTCCAGAAACTGAGGATGGGCATACGATCTTTGTTGAGGAAGGAACTTACTACGAGCACGTATCTGTGGCTAAGTCAATAAAACTTGTTGGAGAAAGCAGAGATACAGTTATCATTGATGGAAATACGAAGGGTACAGTAATTTGGGTAAGTGCAGACAACGTCAGCATCATCGATATTACGATAAGAAATGCGGGAAGAACTTGGGGCCCCCCACCAAGAACCGGGTACCCGGACAGTTGTATCCTTGGAAACGGTGTTATGCATGTTCGTGTCGAAAATAATACCTTTAGCGGCACTGCTGTATGCGTTTGGCTTGTCTATTCATCTTTTGTCAACATTAGCGATAACATCGTTTTCGATGCGACTTACGCCGGCATAGTAGGCTACTCTTCATCTAGTATCATGATATGTCGTAACCTTGTATACCACTGTGGTTTGATGGGAATACACTTAGATGGAGGCAGTAACGACTGCAAGATTGCAGACAACGCTGTGATGAACAACCTTGAAGGTATAGAGTTAGAGAGGCAGTCTACTAGAAACCTGATTGAAGACAATCATCTACTAAACAACAACGCAAGCATTGTTCTCAACAGATGTGGCAGGCTCAATGTTTTTCGAGGGAACAACATGACTAGCAGTCAATACAATTTGATAGTTCTTGGTTACGACCTTGACAGCTTCCTGCAAGACATTGACGATTCAAACATTGCAAATAATAAGACAGTTTATTACCTGACCAACCTTCATGATCTCACCATCAGTCCATCTACATACCCAAACCCAGGCTACATTGCAGTTGTGAATTGCACCAACGTCGCGATAAGAGACTTCGACGTCACCCATAATGGAGATGGAGTATTGTTGGCTTACTCAACAAAATGTATCCTAACAAACATAACCTTAAGGGGAAATCGTGGACCCTTAATGTGTGGCGGGTTGACGTTCTATGAATCGAACAACAACACTGTAATTAACAACGATATTAGCAACAACAGTCAAGCGGTATGCCTTTGTCATTCTGATGGAAACCGTTTCTATCATAATTCCTTTGTCTATAACGATAGACAAGTAGTTTCAGACTTCCTTTCACCTTTCTCGGATGAGTCATCTGGATATTTTTCATCAAACGTTTGGGATAATGGTCTTGAAGGCAATTATTGGAGCGATTACACGGGTACAGATGGAAACAGAGAAGGAATAGGCGACCTCCCGTATGCTATAGATACAAACAACCAAGACGATTACCCTCTGATGGGCACTTTTTCCAGTTTCAAAACTGCGCTAGGTTATCATGTAAACATTATCTCCAACTCTACAATAGAAGACTTTGAGTATTTCGAGTCAAACAGCACGATTAAGATGTACGTCTCAAACATGACCGCAACTCAAACGTTTGGCTTCTGTAGAATGTGCATCCCAAAGAGTTTGATGTCTCCTCCATACACGGTTACAATTGACGATGGGTTGACAAAAGTTCTTGACTTCAATGGCACGATATACGATGACGACACCTATAGATGGATTTACTTTGCTTATGAAGATTCGGTACATGAAGTGAATATCTTGCCAGAGTTTCCATCATTCATTAGTCTGCTGATACTCTTGACGGCTCTAACAATGATCATTATGGGAACACTAGTAGCAGTCATGATCTACAGAAGAAAACGTTCTAAGTAACTGCATGCACTATCCATTTTCTGCATGCCTGCGTGAGTTGTGAAAAGAACGTCTGAAAGTTCCCAAATGTGACAGCCACAGAAGACGTACAATTGAGTCAAGAATGCGGATAAGCCTAGAAATTCTTGCTAGTCCTCTTTTGGAGGCCACTTTTCCTTAAGGAACTTCGGGATTCCCGAAGAGTCTGTTGGACCCACCATCACATGCCATTTAGATAGGTCCTCTATCTCTCCACTCAGCCTAGCAGCCATACCCGGTATAATCAGATGCCTATGCTTAACTCTCTGTTCTACACCTGTCTCCTTTAAGGCGTCCGCAACCATATCCGAGGTCAGTCTCCTCCCCGCTATGGCGCTCTGGACACTGAGCCCTTCAGTATCGACCACGATTAGGTAGGAGTCCGCGCCTCCTGATTCGATATCAGATTGAACTGTGAAGTATGTTAAGGCGTAGTTGGTTGTGAACATCACCGGCGAGTTTTCATCAGGTTTGCCAAAAACTCTCAGTCCAGGCTCAACAGCCACAGGCTTCCTCGGATCGGTGTAGATGTTAAACCTCCACACGACCAGCGGTAGTTGGACCCATCCGTCTAGGCTGTGCATGATCAAAAGATCTGCGTACCTGCTCATGAGCATCGCCGTCACGTAGGCTTCTCTCCATGCGTTGAGTTCTGGTTTGGCGTCCTCTTCAAGCCAAGCCGTTATGGGTGTGCCTATTAGGGGATATCCGAGTGTTTCATCTTCTCCCTTGCATACGGCCCTTCGTATCATAGTGAAGTTGTTGATTGCGTCCGCTATTCCGTCGCCTGTGAAGGTTCCTGGGTCGAGCGCCAAGTCCTCTACTCCGTATTCAGCGATGGTCTTGGCTAGGGACTTCAGAAGATCTAAATCATTGGGTGCAAAGACGGCTAGAGGGCACCGATACATCAGGGCAAGTTCAGCCATGTTTCTCCAATTGTTTGCGGTGGCGGCGTAGATCAGCGGTCTCCTTTTGTGAGACGCGATTAGGGCTGGTTCCATGACGTCGGGGTCAAGGGAACAGAGGATAAGTGGCAGATCGGTTGTTTCCATAACCTTTTCAACGGCGGATTTGAAGGTGGTTGGGTCGTTGGAGACCGATCGAACGGCTATCGCGTCGAGTGTTAGCTCCCTACCAATATACTTGTATAAGAAATTCTTAACCCTCTTCACTCTCTCAACGAGTTCATCCTCTGAGGTTGTGTCCGTAACGTCTATGGCGATCGGAGTTGGGTTGTGGTAGGCAAGCTCGTGTCTGTACATTACAAGCTTCCCCCCAATCTTGACCGCCTTATCTCCCTCTCCTATCGTGATCTCCTTAACGGGTGGCTTGAGCATATCCCAAAGCTTCTGATAGGTCGCCTTGAATTCTGGCTTCAGCAGAGGTGGGCAATCTTGGAGTCTAGCTTCTCTGCTGGCGAGCTTGGTGGCGAACGCCATGCAGGTCTTCTCCCCACATTCGCCACAGTTAGTCCTAGGGAGAAACTTGTAGATGTCTATTGGGCTTATCTCTGCCTTCGCCAATGTGACCGCCACCTAAATCTTAGCTGAAACCCAGTTCGCTATCTTCTCAGACTCAACCTTACCTGGGTTCATGAATTCGTTGATTATCTCCTTCAATGTCCTAACTGCGGCTGGATGCATCATCAGGAACAAATCAACCCCAGCTAAAAGTAGGCTTAGTGCGGTGACCGTTTCCCATAGAGGTCCCCTAAGTTCTCTCGGCTCCCACTCTGGACCCATCTTCAGCCAGGCCTCCCTCGCAGCCCACGTGTTGGTGGTTCCAGAAAGGAGTGGATGCTGGAGCTCCGGATCGCCCATCAACGCCGCCATCCTGGCACGCTCCATTATGCTGAATGTATATTCGAGTCCGTAGCCTAGGGCAGCCGTTGTCAGGTCCATCATGATCGAGTCCTTTGGGAGGAAGTCGTAGAGCTTCCTGTTCAGCTCCCTAGCCAGATTTAGGTCCAAGGCAGTGAATGCAAGCACCACATGTCCATATTTCTTGGCGGCTTTCGCCACACCCTCAAGGACACCAGCATCTGCCATATCTAACGTGACGGAGCTGAGCAGAACCCTCTCACCCTCAGCCACCTCAGACACCTTCTCGAATACCGCGGCGTCTTTCTTCGGGTCTCCGCAGCCCCCAACAATAATCGGTACATCCACTGCTTGTAACACATCCTCTATAGTTCTTGCCGCCTTCTTTGGAGGTTTGTCCTCGATGAGGGGGTCTGTGCTCATCAGGTGAACCGTGACCATGTCAGCCCCGAACTTTCCAACAGCGAGTTTAGCCCACTCAGCTGGGTCATCCCTAACCTCTTCAACATGCATTCTTATTGCCTTTGGAAGGGGCACCTCCAACGTGTCGAATACGTCCAAAGAGACTACGGGTAGGTGTGGAGGTGGTTTCTCAAAGGTGTAGAAGGCGGGAGAGGTTGCTCCTCCAACCACCACAGTTTTGCCGCGGGTTCCACCCTCGCCCTTCGTAGCTCCAAGTTTTACTTCCAGAACCCTTCCTGGATAATCCATCACAAACGGTGTGAATTTGGCTCTGATGAGTTCTGTTGGCTTCACTTTCTCAGGTGGGGCTAGGGTTGGAGGTGCTGTTGGAGGTACGGCTAAAGCGGTTGGCTGAATGTCCAGCTCAAGCTCTTCAGCTTCAATTAAGACATCCTCAAGCTCGACTTCCTGAAATCTACTCAGCATCTCAAGGAGGTCCCAGGGGAGCCTGAGTGCTCGCTTGCCCTTCTCTTCTTCTCCCATTTCTATTCCTTCTTGGGAGCGGGTTTGATGATGACCTTCTCTGCGTGTATCTTCGCGTTCTTCAGTATTATCCTGAATCCTCCAGCGGCTGGGATCACGGCTGTTGGCGCTCTTAGGGTTGGAACGGGAGCCGCTGTTGGAGCCACTGCCTCGGCAACCTCCACAGGTTTAACCTCCTCCTTCCACCCTTCGACAACAGGATGCCCTCTTTCCTTCAGGAAACTTCTCAGCTCATCGACATTCGTTACAT
>Ga0315306_10000257_pt1 | contig 25339 bp, 21 predicted proteins | sample TDP1_MG_FD_203803 | JGI IMG/M metagenome (GOLD analysis project Ga0315306, IMG submission 203803) | Freshwater sediment microbial communities from Lake Towuti, South Sulawesi, Indonesia - TDP1 | ecosystem: Environmental > Aquatic > Freshwater > Lake > Sediment | place: Indonesia: South Sulawesi... | reverse complement strand
GCCGAGAAGTGGCAGGAATACATAAGGATGTAATTCAACTGATAAATGAAAGTAAGAAGAAGGTGTTCAGTATTGATATCCCCTCGGGTGTCAATGGTGATACTGGTCAGGTGATGGGTTCAGTAGTAAGGAGCGACTACACTATAACCTATGGACTACCCAAAATAGGGAACATGCTTTATCCCGGCTTTGATTTATGTGGTAAGCTCTACGTGTCATATATTTCCTTCCCGCCTTCCCTATATAACACTGAGTCGATAAAGGTCCAGGTAAATGAGCTTGTAGAACTCCCTAAAAGGGACAAGGACACGTATAAGGGAAGTTACGGAAGGACTCTGTTCATCGCCGGCTCTTCAAACTATCTAGGGGCGCCTTACTTTTCTGCCCTCTCATTCCTTAAGGCCGGTGGCGGGCTCTCTTACCTAGCCACACCTAGCTCCATTTCGCCATTCCTGGCAAGTAAGGGGAGCGAGATTGTCCTTGCCCCTCAGAAGGAGACGAATTCGGGAAGCTTAGCCCTGGAAAGTAAGGAGGAGCTTCTGGAGTTAGCCAATAGAGTGAGCATGGTCATTATCGGTCCTGGACTTTCCCTGAATGAGGAGACGCAGGAACTGGTGAGGGCGCTGGCAAGGGAAATCGAGACCCCGTTACTAATAGATGGTGACGGAATCACTGCCATTGCCAGAGAAATAGGAATTATTAGGTCTAGGAAAGCCGAGACCATTCTGACTCCACACAGTGGTGAAATGGCACGAATCACCAAAATGGAAGTAGCTGAAGTAAACAAAGATAAGATACAGGTGCTGCAAAAAACAGCTAGGGGGCTCAACGCCATCATCGTGCTCAAAGGGGCTCATTCACTCATAGGCTATCCCGATGAAAGGGTATATATTAACACCAGTGGAAATCCAGGAATGGCTACGGCTGGGAGTGGGGATGCGCTGGTTGGGGCTATTGCCGCTATGTATGGGCTGGGGTTACCCCTGGGAGAGGCGGTGAGGATGGGCGTCTTTATCCATGGGCTTTCTGGAGACCTAGCCGCTAAGGAAAAGGGTGAGGACGGCATAACTGCCCAAGACATTCTGGACTATTTGCCCAACGCAGTAAGATATTACCGCCAAAACTTCGATGAGCTTTCAGAAAACTTCTATGGAAGCATCTACACAGTGTAGCCGGAGAGATGAAAGCCTGGGTTTTACAAAAGCAAGCGGCGATTGAGACAAGACCCCTATTACTGCAAGAATTCCCTATTCCCCAAGTAGGGGAGAGCGAGATAAGAGTAAAGGTGCACGCCTGTGGCGTGTGTCGGACTGACCTCCATGTGGCTGAGGGTGATTTGCCTTTAAGAAAGTCGCCTGTAGTCCTGGGCCACCAGATTGTTGGGGTTGTGGATAGGGTAGGGGAGGGAGTGGCCAAATTTAAAGTCGGCGATGGGGCTGGCATAGCTTGGCTTAATTCCGCTTGCGGCAATTGCTGGTTCTGCCGCTCAGGGCGAGAAAACCTATGCCCTGAAGCAAAATTCACCGGCTGGGATACCGATGGTGGCTATGCTGAATACGTAACGGTATCACAGGACTTTGCCTTTCGCCTTGGGAAGACCCTTTCTTTTGTTGAAGCTGCGCCTCTTATGTGCCCGGGAATAACCGGCTACAGGGCTCTAAAACTCACTGAGGCAAAAAGGGGCGATAAGCTTGGGCTTTATGGGTTTGGACCGGCTGCCTCCTATGTCCTCCAGGTGGCGAAATACTTGGGCATAGAAACATATGCCATTACCAGGAGCCAAAAGAATAAAGATTGGGCGACAAGGCTGGGGGTGGACTGGGTAGGGGGATATGAAGATAAGATGCCTACTAAGTTTGACGCCGCAATTGTATTCCCACCGGCAGGGAATCTAGTTGAGCTTGCCCTCTCCCAGCTAGATAGCGGGGGAAAGCTGGTTCTGGCGGCGGTCTATATGACTCCCATTGAGGTCAAGAACTATAATCACCTGTGGATGGAGCGCTCGGTAAAGAGTACGGCTAACATCACCCGAGACGATGGAAGGGAATTCCTGGAGATTGCGGCAAAGATAGGGATAAAAACCGAGGTTGAGGTCTTCCCATTTGATAAATTGCCAGAGGCTCTAATCCTAGCTAAAGGTGGTAAGGTTAAAGGGAACCCTGTAATTAAGGTCGCTGACTAATTCATTCTCCTATATCTCAAGAACTGCTTTAAGAAAACGAGTGATTTTTCTACTGATAAAGGGATACCAGAGCCAGATGGTAGTGTGGGTGCCGGGAAGCCAGATAATGGCAGGTCTGTCACACGCCTCCCAAAAATCTATCGTAGCCTCTTTCGGTATAACCGAGTCCCAACGGGCGTTAATCATCAGTATCGAGCGTTTTTGAAGATAGGGGGCAAAGGTCATAGGGTCAGTTAGAAAGCCTTTCTCGGTGGGGATAACATTTTCAAAGCCTTTCTCGGCTACTTGGTCGAGATACTGTTCATAGCGCCTCTGTGCAGTGAGGTATTCTTCTTCAGTGCCCTTATATCCCATTCTGCGACCAAAGGTCTTGCTCAGCCGGGCAACTTTTCCCAGATTTCCGCCGCTGGTAATAAGTACGCCTGTCCTAATGCGTTTATCTACGCCCATAGCTATTGCTGAGATGAAACCGCCAAAGCTTATGCCAACGACTGCCACCTGTCCCTGGTCTATCTCGGCTCTACCGCTTGCCCAGTCTATAACCTGCCGAACATCAATCACTGAGATTTGATAGCTTTCAAACCACTCATCAAGGGTAAGGGCAGGAAGCCGATTTTTTATGTCTTCCGGCATGCGGCTGGAGTGAAACACTAAATATAGAATAAAGCAAGCTATCCCCCTTTTGACCAGAGTCCGTGCCAGAAGCTGGCACGGAATTACACTTCGGTCTCCCATCCCGTGAAGCAAAATTGCTAATGGGGCATGACCTGCCCCCTGGGGTTGGAAGTATTCACCCCTGACTATACTATTCTTTACATAACGTGCAGGATAGGCAGAGCGAAAATCGACCGCATAGTGGAGCCACCTCGGAGTTGTTTTCTTCAAGTGTAGATTAAAATGGGACACGTCACCTGAATAACTATATGGATTCATCTCTTATACACAACCAATAAACCTTGATTTTGGAAAGTGAGCTAGCTGTAGAACAGGTAGCATTTGCGGAGCATAGCATCTCCGGACAGGAATTCTAGCCTTGATTATTCTATAATGCTAGCGGCACTTTTTCAATTGCTGCCAAAAGGGAAATAGCAGCCTCTTCACATATCACCCTTTAACTCTAAACACTAATGAGCCCAAAAATGTTAGAATAGTAACGTACGCAAATTTGTGTCTAGTCTAGCGTTATTCTTTAGGAGAAAGATGGACGATTACATTATTAAAGTAGAAAACCTGGTCAAAAAATTTGGTCAACTGGTGGCGGTAAATAACATTAGTTTTAGTGTGGTCCCCAGGGAAATCTTTGGTTTTTTAGGTCCGAACGGGGCGGGAAAGACGACTACCATCAATATCCTGTGTACCTTGTCTAGACCAACATCAGGGCGTGCCATTGTTAATGGCTACGACATAGTACGTCAGCAGAGCCAGGTGCGCCAGTCAATCGGTCTAGTCTTTCAAGACCCCAGTCTTGATGATAGGCTCAGCGGGTTACAGAACCTGCGCTTTCATGCCCTGGTGTATCACGTACCTGCCTCAGTCCGTGAACAGCGGATTGAGCAGGTGCTTAAGATGATGGAACTCTGGGACAAGCGCCATGGTACAGTTCGTACCTACTCCGGAGGCATGAAACGCCGCTTAGAGCTAGCCAGGGGCCTGTTACACTACCCCAAAGTACTATTCCTCGATGAGCCAACTTTGGGGCTAGACCCACAAACACGCAACCGTATATGGGAATATATACTTGAACTGCGTGAGCGTGAAGGGATTACCATCTTCTTGACCACCCACTATATGGATGAGGCTGACAAAGCCGACCGTATTGCCATCATTGACCATGGAAAGCTTGTTGCCATGGACACCCCGGAGAGACTCAAGAGGATTGTAGGTAAGGATATTATTTGTGTAAAAACCGGCAATGATGACCAAGCAGCTGAAGAAATCAGGCTTCGCTACCAAATTGAGGCTAGACGTGATAGCAATGGGCTGACCTTTGAGGTAGCCAGTGGAGAGGAGTTTCTCCCCACCTTTATCAAGGAATTTGGCACCGAAATACTGAGCGTCAGCCTGCGCTCTCCGAGCCTAGATGATGTCTTTCTTAAGCTCACCGGGCGGGAAATACGGGAGGAAACTACTGATGCATTCAAGGCAATGTTTCGCCAACACGGACGGCACACGCGGCGCTAGGAGGGAGAGATGAATAATCTACGCGGAGTGTACATCATATGGTACCGGGATATACTGCGTTTCTGGCGTGACCGGGTGCGCATGATTGGGATGGTCTCTCTGCCCCTCCTGTTTCTGTTCGTGTTCGGCAGTGGCCTTAGCAGTAGGATGGGACTCCTTGGCGCTGGGACTAATTTTGCTCAATTTATCTTCCCGGGCATAATTGGGATGACAGTGCTTATGAGCTCGTTTATGGCTGGGGTGTCTGTGGTCTGGGACAGAGAGTTTGGCTTCCTGAAGGAAGTGCTGGTGGCACCAATCAGCCGTGCCTCGGTAGCTGGTGGCAAGACGTTGGGTGCTGCCACCGTGGCACTGATTCAAGGGGCGGTTATCCTGTTATTCGCCCCCCTGATTGGTGTCTCCCTCTCCCCACACCTGGTGCTAATGCTACTGCCACTAATGTTCCTGCTTGCTGCCGCTATGGGCTCATTCGGCGTCCTGCTGGCGACTCGCATCCGCACTATAGAGGCATTTCAGGCAGTGATGCAGATGTTAACGTTTCCTATGGTGTTCCTATCTGGGGTTTTCTTTCCCCTCCAGGGGGTGCCGACATGGATGAGTGTCCTGACCAAGATTAACCCGGCTACCTATGGCATTGCCACTATCCGCCAGGTAGTATTGGGAACATCACCAAGCTCGCCCTTTGGTATCAACCTGCTCGGGCATACTATGTCACTCTGGGACAATGTTGCTGTACTGGCAGCATTTGGGGCAACCATGACCCTGCTGGCGATGCGGTCTTTCGGCAGTCAGGATTAGGCTGCATGACAGTATTTGGCCTACCTAGAGAGTGGTGTCTCTAAGGATGGTCAACATTTACCTGCCGCTCGTCTATGATAAGCTTCTTGGCTCTGGCTAAGCGCCTCAGCGTACCTTGGCGTACCAGTTCTACCTTGGGTAAAGCCAATCTTTTGGCGGCGACATTTTTTCTGATTAGCTGGTGGCTTGATACCAATTTCCTTATCGCCTCGCCAATGTGCGGACTCTCCGTGGTAACCTCAACCCGAAAATGAAGGGTATCCCTGCCTTCTCCTTTGCCAAGGGTCATCTGATAGTCAATGACCTCAGGAATACTAAAAATAAGTTCATCAAACATTGCTGGGTATATTTCATCCTCACCGCCTATTTTGGCTATCGCTTCCAGTCTTCGGGTTACATTAGCTATCTTCTTTAAGGTAGCTGCCCCGCACTCACAGGGAGTGCTAACCAACCGAGATATATCATGCGTCCGATATCTAATCAGGGGCATTGCTTCCCTAGTCAAGGTGGTAAAGACCAGCTCTCCTTCTTCGTCATCGGCTAACACTGCACCAGTCTCAGGGTCTACCACCTCTAGTAGCAGGTCAGCCTCATTGAAGTGAAAGCCATTATGGGCATGACACTCTACGGCAACCCCCAGCCCCATTTCAGTCAGTCCGTAGTGGACGTGGACATCACAATTCCAGGTGTCCTGTAGCTGCTTTCTCATAGAATCAGATAGGTACTCAGAGGTGACGAATACCACCTTAACCCCCTTCCCTTTTAAATCGTGATTATGCCGTGTTTCCTGTGTAATCCGATACATGGGTGATACTAAGCCGAACAGGACGGCTGGGTGAGCCTGGTCTATAATCCTCAGTTGTTGCTCCGGGCTCAGAGTAATGCCGGAGATTACTGGCACACCACCCATCTTCCTTGCCCCCTTAGCCAGCAAGTCAGCCTGGTCATTTGGTCTGGCGCTGGGCAACATTATCTGAACCACATCACCCTCGGTGGCAACTGTCTTCATACCCGCCGCCATGAAATCAGTCATCACCTCCAGGTCTCCCTCGGTGAAGAATACTCTCTTTTGCGGGCCGGTAGTGCCTGAAGAGGTAAAGGTAGTTATCCGGGCAATATCACCGAGCGAAACGCAGGCAAATCGATAGGGGTGTTGGGCGATGTCAATAGGATTAGTCAACGGGATGTTAGCTAGGTCAGTCAGGGACTTTATATCATCAACCTTTATTCCGTTGCTATCAAACAATTGGCGGTAGAAAGTGCTCTTGTGGTAAGCATAGGCGAGTATCTTCCTGAGTTTGAAAAGATGATAACGGTCTATATCGGCTCTGGTCAGCCGGTCAATGCTTTCCCTGCCGACAAATTGCCGATATTCAGGGTCCTCCTTTACTTTTTGCCTGATTATGTTGTGGAGCCACTGTTCCAGAAAAATAGTTTCCAATATTGCCCCCCTTTACTTAGAGCTTTGGCTGAGGGTAGAGCCTCTGTCCGCTAGTGTTAGTTAGATAATAGGCGCAGAAGGGTATTATCTGCCTAGCTGGGGTAACCACGTGACCACAGCACCCACGCAGTCTATCCATGTCCAGACTCCACACATCCTGAAACGGCATGCAGGTGATGGTCAGGTAATAGTTTAGCACTCGGTCATAGAGGTCACCACCACAGGACTGGCAGCTGCTTTCATCAAGTCGCCAGTGACGGCTCATAAAGCGGCGCGAACTCTCCTCAGGAGGAGGCTCAGAGCATGAGCCCCAGCCGGTAACCCTGCCGCGGGCTAGATTACTCATGGCTTGTAGCTTTCCCTCCTGGGTCAGGATGAAGAAGCTAGAAAACGAGCAGTGGGCATCTTGGGCATGGCGGGGGAGAAAATCTTGCCCCTTGAGTTCACCGTCAGTCTGACATTCTAGGGCACGAATTACATCAGGGATGGTTATCCGGTCTTCATCACCAGGTGGGTGGGGGTAACGACCCAGATAGCTTATGGGCTGGAAGTGGATTCCCTTAACGGTGGGAATCCAGCCCTTGGCGAACTGAACGATGCTTCCTAGCTGATGGTCATTAACACCATGAACAATGGTAGGCACTAGAATAACCCCGATTTTCTCAGATGCGCAGTTAGCCAGCGCCTGTCTTTTGATGTTGAATAGATTTCGCCCTCGGGTGTAGCGGTAAACGTCATCAGTTACCCCATCAAACTGGAGATAAATGGCACTGGCACCAGCCTCCTTGAGACGCCATAGATAGTCTGGCTCCCGGGCTATTCTAACCCCGTTGGTGTTAATCAGGATGTGACTAAATCCAACCTCTCGCCCCAAGGCAACGATTCGAGGTAGGTCATGGCGCACTGTGGGCTCACCGCCACTGAGCTGGATGGTGCAGGCACCCACTCCATCCATGGCTGCTTGATACATACCACGGATGACCTCAATATCCGGTTCATATTGTTCGTTCTCATCAGCACTGGCAAAGCAAACCGGGCATCTGAGGTTACACTTGAGGGTAACCTCCAGCACCATGGTACAGGCTCGTGTCCAGTGCTCCGGGCACAGACCACAATCGTAGGGACAGCCTTTGTCCACCGTAGTAAAGTTGCGAAGCGCTCCTGAGCCCCTCTCGCTGCCTGTAGTCCATTCCAGATAGTGCCTGGCATCTTGCCGCCAGATAAGAACCTTGCTTTCACCATGCTCGGGGCAGGTCTTTTCCAGATAGACCTTCCCTCTGTCCGCTACCTTCCTTGCCGGGATTCGCTTAAAACATACCGGGCATAGACTTTCTGTCTCGCCTAGCAATTTGCCCATCGTTAATCAAACCTCCGCTATCTGGGTCGAAGAAAGACTATGCTTTCACTTCTTACTCACCGCCACCAGGGCATAGCCGGGTTTCCCCAGCCTGAGAAACTCCTGGTAGGACAAAATAGAGGGGGTAGAACCTTCTGTCCCCTTCCGTTGACATGGCCCCGCTGGCAAACCAGCCAAGAAGTTATCTATAGACCCGAAGGTTGTGCCGAGCTGGAAGATTATTTTCCTTAATTCGGATGAATAGTCTTCTATATAAGGAGACTGCAAACCAACCTGTTCAAAGAGATTGATATACTCCTCGGCTCGCCAAGCACCTGCAAGACAGCAGGCAAAACTGACCTGGCGCCTTAGCGCCTTACTTACCTCCCCCCTGAGGATAATATCGGTCATTACCAGCTTCCCCCCTGGCTTTAAGATGCGTCCAATGTCTCTGGCAGCCACTTCCTTATTGGGAAGAAGGGAGAAGGAACACTCGGATATTACAGTATCAAAGGAAGAATCGCTGAAGGGCAAGTTCTCACCATCACCGAGCAGGAAACTTACCCTGCTGGTTATCTCTTTTTCCTCAGCCCTAGCTCGACAGGAAGCAATCATCTTATCTGATAGGTCAATGCCGATAACCTGGCAGCCATACTTTCTGGCTAGGAAAAAGGCGGTTGTGCCTTTGCCACAGGCAATATCTAAGACCAAATAGTTACTACTAATGCCAGCCACCTCAGCTAACCTTGCCGTAAGCTTTAGCCCGCCGGGGCGCAGCGTCTCCCCCAACAACTGGTCAAAGACACACGATTCGTATAGTTTAACCGCCTCTTCCTTAGCCTCATTAGTCATATTAATGTCCTACAATTTCCCCACAAGACCGGTTTTTGACGTTCGTTTACTTGGATTCGAGCATCTCCTCAACCTTATTCACTTTTTCCACCACTGTTTCCTCAAGCAAATAAGCGGCGCCGCATTTGGGACATTTTATCCCCTCGACAGCACCGCTTGTTTCAAGATAAGTCATCTCCACATCACCTTCCACCATTGGCTGTTTACATTTAAAACAATGCCATTGTTTCATTTTACTCATCCTTTCATCTCAGCCTTGTGGGCATATGCCGAGCCGACTATGTAGCTTCCTTGTTCAATAGCATATTCCACATAGAACGTGGCTTTGCCTATCCTCAATTTAGCCAGGTACCGGTTTTCATCCGGCAGGTATAGTTTATCATCTTCGGTCTCGGCATGGTGTATTACCTGCCTCACCTCATCTTCTAAAATATGCCTCTCCTCCAGTAGCTGCTTTACTTCACTACTTACCTGCAGCTTTATCTCTTCCCAGGTCACGTCGGCACCTCCTTAGATTTTGTCTTCCTTGACAAAATGCTTTCTAAGATACCTCTAATCTTTAGCCAGTCTTTCCCTTCTCCATCAATAATGACTTAAACTGAGACTGGTTTTCTTTTCTGACCGATGGTTTGTTAGGCGGTTTTCGCATATCCTTTTCCCAGTGGGGATTAAATAGGAGGTCGAGGACATGCAGACTGGACTTATGGACGGAAAGGGTCTCACGGCAGACGGCACAATAGGCAAGCATATCAAAGTGGGCTTCGGCTACCCTTTCTTTAGTCAAACTGAATACCCGCATGGGATTAAGGGGAAGGATTAGACCTCCCTGACCACAGCATAAGGTAAGCTCTCTGGAGTGGGTTAACTCCTCTATCTGGTGCCCGGAAAGCTTGACCAATTCCCTGACGCTGTCTTGTAACTTGGTTTCCCACCTAGCGGTACAGGAATCGTGCAGTGAGAAAGTGCGCTGACCATTTTTAGGCTGCTGAGGGACGCCCACTTCTATCAGTACCTCATACAGCGTTTTCAGCTCAAAACTGGGGTTAGCCCGCTTAAAGGTGCGGTAGCAATCAGGGCAGGGCACAATCAATTCGGAAGCCCCCAATTTGCTCATCTCATGCTCTAATCCACCCATCGTCTCCTTAAACTGGGAATGCTCTCCCAAGCCATGATAAGGGGCACCACAGCACCTCAGGATAATCCCGGTACCCGGTAGCTTCTTTCTAAGGTAGTCGTAGGTTGCCATGGTAAGGGAAGGCGAATAGGCTGGTAAATTGCAGCCGGTGAAGAATGCCCGCTTGCACTCAGTGGCATCTGGGTCAGGCAGGGACAGGGCAAAGGCTGGGGAAAGCGCCCATTCTACATCGTCATTGATAACTTTATGCGCCGGGAGCGGTCCTATTCCTTCCTCTACTAACAACTCACGGAGCACCAAACACAGCTCACCTATATTCACCCGGTAAGGGCAGGTCTTCTGGCATAGTTCGCATAGATTACAGGAATAGGGAATCTCGGGCTTTTCCTTAAAGTAGTCTTTCATCCCCAATAAGACCCTGCGGGCTATCTTGCGTGGGTCATAGTTCTTGTCGACCTCTCTAACCAGGCAGCCAGCAGTGCATGTTCCGCACCCTAGGCAACGCCTCAGGTCTTCACCTTCCATCCGTGCCAAAACCTCTTCCCTGAATTTAGCATCCAGCTTATTTACCAGTATTGGTTCCAACTTTAACCCCCTACCATTACCTATTTATATCAAAGTTTCCGCTACTGGGCTAATACTCGCTAGACAACTCATTAAGCTGAGCTAGAGTAAATACGGGCCCAGCCTGGCAAACATATTTGTTGCCTATGTTGCACCGACCACATTTTCCTATCCCGCATTTCATCTTCATCTCCAGTGACAGGATAATCCTCTGCGGTGGAAATCCAAGTTGCCTGAGAACTGGCAAGGTAAACTTTATCATGATTGGCGGACCGCAAACCACAGCATAGGCATTCTCCGGGCTGGGGGCAACCTCTTTGATAACGTTGGGGACGACCCCCACCTTTCCACGCCAGCCTTCGTCTGCCTGGTCCACGGTAAGATACAGGCCAAGGTCAGGCCTTGCTTCCCATTGTTTAAATTCGTCCTTATAAAGCAGTAAACCTGGGCGCCTAGCCCCATAGATAACGGTAACATTGCTAAACTGGCTCCGGTTCTCGTGATACAAAATGTATTTGAGTAGAGAGCGTAGGGTGGTAAAGGCAAACCCGCCGCCAACGATAACTATATTCTTGCCTTTAAACAATTCTAAGGGGAAGCAATTGCCGAGGGGACCTCTTATCCCGATTATTGCTCCTTCCTCTAGGTTGTGGAGTGCCGTAGTTAACACCCCTACCTTGTTCACCGTAAACTCAAGCGCCCCGGGTTGGGTTGGGGAAGAGGCTATACCAAAGGGGGCTTCACCTTCACCTAAAACCGATAACTGGGCAAACTGACCTGGCAAGTAGTTAAAGCTACTTTCCTCCGCCTTATTGAGAAAACTGAGGCTAAATGTCTTTATATTCTTGTCATCGGTTTCAATGACAATCTTTTCCGCTGTCATCGCTAATGGGATATATGGGTTCTTCATCTCTACTTTGCCTATCTATTTAATATGCTATTTAGCACCGTCCGTATATCTAGGTTCACCGGGCAGTCTTTAATGCACCGACCACACCCGACGCAGGCGGCCACATTATGGTTATCCACAAAATACTTAAACTTATGCATTACCCTTTGCCTCATCCTTTCCTTCCCGGTGGGTCTGGGATTAACCCCTGATGCCTCCAGGGTAAACAGGGGGAAGGAGCAAGTATCCCAGATACGAACCCTTCTCCCCATTTGGTCTAAAGTCTCATCAGCTATATCAAAGCAATGACAGGTGGGGCAGAGATAGGTGCAAACGGCACAGCCAAGGCACTTCTCGTGTAGCCAGTCCCAGAAGGGGTCTTCAAACATCCCGTCCAATTTCTTCTTTGTCTCCCCCGTCTCTACTTTGGATTTAATCAAGGTGCTTGCCCTCTGAGTAACCTTTCGCATTAAAGACAGACTACGCCGTCCTGCTTCCCTAAACTGGCTGTGTTTTTTAACCAGCTGCTTGCCCCTGTCGGTAACTGCTTGAACCACGTATTCCTGGTCGATATCTATGAGAAGCAGGTCTGAGCCGTCTGTGGAGAAAGGACCTCCGCCTAAAGAGGTGCAGAAACAGGTACTACTTGGCTGGTTACAACCGATGGCCATGACTAACGTCCTTTCTCTTTTAGCCGTATAGTAGACATCTTTATACTCCTGGCTATTAAATATATTATCAAAGATAACCAGGCTTCTGGCATCACAAGGGCGGATGCCAAAGATTACCATCGGCTTATCTTCAAAGGTGGGCTCTTCTATCCCTAACCCCTCTCCACCTAAACGGTAATTAAATAACACCTCAGACTGAGGGAAGAAAATTTCCTTGGGTGGTTTCTTGGAGTTGACATAATCTAGCAGGACTTCACTGCCTGAATGAATCTCCTGAAATGCAATAAAGCCGCCCTGTTTCACCGGGGCAAATACCTTATACTCACTGATTAAGCTATCTAAGAAGCGAGCCAGCTCGCTTTTGGCGATTTTCATTTCCTTCATAGTCATCTTCACCGGTTGATATTTACCTTATAAATTGTTGAGGGTCATCCAGACTAAAGGCAGCCAAAGGTGGCATATCCTCAAGATTTACTCCTGCTTGGTAATGGAATAATTCTTTAACATCCTTTTCTATCTTCTTGGTAAGCTTTCTGATATCAATACCCATCGGGCAGGCTCGGTCACAGGCACCGCAATCAACACATCGCCCGGCAGTGTGAAAGGCACGGATAATGTGAAACATTGAAGTATCGCTAAGATTAGTGGTCTTCCCGATCCATTGGGGCTGGGAGCTATCGACAAAACACTCCTGGCAGTAGCATAACGGGCAAGCATTCCTACAGGCATAGCATCTAATACATTTACTAACCTCGTTAGTGAAACTTTGCCATCTCCTATCAGCGGGTTGAGCTTCAAACTCCTTCACCTCTCCATACTCATCAATCCCTTGTTTTTCTTCTACTTTATCTCCAATTAGGACGTCATATATTACCGGGTTCCTATAGCTACAGGTGTTGCAGGAGTTATGGAGAAATTCTGCCTTGTTTATAGTCTCGGTAAAGTCACTGCCCTTGAGGATGACCCTTTCGGTTGCTTCATCGGCTTCTAGAATTTCCTTCCCGTCCAATTTAGCTTCGATCTTTCTCCTATCAATCATCCCGTGGCATGGAATACCAATAATGAGCACTTGCTCCCTAGCCACCTGCTTCTCTTTAATGAGACTAATAATTGAGCGGGTATCACAGCCTTTGGCAACAATGCCGACCTTTTCCTTTCTCCCCCACAGATACCTGGCAAGGTTATTCTCGCAACTGGCATTCCAAATGAGCTTTTCTGCTTCTTCGCTCGTCCTAACAAAACAGGGAGTGCTACGCAGAGGGAGGGTGCCTGTTTCAAACCCGATTATGAGGTCAACCCTCTTCTGGTCAAGCAATTTCTTGGCTGTATCCCTTATCATAACTGATGTATTCAGCATAGGCTTACCTTAATCCAACTTTTTAACCAACTCCTTTGCCGGTCCCAAAGCCCTGACTTCCTCGGTAATCTCTGTTATCAGCTCGGCAAACCTTTTCCCTTCGGCAGCAGATACCCAGGCGAAGTGGACTCGCCCTTTCTCAATACCCAGGTATTCAAGGAGATTATTCAGAATGGCAAACTTCCTCCTGGCAACATAATTACCACTGAGATAGTGGCAATCACCGGGGTGGCACCCTGAAACCAGGACGCCATCGGCGCCACGCTGCAGGCTTTTTAAGATTAGCAGCGGACTTATTCTACTTGAGCAGGGGACGCGGATAATCCGAGTATTGGGCGGGTATTGAAGTCGGCTTACCCCGGCTAAGTCAGCGCCAGCATAGCTACACCAATTACAGAGAAAGGCGATTATTTTGGGTTCCCACCCGTTTACTTTTTCCTCTTGCATTTTCTATACCCGTTATCTTAATTCCCCAGCGCTTATCACTGTCCTAAGAAGCATTAATTAGGGCTAAAATCTGGGCATTACTGAACCCCTTCATATTCATTGCCCCACATATACAGGAAGAAACACATGCCCCACACCCCTTACACAGAGCCTCATTGACCTTGGCTACCTTCTTGTCAGCATCAATGTCTACGGCTTGGAAGGGACAAATCAAGGCACAAACGCCGCAACCACTACATTTGCTCTCATCGACAAGCGAGACCAATCCCCCGACTTCAATTACGTCCTTAGATAAGATGGTACCAGCCCTGGATGCTGCTGCCTTAGCCTGGGCGATAGTTTCCTCAATAAACTTAGGGCTATGAGCCAGACCGCACATAAACACGCCTTCAGTAGCAAACTCCACCGGGCGTAGTTTCATGTGGGCTTCTAGCAAAAAGCCGTCCTCATTTAGGGGCACTTTGAATAGCTGGGACAATTTCTTGTTATCGGCAGCAGGAATGGCAGCTACGGCTAAAGCCAGTATATCGGTGTCTATGACTAAATCCTCGCCTAATATCGGGTCTCTCATGGTAACCCGGAGCCGGTTCTGATTGTCCTCGGTTACAGTTTCCACCCTAGGTTTATCATCGGTGTCATAGCGAATGAAGATTACCCCTTTCTCTCTGGCTTCCCGGTAGTAATCTTCCTTAAAGCCATAGGTCCTGATATCCCGATAGAGGACATATATATTCATCTTCGGTTTTGCCTCTTTTAGTTTTAGGGCGCATTTTATAGACTCGCTGCAGCACACCCGGCTACAATAGGGGCGGTCGGTTTCTCTAGAACCAACACATTGAATAATCACCGCATTATCGCAGCCAGCAATTCTACCGTTGCCTGTGGCAACCTCTTCTTCCAGTTCAAGTAAGGTCATCACCCTGGCGTCTTCCCCATAAAAGTATTCGCTTGGCTTATACTCCTCGCCCCCGGTAGCAATAATCACCACTCCGTGCTTGAGTTCGTGGGTATCTCGGTTAGCCCCGACCTCTATCCGGGTAGTAAAATTGCCGACATAACCAGTGGCTTCAACAATATTGGCATTGGTATATACCTGGATTAGGGGACTTTCACAGACCCTGGTGATAAGGTCCTGGAGATAGGCCTGGATGTCATCGCCCTCCAGGGTATGTCGTATCCTTCTGGCTATTCCTCCCAACTTTTCGCCTCTCTCAACCAGATAGACCTCAAATCCTTGTTCAGCCAGGTTCAAGGCAGCCACCATCCCGGCTATACCGCCGCCAATAACTAAGCCACGGTGAATTACCTCCAGGGGAGTCTGGGCTACAGGGTGGATAAGCCTGGCTTTGGCTACTGCCATTTTTACCAATTCCTTGGCTTTCCCGGTAGCCTCCTCGGGATAATCTTTATGCACCCAGGAACACTGGTCTCGAATATTAGCCATCTCAAATAGATACCGGTTTAACCCTGCCTGTCTAATTGTCTCTTGAAACAGTGGTTCGTGGGTGCGGGGAGTGCAAGAAACAACCACTACTCGATTGAGACTGTGCTGTCTAATCTTCTCCTTTATCCGCTCCTGGGTGTCTTGAGAGCAGGTGTAAAGATTAGCCTCAGCATAGACGACATTGGGCAGGCTAGCAGCATATTCCTTTACCTCGGGGACATTTACCACTCCAGCAATATTGATGCCGCAGTGACAGACAAAAACCCCAATCCTCGGTGGCTCTCCCCTTATATCTCTTTCCGGGGGGTACTCCTTTTTCTTTACCAGGCTATTACGTACCGAGGAAAGTGAGGCAGAAGCTGAAGCTGCGGTGGCACTCGCCTGCATCACTGTTTCGGGGATGTCTTTAGGACCCTGAAAAGCCCCACAAACGAATATACCTGGCTTAGAGGTCTCAACAGGCAAGAAACCATCAGTTTTACAGAACCCATATTTATTGAGTTCGATTCCCAGTCTACTAGCTAGCTCATCAGCCCCTTTAGATGGCTCAAGCCCAACCGAGAGGACAACCAGGTCAAATTCCTCCTTTATCAGCTTACCGTCCTCAGCCTCATACTTTATCCTCAGATTTTTTGTCTCTGGTATCTCCTCAATTACCGAGGGTCTACACCTGATAAACCTGACCCCGTGCTCACTCATTGCCCGCTCATAGTAGGCCTCAAACCCTTTGCCGAAAGTCCGCATATCCATAAAGAAGATGGCGGTGTCCAAGGGGAGACGGCTGTGCTCCTTAGCCACTATTGCCTCTTTGATGGCATAGGTACAACAGACTCCTGAGCAGTAGCCTTTACCTTGATTTAAATCTCTTGAACCGACGCATTGAATAAAGGCAATTTTTTGAGGAATATCCCTATCAGAGGGTCTTAATAGTTCACCCTGATACGGTCCAGAGGCGCTTAGCATCCGCTCAAACTCAATGCTAGTGACGACATTAGGGTACTTACCGTACCCGTAGTTCAGCATAAGAGCCACCTCGGGCAACCCATATCCAGGGCAAAGAATGACAGAGCCGACATTTATTGTCTGGATTTCCTCCTTATCTGAATACTGTACTGCTTTGGCTAGGCACAACTTGTCACATAAGCCGCATCCAATACATTTTTCCCTGTCGATAGCGTAAGCCCTTGGCACTGCTTGTGGATACTTTACATAAATAGCAGCCCGGTTACTCAGCCCCTCATCAAAGGAATTGGTTGTTCTTACTGGGCAATGTTTGGCACACTCGCCACACCCGGTACATTTATCAATATCGATGTACCGCGCCTTCTTAGCTAGGGTAACTTGGAAATTGCCGGCTTCGCCTTTTATGTCTTTTATCTCGGCATTAGTCATGATACTAATATTTAAATGCCGTCCACACTCAACCAATTTGGGCGACAGGATGCACATTGAGCAATCATTGGTGGGGAAGGTCTTATCAAGTTGAGCCATCACCCCGCCAACCGCCGGTGACTGTTCGGCTAAATAGACATAGAACCCTGATTCAGCTAAGTCAAGGGCTGCCTGTATACCCCCGATACCGCCACCAATAACTAGCACCGCTCCCGTTTTGCCATTTAAGCTAACTTTAGCCAACTCTGTTTGACCGCCTATTTCTTGATGTATTTAGGTGTCCTGTGCTCAAGGGTGTGAAGGTGCACCTCCCCCGTCTGCTCAAGGTCGACCAGATATGAGGAAATAAGCTTTGGGTCAAGGCTGGTAGCTTGAGCTATCTCTCTAACCGACATCGCCTGTTGTTGTAAAAGGATAGCTATCCAGCTCTTAATATATTCGTCACGAATTGCGGTATCCAAAAGCGACTCAAATTTATCTGGAGATATCTTCTCGCCAAACACATTTCCCTTCTCTACTAGACCAATCTCATTACCCACCAGCCAGCGTACTTTTTCCGTCTGTAAGGTAGCTCTAACCGCCCGGAGACGCTGGCGTAAGGGTTCATCGGTGCCGTCGGCTTTAAGCGGACCGATAGCTCTGACTTTATTGATGAATGAGGTAACGATGTCAACAAACCTCTGCCCCTCAGCGGCTGATACCCAGTCAAGGCGAAGCCTTTCCGGATGAACCCCGGCAATATCCAGGAGTCTTTTAGTCATTTTCATCTTTTTCTCTGCGTAGTAGTTACCAGTGCCATAGTGGCAATCACCAAAGTGGCAACCTAAAACCAGAACCCCGTCCAAACCGGCGAGAAAGGCGGTAATAATAAACACCGGGTCAACCCGGCCTGAGCACATAGTCCTAATATTCACCACATTAGCCGGGTATTGGAATCGGGATATGCCAGCCAAATCAGCGCCAGCATAAGAACACCAGTTACACAAGAAAGATAGTATTCTAGGCTCGAAATTTGACATTTTCCCCTTTATGCCACTGCCAAGGCATTAATCTGGGCTATTAGCTCGTCATCGGTAAAGTGCCCCATGGTTATTGCCTGCTGCGGGCAACTAGCGGCACACAAACCACAACCGGTACACAGTGCCGCAATCGTCTCAGCCTTATTGACTCCGTTCACCGGCTTCAGCCGGATAGCCTCAAAGGCACAAACTGACTCACACAGCCCGCAGCCAATGCATTTTTCGGCATCAACAGAGGACACGATGCCCTCTACTGTGACATAGCCTTTGGATAATGGAATTGAGGCTCGCCCGGCAGCCCCCATAGCTTGAGAAATTGATTCGTCTATCATCTGGGGAGAGTGAGCTATGCCGCACAGGAAAATACCTCGGGTGCTTGAATCCGCCGGTCTAAGCTTCACATGGGCTTCCATCAAGAAACCATCCTCATTAACCGGAGTCTTCAGCAGCCTAGCTAGCTCATCAACTTTATTGGGGATGATGCCGCTACTCAGTGCCACTAAGTCACAATCGATGGCTACTTTTTCACCCAGCATTAGCTCCAATACCGCTACATTGAGTTTGCCATTCTTTGAGGCAACTTCTGGCTTATGGCTATCGTCATATCGGATAAACGTTACACCTTCAGCCCTTGCCGTGGTATAAAACTCCTCCCTAAACCCATAGGTCCTTACATCTTTATACAGGACATATATATTTGCCGATGGATTTATTTCTTTTATCTTTAGGGCATTTTTGATAGCCTGGCTACAGCATACCCGGCTGCAATACGGTCTTTCCTGGTTACGGGAACCAACACACTGAATCATTACTACATCGTTTACAGCCTTCTCTTCCAAGGTATGTGTCGCCAGTTTGTGTTCTAATTCCTTCTGGGTTACCACATTAGGGTGTTCCCCATACAGATATTCTTTCGGCTTATATTCTTGGCCGCCGGTGGCGACGATAATAACCCCGTGCTCCAAAGTCTCCTCTGCTTCTGACCTTCTTACCGTAGTCCTAAAATTGCCAATATAGCCGGTAATGTCTTTAATCTCAGCATTGAGATAAACCTCGATTAACCTGTGATGGTGCACCCTGTCTATGGTCTCTTTCAGAAGCTGCTGAACATCTTTCCCGTCCAAAGTCCAGTAAATATCCCGCAGGTTACCTCCAAGCTTATCGCTTTTCTCAACCAGAAAGCACATGAATCCTTGCTCAGCTAGCTTCAGGGCTGCTGTCATCCCAGCTATCCCTCCGCCGATAACCAGAGCCTTATTGACCACGCTCACACTGAGTTCAGTTAATGGCTGGATAAGCCTGGCTTTGGCTACCGCCATTTTAACTAATTCCTTAGCTTTCTCGGTAGCCAGCTCCGGTTGCCCTTTATGCACCCAGGAGCACTGGTCTCGGATATTAGCCATCTCAAAGAGGTATTTGTTTAGCCCTCCCTGTCTAATGGTTTCCTGGAATAAGGGCTCGTGAGTTCGGGGGCTGCAAGCCGCCACGACCACTCGATTAAGGTCATGCTCCTTAATCCTCTCCTTTATCAGCTCTTGGGTGTCTTGAGAGCAGGCATAAAGATTAGCCTCAGCATAGACCACGTCGGGGAGGCTAGCAGCATATTCCTTTACCCCGGGGACATCGACCACCCCACCAATATTGACGCCGCAATGGCAGACAAAAACTCCTATCCTCGGTGGCTCTCCTATTATATCCCTTTCTGGGGGATACTCCTTTTTCTTTATCAGGCTATTGCGGGCAGGGGAGAGTAGGGCGGCGGCTAAAGCAGTGGCAGCACTGGCTTGAGTTACTGTTTCCGGGATATCTTTTGGTCCGCTAAAGGCGCCACTGACAAATATACCTGGCTTAGAGGTCTCAACAGGCAAGAAACCATCAGTTTTACAGAACCCATATTTATTGAGTTCGATTCCCAGTCTACTGGCTAGCTCCTTAGCCCCTTTAGATGGCTCAAGCCCAACCGAGAGGACAACCAGGTCAAATTCCTCCTTTATCAGCTTACCGTCCTCTGTCTCATATTTTATCCTCAGGTTCCTTGTCTCTGGTACCTCCTCAATTACCGAGGGCCGGCATCTGATGAGCCTTACCCTGTATTCATTCATTGCCCGCTCATAGTAGGCTTCAAAGCCTTTGCCAAAGGTCCGCATATCCATAAAGAAGATGGCGGTGTCTAGCGGGATAGGGCTGTGTTCCTTAGCCACTATTGCTTCTTTAATAGCATAAGGGCAACAGACTGAGGAGCAATAACTACTCTGTGGAGATTCCCCTCGTGAGCCAACACATTGTATCCAAGCAATCTTTTGGGCTTGTTGCCTGTCCGAAGGTCTTAGTAACTCACCTTGATACGGTCCAGAGGCACTTAGAATTCTTTCAAACTCAATACTGGTGACGACATTAGGGTATCTGCCATACCCATACTGCGGAACAAGGCTAGCTTCAAACTTGTTAAAGCCGGGACACAGGATGATTGACCCTACCTGTAGCTCAATAGTCTGATCGGTTTGGTTGAAATCGACAGCCTTAACCGAGCAGAACTTCTCGCAAGCTCGGCATTTACCCGTTTTAAAGTAAACACAAAGCTCCTTATCAATAACCGGCACATTGGGTATTGCCTGAGCATAAGGGATGTAGATGGCTTTTCTCTTGCCCAAGCCTTGGTCGAACTCGCTATCCGTTTTCCACGGGCACTTCGTTTGGCAGATGCCACATCCGGTACACAGAGATTCGTTTACATACCTAGCTCGCTTGTTAACCCTGACCTTAAAGCTGCCCGGTTTCCCGCTAACATCCAAGATGTCGGCATAGGTTATGATGTCAACATTTAAATTCCGGCCACATTCCACCAGTTTTGGGGAGAGGATACATATGGAGCAGTCATTGGTGGGGAAGGTCTTGTCAAGTTGAGCCATCACCCCACCAATAGCCGGCGATTGCTCAACCAAATAGACATAGTACCCAGACTCGGCTAGGTCCAGGGCTGCCTGAATACCGCCAATACCCCCACCGACAACCAGTACCGCCCCGGTTTTATGGTTGACAGTCGGCTGGGCACTTGACTTCGCCATTACATTCCCCCGAAAAGAATAAGGTGGGTAACATAGTTAATGCCAGAGTTGCTGGCAATGAGACCATCCCAGCTAGTTGTGGTATTCAGACCAAGTGGTGGTGCTCAACTACTTCTCTGGTTTAGCTGGTTTAGGAATATTTGTTGGGTTTACTAATTCGGTTAGTTGCTGTGATTCCCAAGTCCGGTTATACCACGGGAAACCTATCAGCGGGGTAACGATCCCCCTCTGTCTCCTTGACCGTAAGATTATCTCGCAAGTTATCTCCGCCACTAGGGCACATAGCTCAGCACAGTATACAGACCACATTGAGAAAACCTCGCCCGACCTAACCCGCTCTATCTGCATGAGGTCAAGACGGTCAACCGGAGCCAGGCGCTTGCCAAAATGGGCATCACACAAATCGCCACAGCGGACATGACCATTAGTACGTTGGGCAAACCGTTCCATAAGTTCAAACACCCGTGCCTGGGCTAAAGTAAAATTGCTATGCCCTTTAGACCGAGGTCCGCCTTCCTCGGTAAAGTCCACCCGCCCGAACGCTAGACCAATAGCAGCGATTCCTCCCACTAGGGCACAGCAAATCTCGTTACCACCAAAACCTCCAGAGAGGGTGGTCATAAGCACTACCGACTCCCTCGTCCCCAGACCAAGATGAAGGGATAAGGGATATAAAACTGTCTGACCACAAATCCGATACTTAAGCTGTAACTCCCGCGAGTCCCGAACCACCCTCCTTATAATCGCCTCATCATCGGTTTCATCCCGACTCCAGAACTGCCAGTCCTTCCGGTGCTGTTCATCCTTGAAGACATCGGCTAAATGAGCCATTAGTTTCCCATATACCATTTGTCGATTCTCCTCCTAAGTTTTAATGCTATCGACCGTGAGTAGAAATTCCTTTCACTAGCCCTATGCTGGTAACTAAATTGACAGCTTGAATTGTACTATACACAAAAGGGAAGCGTCAAACAATTTGATGGCGAGGGGAAGGGTCAGCGCAGTTTTGCTCTCCAGCACCGACTAGAGAGATGGCTGGAGTTTTGATACAATCGGTTGGAAGAAAAGGCGGGCGAGTATTTTGGTTCTAGATTAACAAAGAGGCTATAAAGGGAGGCACATAGATGGAACTTGAGATCCTAGAGAGCTTGAAAAGAGCCGTCCTAGAATACGATACCGAAGCTGCAACCAGCTGGGCCAGAAGAGCCGTGGCGACAAAGGTAAATCCAGTCAAGGCTCTGGATATCCTTACAGAGGCTATCAGACAGGTAGGTGACCGCTTTGGTAGAGGAGAACTCTGGCTTCCTGATTTAGTTGGGGCAGCTGATGCCATGCAAGCTGCTATGCCCATTCTAGAAGAAGAGCTTAAGAGAACAGGGGCGAAGCGAGAAACCCTGGGGGTTGCTGTCGTCGGGACAGTTTTTGGGGACATCCATAGTATAGGGAAGTCTATGGTATGTACCATGCTCACTGCCGGCGGCTTTGAGGTGCATGACCTGGGTGTGAATATCAAGGCTGAGGAGTTCCTTGAGGCAGTAGAGAAATATCAAGCCGACATCTTGGCTATGTCAGCCCTCTTGACCACCACCGCCGTAGAGCAGAGAAAAGTTATTGATGCCCTCAAGGAGAAAGGTATCAGGGAGAAGATAAAGGTCATGGTAGGTGGGGGCGCCATAACCGCAGAGTTTGCCAAAAGCATTGGGGCTGATGGATATGACCCCACTGCTCCTGGTGCTGTGGAGCTAGCCAAGAGACTGGTTGGGAAAAGCAGTTGCTCTAGTTAGCTTGGTGGCGTTAGTCAGGCATATCGCAGCATCGATGGCGGTAAAACCTGGTACGAAGCGCATAAGCCGCCTACCGGAGGGGCTATCTCCTGGATGAGTTGTGATCCCAACACCGATGATTGCTCACTTGTTTATTGCGTTTCCACTGATTTCTGGGATGTCCTTGTCCCTCGAGACATTGATGTTCCTGTCGCTCGGATGATGGTGGCAACACCTGGGAGCGTGTCCTTACCTCAGGTCTGAAGCTACTGGTAGATGGCAGAGAAATTGAAGTCGGACCACACCTCAAGTGTCCAGTTTCAGGTGTTCACTCTAGGCACCCCAGAAGACAGAGCAAAAAAGAATAAGAATAAAATCTATATGTATTTTCAAGATAGACTTTAGAACAACAAAACACTGCCACTATTTTGGTAGAGCAGTCTTAATTGGTGTTTAAGGGACTCTTCTTTTACTATCGCCTTTAGGGTGCATCGGCAATGCTTGTATTGGGCAATCAGGAGCAAGGCACTTCTCGCATCGCATGCATTGTATTGCCGCAGAGTCATAGCCTTCTGTGTACGGGCAAACAGCTATGCATTGAGCACAGTATATGCCGTTATCCAGCCAAGCTTGCAGGCATTGTTCCGCTTGTATGTACCATTTCTTAACACCAGGATTATTGTTTTCGTTATATCCCTTCATTTTTCTATCACTGAAGCTTATAGCGTGGGCAGGACATGCTTCGGCACAAACCAAGCACTGGTTACAGAATTCTGTTAATCCGAAGTCGACAGGCTTATCAGTATTTAGCGGCATATCTGTCAGGACCTTGCATAGCCTGATGCAAGAACCGTAGTCGGTTGTTATCAGCATTCCATTTCTGCCAAGCTGACCCAGGCCTGCACTTATGGCTAAAGGTATGCTTAAAGCAGTGTCATTCATACATGGGATCGCATTATAGCCAAGACCTCGTATACACTCAGCCAGAGATATAGATGCTATGCCCATCTTGGAATATCCGAGGTCGGTTCCTGCACTTACACCTGCCCCCGGGCATTGCTGGATAAGGGCTTTATCCATTTCAACAGCCATCACTACTGCCTTATTTACTGAGTTGGGGATAACTAGAGTGCCGTTTCTTTCCAGTGGTACTTCGACATTGTCAAATATAAAGCGTTTTCCTACCTGTCTTTCGTAGACCCATCTTGCGTCAAGCTCGGCAACGCCAACAAGACAGGCGCCATATAGCTTGGCAGCATGTTTTATTGCAGGGGTAAGCTTATCCGGGTCAGTTTCTGTGCGCCATTTACTCATTGGTTCTGGTACAAACAGGGGGCTCCACTTTAAAAACTGAGTATTGGCATTTTGGTCGCCATAACTTCCCAAGATGTAATTTAATGCGACTGCTCCAAACCCGACAGCGTAATCTATCCGTGATTTCCCAGGTGTGCTAAGTTGAACGTTTTTCATCATGTCTGGCCCTATGTGCGCCATGATAAAACCTGCTATATCCATAATGCCAGTTACAGGTTTCCCAGAAAGCCTTTCAGTAAGTGTTACGAATCCCTCCTTAGACGAATCGAATCTTTTGTATATTTTATTGTCAACCTCGTACATTTCATCTAGAGATTCCCTAGTCTTAGGCTGTGCTACTGTAGCCATTTCTTAAATTCAACCTCCTCAAAATTTAAATTATAGCGATAGTTGAATGTCATAGTGGGGTGCCCCCGATATTAGTACCACTTAGAATGAGAGATTGCCCATTTTTGCCAAAGGTTGCTTAACTCCTTTTATCTGGTTCTCCTCGTAGTATCTCCTAGCAAACTCTGCCGGTGTCAGGTAATCCAGCGAGCTGTGTGGTCGGTAGTTATTATACTCTTGCCTAAAGGCTTCCACAATGGTCTGAACTAGCTCATATCCTTAGGAAAAAGTACCAAGTTAGACATTACAGGGTGAAACGATTGACAGTGAAGTTGATAGTTCAGTATTGATAGTAAGTCAGAGGTAACGAAACGCCCTTTTGTGGAATGACAGCTGTGCCGGGTAGTTCCAAGACTTTGCTCGGGAGGCATAGGCTTCCTTCGGCAGTATAGCATTTTACTTGAGCCCCAACGATAACCGCGCTTTGTCCTTTTATATTTAAATCTAGACGAAAGCGAGCGATTACCTCTGCAAATCCCCCTGGCTGGGGGAAGTATTACCAAGTTTAGTCAGCTAGAACCTGCAAAGACTATTGACAAACTTCCCATTTTATGCTATTGTTGAGTAAAAGAATCAACTTAGTCAACAAAGGAGGACAGCTTAATGAAGCTCTCTACCAGAGGACGATATGGAACCAGGATGCTCTTGGATTTGGCTCTCCAACACGATAGACCGGTTGCACTAAAAGATATAGCTCAAAGGCAGCAGATTTCACTACCGTACCTAGAGCGGCTAATAGCTCCTCTCATAGCCGGAGGCATAATACGGAGCGCTCGTGGCGTAAGGGGTGGCGTTTGGCTAGCCCAGCCTCCTGAGCAGATAAAGCTGAGCACAGTCATTCAACTTCTTGAGGGTTCAGTTGCTCCGGTAGAGTGTGTTAATGATCCAGCGATATGCTCCCGCTCCGAATTATGTGTCACCCGGGACATCTGGACTAAGATCAAAAGGGCGATAAACGAGGTCTTGGAGTCTACGACCTTGCAGGATTTGGTCGAGGAGCAAAAGAGAAAAGAACGACATGAACAGGTGACATACTACATATAGGTTTACTAGATTAATAGCTCGGATGGAGTATGTAGAGGGGGAATAACTTCTATGATTG
>Ga0315306_10000256_pt1 | contig 25468 bp, 20 predicted proteins | sample TDP1_MG_FD_203803 | JGI IMG/M metagenome (GOLD analysis project Ga0315306, IMG submission 203803) | Freshwater sediment microbial communities from Lake Towuti, South Sulawesi, Indonesia - TDP1 | ecosystem: Environmental > Aquatic > Freshwater > Lake > Sediment | place: Indonesia: South Sulawesi... | reverse complement strand
TTTTTTTATATTCCAAGCTTTAGCCAGTGTCAATAAGAAAGAAATATTTGGGGAGACAATATCAATTTCCAATTTTTTCCCAGGAAGCGGAAGTTGATTTTTTTGCGGTGTTTATATATTAGATATCTCGTTTCATGAGTACCGGGCTTCCCAGGGCATATTTTCTCACTCTCCGAAATCCATTCCACAAAGAAGCCCCGCATTCCGGCGTTTGCTTCAAGTTCCCGGCTGTAGAGGGCTGCGAGGAAATTCTCCCCCTCTCTAACGAGAAGGCAGAGGGGAATGAATAATATTTTTTGAAAGGAGGAAGTTTGATGAAACGCTTCATTTTATTCCTGAGCCTGATTCTTATTTTCCTTGTCTTTTCTGGCCCAATTGCTCTTGCCGAAAACGCGCCCCTCAAAAAAGCGAACTACGAACTGGCAGCCCGCTGGACAGCTCAGAAAGTCGGAAAGCTCGTCTTCGACACCTCCCTCACGCCGCACTGGCTCGAGTTCAGCGACCGCTTCTGGTACAGCTATGAGACCAGCAAGGGCAAGTCCTACTATATCGTCGACCCCTTGCAGCGCAAAAAGACGCCCATCTTCGACAACGCCAAAATGGCTGCCATGCTCACCAAGATCGTCCTGACACCCTACGATGCGCAGCATCTGCCCATTCGGACTATCAAATTCATTAAAAAAGACACGGCCATCCAGTTTGAGCTCGAAGTTCAGAAAGACGCTGACGTCATGACCTCCAAGGGCGTGATGAAAGCCGTTGACATCGGGAAGAAAGAGGAGAAAGAGAAGGAAAAAGAAAAGGCCAAAGAGCAAGAAAATGAAAAAGAAAAGAAGGATTTGGAGAAGGAAAAGGAGGCCGAAAAGCCCAAGGAAGAAGAAAAAAAGACCAAGATGCTGGCCTTTGAGTACGACCTGGCGACCGGAAAGCTGACCCTTCTTGAAGATTATGAGGCGCCACCCAAGCGGCCAAACTGGGCATCGGTCTCTCCGGACGAAAAGAAGATCCTCTTCGCCCGCGGCTTCAACCTTTACCTGATGGATGCTGATAGCTTCGAGCTGGCAAAGAAGAAAGCCGACGATAAGAATATCAAAGAGATTCAGCTCACAACCGACGGCGAAGAGCACTACAGCTATGCCCGCCGCTTGAACGAAGAGGAAAAGAAGGAATTCCAGAAGGAGGAAAAAGACCGTAAGGACTATCGAGTTCCGGCCATAAGGATTGTCTGGTCCAAGGATTCCTTGAAATTCGCCTGCATCCGTTCGGATGAGCGGAAAGTGGCTGACCTCTGGGTCATCAATTCGCTGGCGAATCCGCGGCCGACTATTGAAAATTACCGCTATGCAATGCCGGCTGAAGAGAACCAGCCTCAGCCTGAACTTCTTGTCTTCGACATCGAGAAAAAATCCCCGCTGAAGGTCAAGGCCGATAGGTTTAAAGACCAGACGATCTCGATTTCTACGGCTCCGCGAAAAGCCCTGGACCGCGAGCGGGAAAACCCGCCTCCCTCTCAGTGGCTCAGCGAGACGTCGGACAAGCTCTATTTTGAGCGCCAGAGCCGCGACCTGCATAGATACGACGTCTGCCTGGCCGATACGACAACAGGTGAAGCAAAGGTCCTCATCGAAGAACGGCTCAACACCTATATCGACGTTCAGCCGCTTCGCCTTATCAACAGCGGCAAAGAGATGATCTGGTGGTCGGAGCGTGACGGATGGGGTCATTATTATCTCTACGATGAGAGCGGAAAGCTCAAGGCTCAAATAACATCCGGTGAGTTCACCTGCCAGGGAATTGAGGGAGTCGATGAAAAGGCACGCGTGCTCTATTTCAACGCCTGCGGCCGTGAGCCCAACGAAGACCCCTACTACATGCATCTCTACCGGGTGAATTTAGACGGCACAGCCCTCAAGCTCCTCAATCCGGGCGATTTCAATCACTCAGCCGACATGAACGACACCGCCAATTATTTTATCGACAACTTCTCCCGGGTTAACACGGCTCCCCGCTCCCAGTTTCGCGATGTCATGGGAAATTTGCTGCTGGAGCTTGAAACGACAGATGTCTCAGCGCTTCTCGAAGCCGGCTTCAAATTTCCGGAGCCCTTCAAAGTCAAGGCCGATGACGGCATCACCGACATCTACGGCGTCATGTACAAACCCTTTGATTTTGACCCGAACAAAAAATATCCGATCATCGCTTATGTTTATCCCGGACCCCAGACCGAGAGCGTGACCAAGAGCTTCTCGCCGAGGAGCCAAAATATGAGCCTGGCCCAGTTTGGGATCATTGTCATTGAGGTCGGAAACAGGGGAGGGAATCCGCTACGCTCCAAGTGGTACCATACTTTCGGCTATGGAAACCTCCGGGACTATGGCCTGGCCGATAAAAAGCGGTCTATCGAGCAGCTGGCCACTAAATATCCCTTTATCGACATGGATAGGGTGGGAATCTACGGCCACTCAGGTGGCGGGTTTATGACCGCAGCCGCGATGCTCGTCTATCCTGATTTCTTCAAGGTCGGCGTTGCTTCATCCGGAAACCATGAGAACAACATCTACAGCCGCTGGTGGAGTGAAAAACACCACGGGATCAAAGAGGTCGTGGACAAGGAAGGAAACATCAAGTTCGAGTACAGCATCGAGAAAAACTCCGAGATCGCCAAAAACCTCAAGGGGCACCTGCTGCTGGCAACCGGCGATATGGACAATAATGTCCATCCGGCCAATACCCTCCGCTTGGCTAATGCCCTTATTCGCGCCAATAAGCGGTTCGATTTCTTCATGTTCCCGGGGCAGCGCCACGGCTACGGAGATATGAACGATTACTGGTTCTGGATCAGGGCAGATTATTTCTGCAAGCATCTCCTCGGCGACTACTCGCAGACGATCGACATGGTGGAATTAAACAGAGAGAAGGAGCAAGTGGGCGACAAAAGCTCTCGCCGCTGAAATCTGAAACTTCAGGCTTAAATGATGGAATAAGGAGCGCGAAGCGGATTTTCTCAAAACTTAGCCCTGAAGATTTTATTTTGAGCGACAAGATTTCCTTTTCTGCTGGGCGGACTGAATGAGCGTTCAGGCGCCAATTTTCCCTTGTCCCATCGTAGGGGATGATCAACCGCAGCAAGAATGGATGGCAGGTTGAGCAAAAACAGAGAGCGATTGTATTAATAAGCCTGAGCGGAGATTCCTGCTTCCCCGACCAGCGCTTTTATTTGTTTCAATTCTTCTTCTGTGGCTGGCTTGAGGTCATTTCCTGGATAGCCTCTGTCCAACGTGTAAAGCTGGACCGAGGAAGGATTTATCCGTTTTAGCCTCTCCATCCAAGCGATGATATTCTGGGGGTCGAGGTTTCCTTCTTGTCCTGAGGAGAAAAGGGCCTGGATGATGACCTCAGTCAAAAGAGCCAGGCCGTCAGTTATTGCTTCCAGGTCAACACCTCTGCAGGGCTGGTTGTATCTTTTAAAGACGTCTGGTCTGCCGCAATCCAGCTTCATGATTCTCAAGTCGAGCTTGGAGAGAGCCTGTCTGACCGAGGGGTCGCTGACAAGAGCAGAGTTGGAGAGGATGGCCGTTTTTGCCTTTGGCAAGAGTTCATCTCGAACCGCATTCACCTCTTCCACAATCTGGCCAAAATCCGGATGAAGGGTTGGCTCGCCATTCCCGGAAAAGGTGATGAAGGCAGGTTGAATGGACATTGTCGTCAAGGCTCCTCTCAAAGCCTCTCTAACATTTTTGATTGAGGGAAGAGCAGAGCTTTTATCTAAAGGCATAGTATGTATTTTTGTCCATCCGTACTGGCAATAAACGCAGCTAAAAGGACAAGATTTTTCATTCGCGGGCAGTATATTTATCCCCAATGAGCATCCCAATCTCCTCGAGTTGACAGGGCCGTAGATGATTCCTTTTTGGAGTCTTAAAAGCATTTTTATCTCTCAAGCAAATGACGCTCTGATCGGAGCATTTGCTCTTCCTGGCGATGAGATATGAATCATATTATTATCTTAATTTGTGCAAGGCTCTTCCCAGGCGACTGATGCCTTCCTTGATCTCCGCCTCATCTATCCTGGCTATAGAGATCCGGAAACAGGCGGATGTCCTGGTTCTTGGGAAATAATAGCTTCCTGGGGAGACAGTAACTCCGTATCTGGAGAGGAATCCGTGAAGCTCTGCTTCGGAAAATTTCCTGGGCATTGTGACCCAAATAGTGTATCCTCCGCTCGGCCTTGTCCATTGAACTGTTTGCGGAAAGCAGTCCTCCATTGTCCTCAGGGCAAGCTGCATCCGGCTGCGGAAGATGCGGTGAAGCCTCTTCAGATGCAGGTCGTAATATCCCCTCTTCAAAAAATCATGGAGGACCATCTGCACCAGGTTGCCGCTCGTCAGGTCGGAGAAGCGTTTGATGGCCGTCATTCGCTCAATACATTCCCTGTGGGCCGTGACCCAGCCGATTCTCAGGCCGGGGAAGAGAGCCTTGGAGAATGTCCCCAAGTAGATAACAATGTTTTTATCGTCGATGGACTTGATGGGCAGAGGAACCTTGCCGAAGTATTTCATGTCTTCCTCGAATCCATCTTCGACGATTGGAATCTTATGCTTCGAGCAGATATTGAGCAGCCTCTCCCGATGCTGGTGAGAGGTGGTTATGCCAGTCGGATTCTGAAAGTTGGGAATGGTGTAGAGGAAGCTCACCTTTTCTCTGGCCAGAACTCTTTCTAATGTATTGAGGTCCATTCCGTCTTCCCTCATCGGGATGCTGACTACTTTTTGGCCGTTAAACTGAATGAGGGGGAGGACATTGGCATAGGTGGGAGCTTCAACGGCCACTTTTTTGGTGCGGTCGGCAAAGAGGCGGATGACTAAGTCGATGGCCTGCTGGGCGCCGTTGGTGATGAGCATCTCTTCCTCGGAGACTGAGATTCCGTGGAGGCGAAGCCGGCGGGCGATGAGCCGGCGAAGCGGAAGGTATCCTTTGTATGTTCCGTATTCCAAGGACTCTGGACCGTGCACCTTGATGACATGCCTGAGACATCTCCGGAATTCAGCGAGGGGATAAAGTCGAGGGTCAGGGTCGAGTTGAGAGATGTTCAGGGCTTTGTCGTTGAATTTTGAGCCTACCGGCCTTTCCGGTGAATAACGCAGGAATAATTCATAGAGTTCTCTGGAAGCATTGTTCGCTGCCTTTTCCCAGGGGATGAGGCTTTTCCTCTCAGGGCTGTATTCGGCCTCTTTTCGCCGCTTTTGAACTCTGTTGTAGGAGCCTGGCCGGCTCTGGAGGTATCCAAGTGCCTGGAGCTCTTCGTAGGCGCGGACAACCGTGGTGCGGTTCACCCCCAGTTTTTTTGCCAGGATTCTGGTCGAGGGCAGGGGCTGGTCGATTCCGATCGCATCGTGGTCGATGAGAGCCTTAATCTCTTCGATGATTTGTTTGTAAACGGGCTTCGGACTTTCTCTATTGATTTTTAAAAGCATGGCAGGGCTCCAAAATTTTGATTTCCCTCCAAACATAATTCTAAAATTGGCCTTCGTCAACAGCCAATTTTAATTAATAATTAGCCATCCAATTTTAAATCGCGGACTATGGATTTTAAGGGAAGTGATTGCTCTTTCAATAAAATTGATTTGTCATGGCGATGCGGCAATCTCTATTCACTCAAGATGGAGAAGACTGTTCCGGCAAAGCGAGGAATCTTCAGGGTAATCAATGATGTTTTAAAGGTAACTCCAAATTATTTTTCTCAGAGCAGGCTTTTTAGATAGGCGATGTTGCGCTCGAGCTCCGGCTTGGAGCAGAGCCGACCGTGCCCGGGGACAAGAGTGTCAAAATCCAACAGCTTCAGCCTTTCAAGCTGGGAAATCCAGATTTTCCATTCTGCCGGCCCGCCAAATCGAGTTGTTAAATTCATCCCCTCATAGACCGTATCACCGGCAAAGAGTGTCCTCGATTTCGGATGAAAAACACTGATTTCATCTTGTGCATGGCCGGGAGTCACAAGCAACTGGATTTCCTCATTGTCAATCTTCAAAATTGTGTCCTGGTCGATTACCTGGTCCGGCACTGAGAGGATGATATCTCCGAAGATACGATCTCCTTCTTCAGGGCTCAACTGACTCCTTTGGATGATGAAGCGCTTATACTGGCCTTTGTCATCCTTGAGCTGTTCTCCGACTCCGCGGTGAGCGATGACTTCAGCTCCTTTCTCCTTGAAAACGCGCATGCCGAAAACGTGGTCGGAATGGTGGTGAGTAAGAATCAAGTAGATATTCTCGCTTCCCCGGGCCCTCTCGCTGGTTATATTCCATAGGTATTCGGCCGAAGCGATTGTCATCCCGGAGTCGATAAAGATTATGCTTTTTGCGGTGAAGATAATTCCGGCGCTGACGCCAGCGCCCCTACCTGCAGAATGATACAGGTTAGTGATGGCGTAGGCATTTTCTGTTAATTTATGGACCTCAGGCTTTCCCAGCCCCGGCCTAGCGAGGGCCTCTTCGCCAGCTTCGAGAATCTTATCTTTTTCTTTCACTTTCATGCGCTCGACATCTTCCTCTTTCAAATCCCCAAAAAAGCTTCTTAACTTCTGTGCCTTGATTTGATTTAACTCTTCACCCTGCTGCCCTTCATAGATGACCTGCCGGTAGAATTCCGCATGCTTGGCTTCAAAAAGTGTGTTCCAGAGCTCGATTTTCTTTTCCAAGGGCTCAGCCTTGGCCTTTTCCCAGAAAGAATAAAAATCAGGCATGAGGGAGATGATACGGTAGGATGATGGTTCTTGAGAGAAAGATATGCCTGAGGTCAGTAAAATCAGGTTGGCAAAATTGAGAAGAAGTCCAATTCCCTTAGTTTTAATCCGATTGTTGTTCATCGTCTTCACCTCCTATTGATTTTAAAATCTTTCTCCCCATTTCTCATAATAAGCTGTCTCTGCTAAAGACTTTCTTATACGGGGTAAAGGCTTTTCAGCAGGATAGCCCACAGCGAGGACGGCCATCAATCGGGCATCGTCCGGAGCCTGAAGAATTTGTTTGATTTCTTCTTCGATAACCAGCAGAGCCCCCATCCAGCATGAGCCCAGGTCCAGGGTTTTTGCTGCCAGCAGGATATTCTGGCAGGCGTTGGCCACAGACTGGATGTTCCAGATTCTCTCTATCTCTGAAAATTCCTTATCCGCTTCTTCTCTTTGGAGCTGGCTGAAGACAAAGATGAAGATAGGCGCTGTGAAATGCCCGGACCAGAAGGCCTTAATTCTTTCCACTGGAATTCCTCTTTTCTGATAATAGTCTTTCATCCTCTCCGCGAATAAATCGAAGATTCTGCTTTTTGTTTCTTTATCCTTGACCACCACAAATCTCCACGGTTGGTCGTTATTGCTCGATGGCGCCCATGTGCCCATATAGAGGAGCTCTTCGATGAGAAAGGGGTCGACGTCTCTGTCCTGGAATCTTCGGATACTCCTTCGCTCCTTGATGGCTCTTAAAGCTGGATGGGATTCGATTTCAGCCAGTTCGCTTTTCTTGCCCGCACCAGGAAAGAGCAGCTTTTCTGCCACACTCAGGGCGAAGCTTTCAAAGTAGGGCCAGTTTCCGCTGATGATATTCTGGTCGGTGACGCAGACCTCGGAAACGTATTTTCCTCCGGCTTCGGTTAAATTCTTCATAATCTCCTTGTGACCGGTGGTGGTATGGCCCTTGATGACCCCCGCTTCAGCCAGTGCATATGGTCCGTGGCAGATGGCGCTCAAAAGAAGTCCTTTTTTGTCCCCCTCTTGAATGAGCCTTGAAACAAGCTCTCTATTCTTTTCTATAAGATTTTTTGGGCTGTTTCCTCCTGGCAGGAAAATCGCCTGATAGCCTTCGACGTCGGCCTTGGAGAGAAGAAGGTCAGCCTTTATCTTACGGAATTCTGTTTTTTCCAATCCTTTTGAGGTCACAGTCCACAGATGGCCGGTCAAAAGCTCTTCGCTTCCGGCAATTATCACCTTCGCCTTCCATTTTTCCAGAAGAGTTTTGATGACCATCAGCTCTTGGTAGTCAAAGTCGTCTCCGAGCAGGACTAAAATTTTGAAGGACGATAGGTCATAATCAAGTGTTCGCCCCGAATCCTCCCACCAGACCTGGCTGGAAAGAGATAGGGGATGAACGAGCAGGATGAATCCAAGAAAGATGATGAAAAGCAGTTTTTTCTCAAACATTCCTGCCTCCAATCTTTTTTAAATTAAAGCATCCTTAAATCCGTGGTATGAATTGGCTCAGGCTGGGTGTCGAGAAGACCGTATGGAAGGCGAAGGCAGAGTGGTTCGAAAGCACGCCGCTTTTGCCCCAGCGAGGCAAAAGCTGCTCGGTTTCAGGCTTCGCTCTCCTCTCTCTTCGAGAGAGGAACCTTGCCCGCTCAGCCTTCCACACGGCTTTTTCACCGCTCTGCCTTCGCCATGTGCTACAAAGCGGCGTGTCTTCGAAACACCCAGCCTGATCCGTAGCCTTGTTTTCCATCGCCAAAAAACTCTCTCAATCTATTCTCAGGATTAAATCTCTGAGGAACTTATCCTGGAGATGGCGAGCGGGCAAGGAAGCTTCGGTCGCGTATTTATACTGCCTGGTCAAGAGAATGGCCACGATTTTTTTCTTCTTATTCTCCAGATTCCATTGGGCAGCTTGAAAGATTCCCTTGCCGGTGAAGAAAGCTTTTTGCTGTTCGTTTTCAGGCTCCTTGAACTGGCATCTTCCCCATATCCTGGCGATTTTCCTGTTATTGACCGTGAAATATTCTATCCCATAATTCTCAAAACTATCCAGCTCTTTTCGAGATTGAATCTCTTTGGTCAGATTCTCCAGGCTCTTCTGCTCAATCCCCATGACCATCTCTTCCTTTTTGCTCTCTTCAAGCGGCGACCATCTGAGTGTCACCGAGATGTTCTCGTCGGAGCAGAGGCCCAGCAAAGAGCCCATCTCCTTGCCCCTGATTCCTTCGTACTGCGGGAAGGGGACATAGTAAGGGCTGTCGGAGATGAACCATTCCTCAGGATAGTAGAAAGAGAATCCGTATTTGTCCGATTCGAATTTTTTGGCAAGCTCTGGAGACCGCTCTGTCAAAGCTCCTGGATGGCATTGAACAGTCCTGGCTGAGAGCATCTCCTTCTCGAAATCCTCCTTAGGAGTTTTCCTTCTGAGGTTATAGTTGGTGTCGGCGATGAATTCGCGGCCGCTTTCAGGGCAGTTCCAGATGATGAACCGGGTGTAGAAGGATTTGCTTGTTCCGTATGCCTCAGCCCAGGCTGCATCATGACCTGAAACCTTGGTCATTCCCTCCTTTCCCGTGAATTCGAACTTTACTCCCCACATCTTGAGCATCCTTTCTTTGACATAATCGACCGTAACTTTTTGCACCTGAATCGGCCCCCAGTGGATGAGGTACATCAGCCACTTTGTGTCGGAAAAGGTTATCTCCCCATCATCCGTGGTGCCTTTAATGTCTTCCTCCTTCCATGACCAGCCGATGTCCTCGAGCCTGAGCTCGAGGCCGGACCTTTGCTTGATGAGAGAGATGAGCTCTTCGGACTTTTGCGGTTGACTTGGCTGTAAGGTTAAGTCATGAACTGAGAGCAGGAATAGAATTAAGAACACGATGAACATTTTCAACCAACATCTCATTTTTTTCTCCTTCAAATCTAAAAATTCTATGAATCGAAAGAGAATTTTTTTGTGACACCATTCCTTAAATCCCTATTGTGATATAAGCTCCAAAGTATTCTGGAACAGGTTTTGGCACGGAAGGCAAAGTCGATGTCATCCCAGGAGAAAATGCAAGTTTAATGCCAAATAAGAGCTGCCTCAGTTTCCCTGTTGGCATCTTGGGCAACTGAAACTCTATCCTCGCCTCTGTAAAGAATTTTTGCTGATGTCCGCTGGCGCACACCTTCTGTCTTGATTGTGGACACTTTTTAGAAAGGTCTTTCAGCCCTTTTCTCCCTGCTTGATAGGAAGCAATCTTGGCACGCAAATTGCTCTTTAGAAGCCCGGAAATGGAGCATGATCGAGATTGGGCTCTAGGAGAGATTAGAGGAGAGACGTCATGTTCAGAAATTACCTGAAAATCGCCTTCAGAAACTTGCTGAGGCATAAGCTCTATTCGCTGATTAACGTCCTCGGGCTTGCCCTGGGAATGGCCTGCTGCCTGCTGATCGTCCTTTTCGTCCAGGACGAGCTGAGCTATGACAAGTTCCACAAGAAAGCAGAGCAGATTTACCGCGTGGCAAAAATAGAAAGGCGCAATGATGAGCTGGTCAATTACCCTCTCATTTTTCCTGTTGTGGCTCCCAAGCTGCGGGAGGAGTTTCCAGAGGTTTTGAATGCGGTCAGGTTCGACCCTCAATTGAGTATCCTTATCAGCAGAGAAGGCAGGCAGTTTCTTGAGCAGCGATTTTTTTATGCCGATTCCAATGTTTTTGATGTTTTCACCTTTCCCCTCGTTAAAGGCGACCCGAAAACCGCGCTTAAAGAGCCTTACACTCTTGTCCTTACCGAGGAGATGGCCGAGAAATACTTTGCAAAAGAAGACCCTCTTGGTCAAACCCTGACCATCGACAACAATCGGGATTTCAAAATCACCGGAATTTTAAAGAACATTCCTCACAATTCACACCTGAAATTCGATTTTCTGGCTTCGATGGCTACTGAGGAGGCCGAAAACCCGAGATACGGAAAATTGTGGGCCTGGTCCTGCTATACCTATCTTATTCTTCCCAGGGATTATCCCCCTTCAGAGCTGGAGAAGAAGCTCCCTGATTTTATTCTGAGGAATAGAAACGAGCAGGCAGCCAAAGCATGGACTTTCTATCTCCAGCCCCTGACCAAAATCCATCTCCATTCTAATTTGGGCTATGAGATCGAGCCCAACGGCGATATCAAATATATCTATATTTTTTCAGGCATAGGGTTTTTCATCCTGCTCATCGCCTGCATCAATTTTATGAACCTGGCCACAGCCCGCTCTTCGAACCGCGCCAAAGAAGTTGGGGTGAGGAAGGTTCTGGGTGCTGACCGCAGCCAGCTGGCAAAGCAATTCCTGGGGGAATCCCTTGTTCTTTCGCTCGTCGCCCTTCCGCTTGCAGTGGCTGCCGCCGAAATTTTTCTTCCTGCTTTTAATGCCCTCACCGATAAAGCCGTCAGTACAAGTTACTTGAGCAATCCGGCTGTTGTTCTTGGTTTAATAGGAATAGTCTTTTTTGTTGGAGTCATTTCCGGAAGCTACCCGGCCTTTTTCCTCTCCGCCTTTCATCCTTCTCAAGTCTTGAGGGGGAAACTAAGAGCAGGCGTGAAGAGCTCTTTCTTTCGAAGAATCCTTGTCGTCGTTCAGTTTTCCATTTCCATTGTTTTAATTGTCGGCACGGTCATTATCCGCAGCCAGCTTGATTTCATTCGCAATAAAAAATTGGGCTTTGATAAAGAGCATGTGGTCGTCATCCGTGTCGATCAGCCTGAAATGCGGAAAAGGTATGAGCCTTTCAGGCGAGATCTTCTCCAGAAGCCGGGCACGGTGAGTGTCACCGGCTCAACCAGTTTTCCAGGAATCAACCCCAGCCTAAGCCTTTTTGTTCCTGAAGGGGCTGAAGATAAGAAGTCTTTGACGCTGCGCAATGTCTTTGTGGATTACGATTTCATCAAGACCTTCGGAATGGAAATGAAAGAAGGGAGAGACTTTTCCAGGGATTTTCAGACAGACGCCAGCCAAGCCTTTATCATCAATGAGACGGCGGCAAGGGAGTTCGGCTGGGAAAGCGCCGCAGGAAAGAAGCTCACTGACCTGGATAGAGGCAGCGGCTACGTTATCGGTGTTCTGAAAGATTTCCATTTCCGTTCCAAGCATCAGAAAATCGAGCCTCTTGTTCTTTCCATTCGTCCGGATGAACGCTACATCTATTTTATTTCTATGAAATTTGGCCAGGCGGATGTCAGGGAAATTCTTTCCTTCCTGAAGGAAAAGTGGAAGGAATATTCTCCGGGCCGGCCTCTTGACTATTTCTTTTTAGACGAGAATTTTGACAAGCTCTATCGGGCCGAGGAAAGGCTTTCTCAGATTTTCAGTGCTTTTTCCTTTCTGGCTATCTTCATCGCCTGCCTCGGCCTTTTTGGCCTGGCCGCCTTCACCGCCGAGCAGCGGACAAAGGAGATCGGAATCCGCAAAGCTCTAGGAGCTTCGGCGGCGAATATTGCCCTGCTTCTTTCCAAAGAATTCACGAAATGGGTGATCGTTGCCAACATTATTGCCTGGCCCCTGGCTTACTTCGCCATGAGCCGCTGGCTGCAGAACTTTGCCTACCGGATTTCGATCGGCCTCTGGATGTTTTTCCTGGGAGCCTCTCTGGCCCTGGTCATTGCCTTCATCACGGTGAGCTTCCAGGCTGTGAAGGCTGCCCTGGCCAATCCGGTGGATGCGCTGCGCTTTGAATAGCCCTCATAGGCCATCTCTTTCGCATTCGATCATTGAGGCAGACTGAAGATTTTTGATATGATTAAAAAAATATTAGAGCGCCTTGGTTGCCCATAGTGCAGAAAAAAGTTCGCTCAGGGAAAAGTGCCAGGAGAAGAGGCTTGAAAATATACACCATCGGCCATTCAACGAGAAGCATCGAGGAATTCCTCTCGGCGCTAAAGGCATTCGGGGTTGAAGTGCTGGTTGATATCCGTGCCTTTCCTGTCTCCAGAAAAAATCCTCAATTTAACAGGGAAAACCTCGAGACGAGCTTGTCCACGAGCAGTATTCAATACCTCTGGCTGGGCAGAGAGCTGGGAGGATATAGAAAAAAGTCAGACGGACTTGGAGATAAATCTCCGAACATGGGCTGGGGAAGGGAAGGATTCCGCATCTATGCCGATTACATGATGAGCGATGCTTTCAAGAGTGCGGTGAACAGGTTGATTGATTATGCCAAAAAAGGGATAGCGGCCTACATGTGCGCTGAAAAGTTTTACTGGAGATGTCACAGGCGCTTAGTCTCTGATTATCTGTTCAGTCTGGGTCATGAGGTCTGGCACATCGTCGAACCAGATATTCTCAAAAAACATGAGCTCACTCGTTTCGCCCGGGTCGAGAACAGGATACTCACCTATCCTCCAGAAAAGGGTTCTTCAGCGAACTTTTCACTTTTTAAAGAATAAAGTCAAAGAAATATTTTCTCTTTGAATTTTTTTTAGAAATACTCCAATATTGGTGATTATAAAAACCTGTCTTCTTAATATCCATTACTGTAAATTTATTTTTTCAAGTTTGTTTCCACAACGGGAGCAGAACGAGGCTCTTTTTCTATCCGTATCCATCAGGCTGTTGGAGAAATACATCACGCAGCTTGAATCAGGGCAGTGTTGCAGCCCATAGACATGGCCCAACTCGTGGACAGCTTCCTTCAAAGTTCGTTCCATGAAGAGGGCCTTGTTCTCTTGCAGTCCATAAAAACTCTGGCGGAGGCGGGCGAGGGAGATGATGGCGAAATGTCCGCCAAGCTCGGCTTCGCCGAAGACAAAATTCAGCCGCTCGACATAGAGGTCGACATCGGCTATGGCCAACACTTTGTCGTGCCTTTTGACTTCCAGGAGAGAACGAATTTTCTTCAGTATCTGACTGGAAGAGTATTGCTTTCGCCTCTCGTTGTAGGTTTCCTGAGGAAGGTCTAGGCCTTGATGAATTTCTGAAGCGCAGCCGAAGGCTTTTTCCAATTGTTTGGCCAAGGGCTCGAGAATCGACTTTTCGATAGGGCCGACAGGGATGAGATAGATTCTGCTCTCCATCTTTTCTAAACCACTATTTTCTGAGAACGAAGCAAAGCCACTCTCCGAGCTCAATAAGAATAATAAGCATAGAAGAAATAATAAATCTATTATATAGAGAAAATATCTTTTTCCCAACTTTTCCTTTAGGGAATATAGCCCGGAAAATTTCTTGACAGCCTGTAATTATCGAACAATTTCATAATTATCACCAGATTGGGAATAATTCTTTCAGGGGATGATGCATTCTCCTACTTTCTTCTTCAAAAAATCAGAGATCGATTTTTTTAAGACCTCAACTGGATCATGAGGCTCATGGGTGCCAACGATGACTTCTATTTCTGGATATTTGTCCTTCAAAATTTTCTTGTATATTTTAACATAAGGACAGAGAACCTTCATGCAATAGGTTAGATGGATGGCGTCTACTCCATAGTGGACAAGAGAATGAGCCCTGGAGAGGATAGCTTCCGGTGCAAGCCCTCCCATGCACCCTGGGCAGGAAATGACTCCAGCAAGTTCTAGCTCGGCTTGCCTGTAGCGGGCGAATTCTCCCTTTCTGTCGTAGAAATCCCTCAGGCAGGGAGAAAGCGGACAATCAAGGACTTTGGTTGTGTTGGCACAAGAGATAATTCCGATTCTTGTCATGGTCTTGCCTCCTTTTTTTCATAGTTTTTTACATTCTGATTGATATGCTTAGCTCCATTATTATAGATGTAAAAACTACAAGAAAGTTTCAGCCATGGAATTAGGCTCTTTTCACAGCATGGATTCGTTGATAAACTAGAAAATTCGTATAAAATATTTTTGTTTTTGTGGAGGATTGGGATGTCTAAGCTGGAAATCTACGTAAAAAGAGCAACGTTGATGGGAATCTCGAAAGCAAAGATCGTCGATGTCAGAAAGGTGGTGGTAGGAAACTGGGTGAGGATGAAGTGCCAGTTTGGCTGCGGAGGCTATGGAGAGTGCCTGACCTGTCCTCCATACTCGCCGACACCTGAATTCACGAAGAAAATGCTCGATGAATATTCTCAAGGTCTTCTGATGCAGATTGAAAATATTCTTCCCGCTGATGAGGATAAAGTATTTAAAAAACTTAGAAAGACTGTGGCTGAACTTGAGCGTGAAATATTCCTGGATGGCTATTATAAGGCCTTTGGCCTGACTGCTGGCCCCTGCAGCTTCTGCCGAAGCTGCGACCTCAGCAAGCCTTGCCAGCATCCCCGCTTGGCAAGGCCCTCGATGGAGGCCTGCGGAATTGATGTTTACCAGACGGCCAAAAATTGCGGATTTTCACTCGAGGTCGTGAAATCCAGAGACCTGCCCTGCTCCTACATATCACTGATATTGATAGACTAAAAAGTCATTACTCATAGCCCATGCTTCATGCCTCAAGAGGTGCGCTTAGATTTTTTTAAATTCTTTTTCTAAGCTTTTCAATTTTTTCTTCCGTTATCTTTCTTCGCCTACGTTTCTTTATTCTTTCGACATATTCTTATACCGGAAGCAATCAACGGTATGGTCGTTGACCAGACCTACGGCCTGCATGAAAGCATAGCAGATTGTCGAGCCGACGAATTTGAATCCTCTGATGTAAAGAGGCTCATCCGGAACCCATTGACATCTCTTTTTCATCTTCGCTCCTGAATATTGTAGACCTGATGTAAAAAAATTCATTTCTATCATCGCTTCTCTTTTTACATATTTTTGGCTTTCTGTTCAATAGGAGATATGAAAAAAGCGAACAAAGTTTAAAAAAAATTTCAATCAAGTTATAATTTGATGAAACTTCTTGAGGGAAGGAGGCATCTATAAAAAGAGAACGGACGATGAATAATGCGGAGATTGCCCTGATTGAAAGGGCAAAAAACGGCGACCGCCAGGCATTGGATGAGCTTCTCTTCAGGGAGCAGAGGTTTATCTTCAATTTGATGTATCAGCTCACGGGCGACGAGGCCACTGCCGATGACCTGACTCAGGATGCACTCATCTCTGCCTACCGCAAGCTGGGAAGTTTCCGCTATGAAGCAAGCTTTCGCACCTGGCTGAGCAAGATCGGCCTTAACCTTTTCCGCCAGAAAATCCGGCGCAGGCCTCCCCATGTCTCCATCTGCCTGGAGGAAATCAGAGTTCCCTCCAGCGATGAAGCACCTGAGAGAATTGTGATCAGGAGGGAGCTGCAGTGGTGTATCCTCCATAGCTTGCAGCAGCATCTCCCCAAAAAATACAGGGGTGTTCTTGTCCTCAGGGATCTTCAGAATTTAAGTTATAAAGATATATCAGAAATTCTGGGTCTAAGTATGAGCGATACCAAGACGAGGATTCATCGGGCAAGGCAAATATTGCGCAATCATTTTATTAACTCCAAGTGCAAGGCCTTTGTTAAGGATTATCGCTGCCTTTGTGAAGGGATAATGGAACTATGAAATGCCAGGAAGTCAGGTCACTTTTTTCAGAATATTATGACCAGGAGCTCAACCGGGAAATAAAGGGATCTTTAAAAAAGCATCTGGCCCTCTGCCAGGAATGCTCAGCAGAGTACGAAAGCTTCAAAAAAGCTCTGAAGGTTTTGACTAAGTTAAAAACTGTTGAGCCCAAGCGGGATTACTCAATCAAGAGGCAAAGCTAAGATCCTTTTCTAAAACCTCGCTCTTTTTAATGCAAGTGCAACGAATGGCAAAGTAAAGGCACCTAGTGTATTTGGATGAGTCAAATAATAAACCAGATGAGATTGACTTCGTATAACAAGCATGAAGAAAAGTTCTGGTAATTTGGACCAGTTTTATTTATATTTTTTATTTTGAAATCCGAGATGAAGAGATGATTCTGAAGCATGGGCCACAGAGCGAAGATTAAAAGACGAAAAATTCCCTTTTTCTTCTTCTTTCTGTCTTCTTTCCTTTTCTTCTCATCCGTCTATGGCCTTGATTCCAGCCCGCGGCAATCCACTGCCTTAAAAACCCGGGACCCGATCAACGTCGACGGCTATCTCGATGAATATTCCTGGAAGAGGGCCCCGCTGATTGCCAACTTTATCCAGAGGGAGCCGAAAGAAGGAGAGCCTGCCACTGAACCGACAGAGATAAGGATTCTTTATGATGACGATTATCTTTATATCGGCGCTTTCTGCTCTGACAGCCGGCCAGATAAACTTGTGGCCAATGAGATGAGGCGCGATGCGCTGCTCCAGGATAACGACTATCTGGAAATCTTTATCGACGCTTTCCATGACCACCGAAATGCATTCTATTTTGCTATCAATCCTTTAGGAGCAAGGCGGGATGGCCTGATCCGGGATGATGGCAGCAATCTCAACTGGGATTGGGATGGCATCTGGATAGCGAAGGTGAGGAAGGTCAAGCGCGGCTGGACTTCAGAGATAGCCATTCCCTTCCACGCTCTCCGCTTCAAAAAAAGCCAGAATCAGTCCTGGGGGGTCAATTTTGGACGGCACATAGCCCGAAACAGAGAAGAGAGCTTCTGGACACCTGTGCTTCGCGATTTTGGCTGGTTCGGAAAATACAAAGTCTCCTACTTCGGCCATCTTGCCGGCTTGAAAGACCTGAATCCTGGCGAGCGAGTCCAGCTCATGCCTTATTTAATCGGAGGCGGCCTTCAGGATGAGGGTGAAGCCTCTCTGCGAAGCTCCGCAGATTTGGGACTCGACCTCAAGTATAGATTGACTTCAAGCCTGACCTCCGACATCACCGTCAACACTGATTTTGCTCAGGTTGAGGCTGACCAGGAGCAGTTCAACCTGACTCGCTTTGACCTTTTCTTTCCGGAAAAAAGAGGATTTTTCCTTGAAGGGGCTGACATCTTCCGTCTTGGGGAAAGATACCGTGAGAATGAGCCGCCATCAACTCTCTTCTTTTTCAGCCGGAGTGTCGGGCTTTCTGAGGACGGCAGAGAGATTCCTTTGATCGGTGGAGTCAGAATCAGCGGCAAGGCCGGAAGCTATGACCTTGGAGTTCTCGATATCCTGACAGAAAGGACTTCCTACATCGAAGACGAAAAGGAGATCAAGATTGAGAGAACGAATTTTTCTGTCTTTCGCCTCAAGAGAGATTTACTCCGCAAATCGACGGCCGGAATCATGCTCTTGAGCAAAGATTCTCTTGACAGCTCCGATTACAACCGTGGCGCAGGACTCGATTTCAACCTGGCCTTCGGGCAGTCGTTCCAGATGGGAGGCTTTGCTGCCAAGACGGGTTCTCCTGATTTGAGAGGTAAGGACTGGGCGGCCAACATGGATTTAGTCTATGAAAGCGATTTCTGGCTGGGAGAGATGAGTTACACGGATATCGGCGAAAACTTCAACGCAGAGACAGGCTTTATCCCCAGAACTGATATTCGCAAGATCAGGGCAAATTTTGGCATCGGCCCCAGGCCGAACATCCTCAACATTCGCCAGGCATTTCTCTTCAATAATCTGACCTATATCGAAAATCATGCCGGCCGGGTCGAGTCGAGAAACATCATTAGCGGCGTCTTCAGCCTCTTCCAGAATGGAAGCCAGCTCTTCCTGGGCTACATCCAGAATTATGAGTACCTTGATGAGGACTTTGAGATAAGGGAAAATGTTTTTATTCCCACAGGACAGTACACTTTCAATCATTTCTTTGCTTTTTTCGATTCGGATAAAAGCAAGAAGATTGCCCTGCACAGTGAGCTGTTCTATGGCCCGTTCTACAATGGCCGCCTTTTCAAGATAACCGCTAACGGGATGCTCAAATTGTCAAAGAATCTCAACCTGGAATTCATCTTCGACCGAAACCAATTTCATCTGCCTGTCGAGGGCGGGCACTTCACGACGAACATCGCTGCCAGCCGCATCATCTATTCTTTCACTCCTGACCTTTTTGCCAAAGCCTACCTCCAGTGGAACGACGATGAGGATTTATTCATCTGCAATTTTCTCATCCGCTGGATTTACAAGCCGGGCGCAAATGTCTATTTCATCTACAACGAAACCCGCAAGCTCGGGTTTGAGGGTTATCTCCAAGACCGGGCAGTGATGCTCAAAGCGAGTTTCCTCTTCAATTATTGACACAAAATGAAAAAAAGGGATTTTTCCTTTTCTGATCAAAACTTTCCAGTTTTACTTTTCTTCTCTTTGGCTATAATATGAGGGCTCATTATCTTTTTAAAAGGAGGCTGGCCTTGAAAAAAGTCATCACTGTTTTGGTCCTGGTCTTTCTTCTGGTTTCTCCCAGTCTAACCAAGTCTAAATCCAAAATCGAGAAAGTTTCTTTCGATGCTCAGGCGGCATATAGCTACATTAAAATCCTGGCTTCGGAATCGATGCAGGGGCGAGAGAGCGGGCAGCCTGGCGCAGCCATGGCCGAGGAGTATATCGCCTCGAAGTTCAAAGAATGGGGTCTGGAGCCGGCCGGAGACAGCGGCACCTATTTCCAGAATTTTACTATCGAGCACAGCCACATCGAAGAAGGGGTCAAGCTGGAGATAATTACAGAAAGACAAAGAAGAGAATTTTATTACGGTGAAGACTGGCGCGTCCAGGAGTATTCCGGCTCAGGGAATTTCACGTCAGAGATTGTCTTTGTCGGCTATGGAATCCATGCTCCTGAAAAAAATTATGATGACTATGCCGGAGTTGATGTCAAAGGGAAGGTAGTCCTTTTCACCACAGGAGCTCCTCAGAAAATTTCAAAAGAGCTCGGCGAGGCGGCGAGCATGGAGAAGAGAGTCGAAGCCGCCCAAAAGCTCGGAGCTCGGGGAATCATGACCTTCACTCCGAGGACTTTCGGCCAGGCCTCTCCTCAACAAGCCTTCTTTCGAATGGAGGTCAAGAAAGAGCTCCACAAGCCTGACTTTGTCATGCTCTCCACAACCGAGGATAGAGTGGCAAACTTCATCTTCAAGGACCTGGCTGCAGACCTCCGCTCGATTCTGAGGGAGATTGATACCAATGCCAAGCCTCAGTCATTGGCCACGGGTGTGAAAGCCTTCGTCGCCGTCAACTCCATCTTCGACGAGAAAAGGCCGACAAGGAATGTCCTGGCCAAGATGACCGGCGCCGATAAGGTTTTAAAGGATGAGTATGTCGTCATCGGCGCCCACATGGACCACAATGGAATAACACCGATGGGAGAAGTGATGAACGGCGCCAACGACAACGCCTCAGGCACGGCAGTGGTCATGGAGGTCGCCCGGGTGATGATGCTCAATCGAGCCAAGCCAAAAAGGACGGTTATCTTCGGCCTCTGGGCTGGAGAGGAGCAGGGCCTTTTGGGCTCAGAGTATTACGCCGACCATCCTCCCTATCCCATAGAAAAAACCATCGCCTACATCAACATGGACATGGTCGGCCAGGGAAGCGGAAAGATTGGCTTTAGCGGCGTTTACTATGGACCTCAGGTCTGGGAGCTTCTCAAGCAGAAACTTCCCAAAGACCTTGTCGACAGCGTCAATCCCAGCCGCGGCGGGCCTGGCGGCTCTGACCACACCCCGTTTCTGGAGAAAGGAGTTCCTGGGTTTTTCATGATCACTCAGGGTTCGGTCAAATACCACACCAGCCGCGATGATTCTGACTTGATCAAGCCCGAGATGCTGAAGAAGACAGGAGATTTTGTCTGCGCCGCGGTCGATGTCCTGGCTTCCGAGCCTGGAGATTTCTTCCCTCCGCTGCGGCAGGAGACCTATTATTTTAAATACCAGAACTTGGTCAATTACAGGTTCAATGCAGCGGCCGAGTTTATTGCCAATCATGGCGATGCCAAAGATTCCCATGTGGATTTACAGCTTTCGGTCATCGAAGAAAAAGATGGTCTGGAAGGCGATGCGCTCAGGGTGGATATCATCAACAGTCTTCTCGATTTGCCGGAAAAAATAAAAGCGACAAAGGGCCTCTCTCTCTTTTCCTCTCCATCACGGCTTTCGATGGACGTGCGGCAGGGAAAGACGACGCTCATGGTCGGGCTCAAGGGCATCCGCTCCTTCGGCGATAATCCCAAATGGGCAGAAGTTTTGGCCAAACAGGGCGCTTATTATGTCCTGGTCGATGAGCCGTCTTTTCTTTTCGACGAGAAAGGATTGACCGAGGAAGGGAAAAAAGTTGTTGAAGCCTTGAATTCAAGCGGGCTTCTTCTTCTGGTCAAAGGAGCGAATGCTCTTCAAGCCAAGGCGTTCTTAGCAGCCTCCAAGAAGCCTTTGATTCTGCTCAATAAAGATTTGCCCGACCAGGAAGTCATAAAGCTCATCAAGGAAAAAGAGTCTGCCTTAGGACTAATCCTTGGCAGTGGAGAAGAGCCTGCCGTTTATTTCAAGAAGGTCGATGAAGCGAAGAAGGCCATCGGAGCGGAATACATCGCCGTCATCAACGAGAAATGTTTATGGGGAAAACAAACAAAGGACCAGATGCTCAAGGTGATTTCCGAGATGTTGAAGGAGAAATACAAAAACGCAGATTTGGCCAATATCCTGTCTGCGACTTTCTTCAGGGTCTTTAACAAGGCAAGGACCGCTGAAGCTCAACCAGCCGCTCCCTTCCCGTTTTTTTAGAAAAAGAGGGCAGTCCCCTTTTTAGATAAGGAGTTTCTCCATTAAGCTTTTTCTCGTCAGCGGCATTGGCTTTGTTCTTTTAATTTCTTATCTTATCCTGGAACGCCTTCTTCTTCAAAAGAATTTGCAAAGCGTTCCGCTGAGGATTGGCGTCACCGGAACAAGGGGAAAGTCGAGCGTAACCAGGCTCATCGCTGCCATCTTGAAGGAGGCAGGATTCAAAGTCCTGGCCAAAACAACAGGCTCCAAGCCTGTCCTCATCTTTCCTGATGCTGAGGAAAAAGAGATCAGGCGGCGGGGCACTCCTTCCATCCTCGAAGGAAAGAAAATCTTGAGCATAGCTTCAAAGCTTCAGGTTCAGGCTCTCGTCGTAGAGCTGATGAGCATCAGCCCTGAGTCGAGCTTTGTCGAGTCTCGCCAGGTTCTCAAACCCAAAGTTCTGGTCCTAACCAATGTCCGGCTCGACCATCTGGCACAGATGGGCTCTACAAGACAGAGTGTTGCCCGCTCGCTCGCTTCTTCGATTCCTGAGCAAGCGACTGTTTTTGTGCCTGAGGAGGAGTTTTTTCCGATTTTCGAGGAAGCTGCATCTAAACTGAATTCCAAGGTCATTCGAGTGCCGAGAGAATCGCCTTGGAAAGGTATCAAAATAGAGGAAAAATCGAGCTGGCTTGAATTCGAGGAGAATGTCTGTCTGGCTCTGGCTGTGGCTGAGTTTTTGGGGATTGAGAAGGAGAAAGCCCTTCGAGCCCTAAAAAAAGTCAATCCAGATTTTGGCAGCCTCAAAATCTGGACTGCTGACCTGGGTTTTCCTCCGCGCCGTTTTTATCTGGCCAGCGCCTTTGCAGCCAACGACCCCCAATCCACTCGGTTTGTCCTCTCCAGAGTTATGAAAAGAATAAATCTTGAAGATAAAGAGCTCATCGGGCTCCTCAACTTCAGGCAGGACAGGGGAGACAGGACAATTCAGTGGTCGCAGGCCCTGAAGCAAGGTTTTTTTCCGGAGTTTAAAGAGCTTATCTTTGTCGGCGGCCATGCCCTGGCTTTGAGGAGCAGGCTCAAAAAGACCTTGAAGATAGAGACATCTGTTATCAAAGAGAAAGAGCCGCAGAAAATCATGGAAAAGATTTCTGCCAAAGTCAAGGGAGAGACAATTTTGTTCGGGATGGGAAATATGGGAGGAGCGGGCAAAGAGCTTGTCCGCTACTGGGAGAATATCGGTAAGACCTATGATCTATGAGACTCTTCTCATCGGGCTCATCGTTGCTGTTCTTTGTGTGGAATTCTTCAACATCTATCCTGGAGGGATCATCGTTCCTGCTTACATTGCTTTCTATCTCGACCAGCCTCTTCGGGTCCTGGCCACGATTCTCATCGCTTTCCTCAGCCTCTTCACTTATAAGCTTTTGTCCCGGTTTCTCATTCTCTTCGGCAAGCGCAGGTACGTGACTCTCGTCCTTCTCGGCGTTCTCTGGTCTCAGGTCTGGTCAATTCTTTTGCCTCATTTTTTCTCTGAGCCCTTGGAGGTCAAGGCCATCGGCTGGCTCATTCCCGGCCTTCTGGCGAACAACTTAGAAAAACAGAAGATTATTCCCACCCTAGCCTCGATGTTTATCGTCTCTGTCATCACTTATTTTTTAGCGAGATTGGTTTAATTAATTATGAGAACACATTACTTATTTAAGCGAAACATTCCCAAGGAAGATTCTGAAAAAGGCCAGAAGTCCATCCTTATCCTTTTCTTCTTGAGTCTTTTGTTTTTTGTCCTGGCTAAGCTCGTTCCTCCAAAGGTTTCAGGCCCTGTTCTGGAGCAGATGATAGAAGCTTCAAGAATCATGGCTGAAGCCGAGACGGCGCTCAGAGACTGCCAGAAGAAAGAGGGAATCATCATAGATAAGAAGACCGACCCGAACCAGACAGGCTTGATAGGCCTTGAATTCTCTCCGATCACCACCTCTATCGGCAACCTCGAGGCTAAGAGAACGACGACCAATCCCAACTTTGCCGGGCTTCTTGTTTTCTTGTTGAATGCGGCAGGAGTCAAAAAAGAGGATACAGTGGCTGTCGGTGCTTCCAGCTCTTTTCCAGCGGTGATCGTGGCCGCGCTTTCAGCGGCAAAGGCTATGGAGTTAAATCCCGTTGTGATTTCATCTCTTGGTGCCTCACAGTGGGGAGCCAACCACCCGGATTTTCACTGGCTTAAAATCCAGGAATGCCTTTTTAAGGCAGGGATATTCAGCACGGAGCCGGTTGCGCTTTCCCTTGGCGGCGATGGAGATGTTGCCCAGGACATGAGCCCTGAAGGAAGAGCCTTTCTCAGCCGAGAAATCGAAAAAAGCAGAATTTTTTTCCTTCATCAGCCAGACCTGAAGCAAAATGTTGAAGCCAGAATGCGGCTTTACCAAGAAAAGGCTGGGGAGAGAAGAATCAAAGCCTTCATCAACATCGGAGGGAGCTGGTCGAACATGGGAGTGGACTCAGAGATCTTAAAATTAAAGCCAGGTCTGGCAAAGATAAAGCATTTTCCTTCCCTTGAGAGAAGAGGAGTCATCTATGAAATGGCTGAGCGCAAAATTCCGGTGATTCATCTCCTTTACATCCGTGGCCTTGCCCAGCGCTACGGTTTTCCCTGGGACCCTGTGCCTCTTCCGCCTCCAGGTCAAGGAAAAATCTACGATATCGTCAGAGAAAAGCAGCCGATTTTTGTGCTTATCGCCTCTTTATACTTTCTGCTGGTGATACTTTTTCTCTCGTTGAGGCAGGTCTTCAGCCGTGATGAAAGCCTATACAATTCCGCGATCAGAAAAGGCTTTTGGAAATAATTTCGCTCAGACATCCATGCCGCCCTTCCGTCTATTTCCCTCCAAGAGTGAATGTCGGTTGAAAAGATGGAAAATACTTTTTTTGCTTGATAAAAGCCGCTGCCTGCGAAACTTATCTTGGTGAGCCAACTCAAAAAAAGGGACCGTCCCCTTTTTGCAATCAGCTGCGGATGTTGTACTGAATCATCTTGTTGAAAAGGGTCTTGCGGCTGATGCCCAGTTTTTGAGCAGCCTTTGTCCTGTTCCCGCCGGCTTCTTCGAGCGCTTTCTCGATCAAACTTTTCTCCACTTTCTCAGTGACGCTCTGGATTGCCTCGCTCAAAGGCTTTCCAGGTTCTAAGGAAATTTCTTCTTTTTTTAAGGCAGCTCCTCTCAGTCTCAGCGGAAGCACGTCTTCTTCTATCAAAGGCCTCTCGCTCAGAACTATGGACTCATAGATGACGCTTTCCAGTTCCCGGATGTTTCCCGGCCAGGAATAATTCATCAGATGAGCCAAGGCCTGCCCACTCACTCCTTTGACCTCTTTCCCTATCTCCTGACTGTACTTCTGGATGAGATATTCACAGAGAAGAGGGATGTCTTCTTTCTTTTCCCTGAGAGGAGGAAGGTGGAGGGAAAGGACAGCCAGGCGCCAGTAGAGGTCTTCTCTGAAGCTTCCCTTTCTCAGCTCTCCTTCCAGGTCCTTGTTCGTGGCGGCAATGACTCTAACGTCGATCGGCATCGTCTTTGTCCCCCCGACTTTAACGATTTCCTTTTCTCCCAGGGCGCGGAGGAGCTTGACTTGGGCTTCAGGAGAAAGTTCGCCGACCTCGTCCAGAAAGATTGTCCCCTTGTGGGCCAGCTCAAACTTCCCTGTCTTTTCAGTTTTAGCATCGGTAAAGGCGCCTTTGGTATGGCCGAAGAATTCGGATTCAATTAAATCTTTGGGAATAGCTCCGCAATTGACTACGACAAACGGTCCATTTTTACGCGGGCTGTTGAAATGGATGGCCCTGGCCACGAGCTCCTTGCCTGTCCCGCTCTCGCCGGTGATGAGCACAGTCCCGTCCACTCTTGCGATTTTGGCCATCATCTGGAAGATGGAATTCATCTTGCTGCTTGTCCCGATAATATTGGAAAACCTGTAGCGCTCGGAAAGCTCTGACTTCAATTCTTCCACTTCTCTGAGCAGCTTTTTCACTTCCAGCGCCCTGGAGATCAGGAGCAGCAGCTCTTCGTTGTCCACAGGCTTTTCCAGATAATCATATGCCCCCAGTTTTGTGGCTTCGACCGCGCTTTTCACTGTTCCGAAGGCAGTGATGATGATGACCTCAGCCTGGGGAAGGAATTTCTTGATGCGGGAAAGCACTTCTATTCCTGAGA